>Ga0247779_1001711_pt1 | contig 10359 bp, 12 predicted proteins | sample UWRJL221509R5_FD_179925 | JGI IMG/M metagenome (GOLD analysis project Ga0247779, IMG submission 179925) | Plant litter microbial communities from Arlington Agricultural Research Station in Wisconsin, United States - UWRJ-L221-509R-5 | ecosystem: Environmental > Terrestrial > Plant litter >...
CAAGCATTATCTGCAGTTTCTGGATACTCTTGAATGTCTGTGGAACGATGACTTGAAAGCCAAACAGGATAGCATCTTTTTTTCGACACGAAAGCAGGATAGCCATCGCCGTATAGGCTGCCAACCATGCAATCGAAAGTAGGTATGCTGTGACGGTGTATCCAATTGATAGGAGCGGCGCATCTTCAGGTCTTTTGTACGCTAACAGGAGCATCGTGGTGTTGTATCCCATGGTTATAATGGCGAGGATAGGATTCATGCAGAGCTACAATTTCATACAAAAATTCCGATGAACACTAATGGATAGCACAAGTTAACACTAAAACCGTACTTACTGAGAAAATACCGCAATCCGAAAAAGACAGCACGAGGACAACCAGTGAAAAGAAGAGCGATGCGATATGGACGACATTCATTGACCATGCTAAAGATTGATATGATGGCATACCAGGGTATCTTCAGCGCCAGCACCAAAGAACCGCCAATGGGGGATTTCTTGTTTCGAAACGCCCTCGTTTATATATGCCTATGCCAGCTATTATGTCATTTACATATTCAAGTGTTTGATATGCTGTGCTTAGCAAAGGGGGCATCGAGCCGAGTGATGCGAACAAGTCCTTCGTAAAAATAGTGCAATGAGCGCTCCATGGGCGCGCCCATTGACTAATATTCCTTCGAGGCCGCAAGTCTGTTCATGTGTCGTTGAATAAATCTTTGCCTGTATAATTTTGAGCTGTAAAAAACTTCAAAATTGGCATTACGATTATTTGCAAGCTTGCAAGCTTCAAACACTGGAACTTTGCCATTGTAACCGAAGTCATAGCACAAGTCACTTCAATAGAGTCGCCGAACGACATGCATGGGAATAAGCAAAAGTGTCGTCGGGCAAAAATGTGAAAGTGCATGGATGGATAGATAATTATGAATTGGGCTTTCCAGATGGATAAAAGCAAACATCTTCATAATTGGCGGGTCGAAATACAAAGCACAACGTCGTGAGGACGAAGACGTGCTTGAATAACGTACCCGCCTCAAGGGCGTCTTTTCCAGCCTCGTTCTGGTATTTACTGATAAATGGGTCGAAATACAAGGAAGACGTCAAGCTTTGTCATTCAGGTGCTGAGATGTCCCTTTTGTCCACGCACATCATTGCATCGAGATTGAAAGGATCTTAGGCCTGTCAGGAACTTGGGGGTATGGTACATAGCCATTCCGGCTACCAAGTCTGAAAGCCTAAAGTCCGACACGTGGCTTCTACAATTAGGGAAGGAAAGAATTTGCTTGGTGTTGTTAGATTCAGAAAGGTATGTTACCCGTCCGACGATCTTGGTCCTCGTGTCAATGATCCATCTTTGATCCAACTGCTCATTTTTGCGGTAATGGTTTTCGTCTCAATTATGCGAACAAATACCTTTTTAACAAAAGCGTAGGACAGTTCTGCGGTACTAGGTTCGCGATCAAGCGAACACACATAAAGATAAACTAAACGGTCCGTATAATATAGATACACCGTGCACGAGGCAACATGCAATGCAATAACTTCCAAAAACGTCATCTACGGCTCGACCTGCGGTGTCCCGTATACGTGTGTTGTGAATGATACGAGTCTTGTCGATGTCCTTGATGACTCGATCGCCGTGGGGCGCCTGTTGGACTCAGTGGTGGCCTGCTATTGCTTCGACTATCATGGCGTTGGGTTGACTGGTGACTTGGTTTTTTTAACCCACTGCCATGCTGCTGCCTCGTAGACTGTAAGACACGAGGAGTTTCCTGGGGTTTAGTCTCCTTGGGTTTATTCTCCTTGGGTTTTCTGGAACTACCGATTCCCAAGAACGAAAGCAAGCCTTTGTCAGACTGAGTTGAGTGTTGTTTCTTTTTAGCTGCTTCTCGTTGTCGGTATATTCGAGCTGCTTTCATTTCCCTCATGCCCTGGTCATCAAGCATCGTTACTTTTGATCATTCCAAGACAACAGTCATACCTTCGACCGGAGCTCCTCATTTCCTATCAAGGTTCCCCGCATTTTGGCAAGCCATCCATGCATGGTTGACGGGGGTGGGGTACGTTTCCTGCCATCCGGATAGAACTACGTGCGTGGTTAAACAATCGCAATCAGCCGCAATGGGCCGGTTCCAGAGATTCGCAATACCCACATGAGAAGCCCACTCGATTTTCATAATGATAGTTGAGGTGCGATAGGGTGAAATCTAGGGCTGGGGATGGTGGTTGTAGGAAAGATATGACCTGTCGGCATCAAATGTTCCCTTGAACATTATTAGACATGACATTGCTGGGTAATAAGCTGAGGGGAAGTGGTCAATAAGTTACGTAACATCGCCTCATTGCAACTGCCCGTCACTAAAGTAAAGACTGATACTTTACAAAAGTTTTTTTCCCTTGACTTTTGGACGATGATTGAAGTTATGAATGTATCGCAACATTTTCTCAAACCAGGCATCCGCAGATAACAAGTCCCCAAAAATTTGAGAAACAACGAGTGGGACGTCAAGATATTTCCACACTCCTGCATTTTCTGTCTTCCCTTCCACAATATCATCGTGAAATGAGCTCATGAACCCGCTATACGTGAATTCCGAAATCCTATACGGACTTAATTTGGTGGACTTTGTGAAATAATAGCTTCCATTCATTGCAACCCGTCACGGCCATGTTATCAAATAATAAGATTGGCGCTTATCATAACTTCGATTGAATCTGTCTGGATGGCGTCTATACTTGTCAAAGCTCGGCTTGACGATTTGAACGCCGCTAGATGAAGTTCTTCTTGACAACATGGTAACACCTTCAACACCGCCATAGTCAACTGGACGCTTTCCGAAAATCCATTTCCCAATGAGGTATCCCACGTGTCTATTGATGGCTCTAGGTGACATAGCCACGGTACCTCAGATCTGGCAGTACCTGACACCGCTTTTAGAAATTTATTTTTTTTGTTGTCGAGTGCTGTTTAGGCCTATGGCGCGCATACTGAACGGGCGGTTGGACATTCTCTCCGCCAGTAGAGATTCGGTCAAGCACGATTCCGTCTTTGTATCCAGCAGGGTACATAATGGGCCCAGGATGAACGACAAAAAACATCCAAAAAACCCACTTCACAAGTCAAGAACAACTCAGTAATTCCCAATCACCGAAAATGGTCTGGAAGAACATCAATGCCGTCATCGAAAACAGGCTTTTCCTGGGAAAGTGAGTGGCTCTGCAGTCACTTTCAATTTATCAATTGACTCACGTTGATTGCATTATAGCATTATGGCTGCGCGTTCGACGCGTTCTTTAGCTGAAAACAGGATCACGCATATCTTATCCGTCTGTAGGGAAGCTATTCCCGCAGAATTGCCTGAGGCCGGGATACGTCATTACCGCATCGAGGTCGAAGATATCGATTACGAAGATCTTTTGATCCATTTGCCGTCAGCCTGTCGCTTTATCGACGAGGCCCTTAGATCAGGAGGTGTCGTCTTGGTACACTGTGTGCAAGGCATTTCTAGAAGTGCAGCAGTGGTAGCCGCATATCGTACGCCACACATTAATTATCATGTTACAAAGTGCTCACGTTCTCTTTTTCATTGTAGTGATGTGGTCACGCCGTGTTAACTCTACTCAAGCTCTTTCTATGGTTAGAAGTGGTATGGCTCACGGTTTCAAATTTCTTTGGGATATCCAAGCTTATTCTTGACTTAGTACGCGATCATATCTGGCCCAACCCTGGCTTTCAGGAACAACTTGTTCTATTTGAATTATGCCAATACGCCCCTTCTCCAAGCAATGGCATATATGTCAATTGGCGTACTCAGTTGGATCGCAGGCTCGCAGCAGCAGGCATGAGAAGATGAATAGTGTTACAACATCTTTGGGAGTGCCCGAAAGAAAATCGACGGTTGCAGTCGACAAAAATGTTCAGCCCAGTCTATTTATTTTTTTATCCCTGGCCCTTTCTAGATTACCTATTTATGACTACTTCGTTTTCAGTTACCTCTTTACTGGCTTCATATATTTATTCAATATGCGGAATTCGAATTGATATTTATGTATTATGCGAATAGAAATCATTGCAACTACGAAAGACAGCGGCAACATCATCTCAAAACGTTTCTTAAATTTGCAAAGGATAAAAAAACCTTTTTTGGGGGGCTTATACATAGTCTCGTAGATTCGTTGCCAGAACGTTAGATAAGCCCCAAATCGGAAAAGTATCAAAGCAGATTGCATGACCCCTGCGTAGGATGTATGCCAGATGATTCATAGTAAGATACAGAAGATTATTGTGAATATGACTTGGGTTGTACTCGTTGCGCAGACAAGTACTGCGGTATTGACGACCAAAATACGTGGCAGGAGAGATCAAGTGTTGTATAAAAGTCGGGGCGGTGTTTGCCCATAGCGGAATTTCAATCTTTAGTATCCCACGCAAACAGACGACCCAAGCTCAGGTCCTTATTCGCTGTCCTTAGCTTCCACCTCCAACTTTTCAACTTTCTCGTATTTCTCTTTCTCTCTACAACCATGGGTCTCTCAGTATCCCGCCTTCTTTCAGGTCTCTTTGGCAAGAAGGAAATGCGTACGTAGATCGCCTATCCGTGCTATTTGCTGTACATTACTAACTATGCGTTCACTACAGGTATTCTGATGGTATATCTCTTTCTTTTCTCTGGCCTAATCTGGCGTTCTTAGCGTCGTTGTAGGTCGGTCTCGATGCCGCTGGTAAGACCACCATCCTTTACAAGCTCAAGCTTGGTGAGATCGTCACCACTATTCCAACAATCGGTGAGTTGGTCGCTTGAATAGTTTGATTATCCACCACTTGACGCCCAACATCAGGATTCAACGTCGAGACCGTTGAGTACAAGAACATCTCGTTTACTGTGTGGGATGTCGGAGGTCAGGATAAGATTCGTCCTTTGTGGAGGCATTGTAAGCTGCACTTTTACCCCTTTTCGTTCTCTTCGTAAGACCCGCTTTTCTGCAGACTTCCAGAACACCCAGGGCATCATTTTCGTTGTTGACTCCAACGATCGTGAGCGTGTGTCTGAGGCCCGTGAAGAGCTCCAGCGGATGCTGAACGAGGATGAGCTCCGTGATGCTCTCCTCCTTGTTTTCGCCAACAAACAGGATCTGCCCAACGCGATGAACGCCGCAGAGATCACCGATAAGCTCGGACTTCATGGGCTCAGACAGCGAACTTGGTACATTCAGGTGTGTATTCATATCCTTTTGCAAAAAACTGAAGATTTATTTGTATGGTGTTACCAGGCTGCTTGCGCTACTTCCGGAGATGGTTTGTACGAGGGTCTGGAATGGTTGAGCGCTAACATCAAGCGACGGGTGTAAATGATTCTGTCTTTCAAGTCTGGGTACCTTATTAGCGTTGTTACACGTGTCACGATCCCTTCACGATACCGAAAACGTATTCACCGCTGTTTATCTCATTCTGTGTTCATCCACTGCTTCTTAGTTCATTTAGTCTCCCAGGCCAATATTATTCCACTTTTCTTGTCGTTTATCCATTTTATACCAGTCTTGATCTGGCATGTAGGCTCTGAATCACTCTTTCGTATTAGACCAGTGGTTATAATTTACATGTTATACTTTACACGGAACTGGGTTGGAACATTGCAATGTATTTTTGATCCGTGGAAAGACTGATAAATTAGCGATTTTCTCCAGGAAATACACGTCCAACGGCCTCTGCCTCCTTCCGGCGTCTTTCTCCTAGTTCTCTCCCAGCAGAATCCCTTTGTGTAGACCCAAAACGAGCGAGCTTCTCCAGAAGTGCCTGCAGACGTTTCGGTTTAACGGCAGAATAAGAAGCATGTCTGTTTGCAGGAACTAGGTATTCTTGAACAGTACTTCCGAGGACAATCGATGTGGTCTGTTCGCCAGATTTGTTAAGTCTGACGTCTTTCACGTGATATAGGAAAACCCACCAGTCGGAGTTCAGTGAACACAGATGAGAGGTGCGATCTTCCAATTCTTTTAAGTTCATCTTCCAGGAAATCAACATCAATGAGTATGTTAGATATAGCATTCTCGTTCATCATTGGAATATCACGCCCGGTCAAGAAATCCTGGTAGTAGGCGTGTGAAAGGGATGCATACAATCTGAAAGCGAGTAACTCACCATCAAACAATCCGTGATGTAGCCAAGGGCACCTCTATAGGCTTCTTCTTTGTAGGTTTCCTTAATCATTAGAGAGTCGACAACAGTTGTAAGCCAATTGACCAGCTCATATAGATACATGCTCGGAGATGTTTCCCGCGCATTAGGCGTCCAGTCATACTCAGACAATTCAAAGCACTGATCAAGCTTGGAAGAGATGAGCCCTGACATCCGTGCACGCGCGCGAGAAATGATGGCTTCAAAAGAAGGAATAGCCGAAAGCCTGATAGTACCACCTCGATGAGTAGACCTATAAGATAAAGGAGTTTATTCTCTTAGATATCGGCACTAACACATAATAGAATGAATCACGCGTACCGAAGGTTTGTTAATGAGCGTTCTAGCTCTCCACACGCAACTTGGAAATGCTCTAGGTTGGCCATAATTTGTGCGATTTGTGTAGGATTTTGAGTGTTTGTCAACCTTTGACCAATAGTTTCCCCGATGCTCTTCTTTAGCAGCGAGTCCAAAGACTGAAAAGGCAAGTATGACATATAGTGTAAGTGAAAGAAGAGATACAGGTATCGGATTCTTCCTACCTTGCTTAGGAGTTCGTCAATGTCCCGGTGGTGTTGGGATACTCCATCAACAAATGCATAAAACTTCTGAATGAATGCTCGAATCTGCCAGTACAGATGATTCAAGGAAATGAGTACCACGGAATGAACTGTAACATTAGATTCATACATCTTGACAACAAAGGTAAAAGGTCTGTGACCATGGTAGTGGATATTGTGTCCCTTGCCTGCAAAGGGTATAAAAATAGCTTTAGGAGCTCAAATCAGAAGAGTCACGCACTGCTTCAGCTCGTTCCGTTCATTTTCGCTCAGCCACACGGCGTCGAGGACTTCTTCTAAAGAATTTTCTGACTCAACCCGCATTGCAGTATGTTCGTCTTCGTGCACAATCTAAATCCGCATCAAACGAATGTCCCTATGAATCGAATGACACGAAAACGTACCACTTCGAACCGTTTTGTGAATTGTGTTTCCAGTAGTTTGGCATATTTCTCAAATAAAACTATGATGAATGATTGAAGAGAAGTAGTCGAGTACGAGTAACTCTGTGCCAGGGTGCAATTAGCGAATGAATTGATCATAGATCGTCTACACACCTCCAATGTCATTATGAAGCTGAGTAAACTTTCCTTTACGCGTAGATAAGTTTCTGGGTCTGACTCTTTCATTAAGGCATTTTCAATTGCCATCGTCAGGCGAATAACAAGCGCATCCCAAAGCTCTTCCACATCTCGGGAGGAACGGAATGTATTGGTAGTTTCAAGGACATGTGATTCGACGACAAAGAAACCTGATATTTCTTGGGTCAAAGACGAAAGAGAAGCTAAAGGAAGTGGTGATGGAAGAATCAAATCTGACTGGGCCTGTCGAGACAACAGTTTGCGAAAGAACGTCATGCATATACGAACCACTAACCTTTCTGTCTGCTTGGTATGATTTCTGCAATTCGGCCAGCGAATTCAACGTGGTATATATGTGTATGCATTCGAAAAGTGGCTTGAAGTCTACATGCAAGTTGTCGTTGTCGAGCACATTAACTATTCAACGAAGGCGTCAGTAAGTACAGTTACTCGGAAGAATAGATCCTTCAAGCCTTACATTCAATCTTTTCGTATGTAACAAGCTCAACAGCACTACCGACTCGATTGGACCGCAGTAGGTGATCTTTTTCTCGTCGTGAACGCCAACGTTTGGTACGTGCATCCATGGCCTCAACCGCGAGTCGGCCGACTTCTGTACTTATATTCCTAATTTCCAGCAGCCATTGCTTCATTGATGCTGTAACAGCGTCTTTGATCTGACCCCGTAAGGATGGCAACGATGATAAGAGATATTGGAAGAAAGGTGTTTGGGACAACGATGTTGGTGGCATACTCTGAATGTCTTCGAGTGACTAAATTATGTATCTTGATTGAAAATATGTATACGACGCGACAATATGAATGACAAACCCTCAACGCACTCCAATACTTGCCAGCTTTGATCATTTCACCGACACGATCCACAACGTCAAGGACGCGCAGGCAAGCCTGGAGAGTGTCAATGGCCTCATCTAAGTTTGCAGCAGTCTTTCTTGATTGGAGAAGGGCGCGCTTTTTTTCGACAAGACCCCCGCCCAGTTGGGCAACACTGGTATCCAATGACGAGATGTTTTCTTTCATTTTGTCGGTGTAAGACTTGACCGTGAACAAAGTGGTAACGGAGGAAATAAAGTCCTGATAGTTATCACTGCATATCCTCTCGATCTCAGCATCCTTGGAGTCGATAAGTCCTTGTACGGCCCTGAGATATGCATCCTGTTGCCGGTTGCTGTGGATTTGCTTTATGATAGGGCCGAGCTGCTCAAGATTTTCAGAAGAAGAGGAGGGGTCCAGGAGATGGATCTGCTGGAGCTGTTGGTCAATGTGGTCCTGTGTGAACTGCGGTCTCCTTCGCGGAGGCATATGAGTACCGAGAGAAGATAGACACGTAGGAAGAGAACGACAATCAAGAAACGAGGTTAGATTGGATTGAGGATGTTCATAAAAGGCAATAGAATGACAACGGAGCTGTCAAGAACGAATCACCGAGCATCATTGTTTGGCAAATTACGCAAAGACAAATACCCCGGATTCCCTTTTTAGTACTTACAACCGTCGACTTTTCAAAACTTACTGATATTCCGGTTTGTCGGCTTTCACTCTTCTTCACATCTTTCATGGCTGACATTATCCTCCACTTCGATGCAATGTATGTCGGTCCTATTTGTTCTCTTGTCACCGACTCTTGATATTACCGCTCTTAGTCTCTTTGATATGGACGGCACTTTGGTTGATTCAACCGCAGGTGTCGTCGGCGCCTGGAATTTATTCCGGAAATCCTACCCATCCATAGACGTGGACCACATTTTGAGTTGTGAGCTTCTCCTACACTGCCGCCCAACGTTATACCATTTTGACTTTGTCTCCGGCACAGCTGCTCATGGCGTCCGCACTGTCGACAATCTCAAGAAGTATTGTGGCATACAAGACCCCGAGATCTTGGAAGTACGATATCTATTTCGTTCTTTGTTGTTATCCAGACTCAATGCTGTCCTTCAGGCTGAAGCTCAACGCTTCGAACAAGCGATCGTTACCACCGCTTCCGAGCAAGGTAGACAAGGGATTGTCCTTCTACCGGGCGTCAATGGTGTTATGGATGAGGTACGCTCACATATCCCTTTGGTTAACAAGACCATGTATGAATCTACGAAAGCTTCTCTAGATCGCTGCTGCACGTTTCTTACCAAGCCCATGCTGGGCAATCTGCACATCTGCCACGCGGGCGTACGCCTCCTCCGCCTTAGCTTCTGCAGGTATTCCTATACCAGAGATCTTTGTTGCGTCCGAAGATGTGGCAAAGGGAAAACCCTTTCCAGACCCGTACCTCTTGGGCGCTCAGAAATGTGGAGTAGATCCAGCTAGGTGTCAGTCACAATGAATCAACTTTCTTCATTCCTGTATATTGACGTTATGCGCCGACTCCTTTTCTATACTCAGGCGTTGTCTTTGAAGACGCCCCGAATGGAATCATTAGTGGTCGAGAAGCCGGATGCAAGACCATTGCACTTCTTACTACTCATTCATTGGAACAAGTCCGAGCCGCTAAGCCTGACTATATCATCAACAATTTATCTGAGTACGCGTTTCAATGTTCCTGACCCTCATTTTTCTCACATTCTCCTAGCGTAACCGTCAAACGTGAAGAGAAAGGGGTCACCATAACTATCAAAGCTTCGAAAGCATGAGCATGTTTTGCTCTTTCACGGTTAAAGAAACCCTCATAGATCCAAGATAAATGACATAGACGAGATTTAGATGTTTGTTTGCTTAAAACTTCAACTGCGGAGCATATAGTGGGGTTTCGAGCGTTATAGGGTTCGAATAGTCGAAGATACTACATTCAATTAGAGTTACATAGTTACAACGTTTATATTAGGATCCTTCCCCTTCCATTCGAAGTCGCATTATTTTTGCAATTTATATTGACAATTCGTATTATATCTTATATTCACCACCATTTCGTTTCTGGTGTGACTCAAAACCTAACAGACTAACGAGCGCTTGATACATATTTAGTTGATCAAATTCGATGGCTTTATGATGCCTCAGATGCCCTCGATGATCATTATTATCATTGGTGTTGAT
>Ga0247779_1001712_pt1 | contig 10355 bp, 8 predicted proteins | sample UWRJL221509R5_FD_179925 | JGI IMG/M metagenome (GOLD analysis project Ga0247779, IMG submission 179925) | Plant litter microbial communities from Arlington Agricultural Research Station in Wisconsin, United States - UWRJ-L221-509R-5 | ecosystem: Environmental > Terrestrial > Plant litter >...
ATTCTCTTTGCCTCCATATGTTCTGTGTTTTCTTGATATATCAAGTTTCTGAGATGGGTAATTCTGCTTCTGGTCGGACGCAAATTTCACATTCTCCGTCGTTCATACTGAATTTGGGTCTTCCTCGATATCTCATTCGTTTCTGGCACTCGCTCTTTGGCCTATGCAAAGGAGGTCCGCTTCCGCTTTCCTGGACATTTTTGCAACTCACACTTCACTTTTCTATTCACTCATTAGTGTATTGCTAGGCTTCTCGATCAGGCTAACATCTATTCGACTGTTCACGCGACAAGGTTTTGCGCTTGGCGTTCTTAATATAATTCCTCTCATACCTACTTCACTTTTCTTTCCGGCGACGCTCGCATTCAATGCTGCATAACTTTCAGATTTGCTCATCTCTCCTCGCTATGTTTAATCCTTCCTGTCTTTGATCCAGGAGAACTTAGCTTCAAAACAATCGCGTTAACTGGCTCTCTATAAGTAGAAACTCCTGCATAATTTATCTGTCAGTTTTACTTCTTCCTAGGGAGGAAAACCGGCAGGAAACCCACGAGGCGATGGACGCACGTCTGTAATGAAACAGGATACAGTACGTTTCTCAACGGATCGTGTCTTTGCCGTGAATCCATTCGAGTTCGACGAACTCTAAAAACATTATGATGGATATCCGGGCGCTGAGTCCAGGCATTTCCTGGAGGGCCATTTAGCGGAACAATGTCCTGGGCTTTGATTCCTGCGTTGGGCTCACGTGGTAAGTTTTGACGCGATGTTGACGTGATGTTTGAGTGGTACGCGTAATGCCGAACATTCCGAGCACTGCCACGTGAACCAAACATGATCGCGTCATCATTTTTTGTTTTCGTTCTTTCTCTTCGTGTCCACCACCGCCGCAGGCTTTCCTGCATGCTTTCGATCAAAACACCAAGTCCAGAAACTAGGTATCTCTTGTCTCCTGGTGGATGCTGCTCCAACGTTTCCCACATATACGTGTCTTTCGGATGTGAGCCTCGGTTGAGATGGGTTGGGATGGCCATCAGATACTTTGTGGTTTGGAATATTTTCGTCCGTCTCAGATGCGTACGTGAAATCCTTGTCACATATAAATACTAACTGTGACTACCCAACCTATCTTTTCTCTCGCCATCTCTCCAGCCTGCATCGCCGTTCTTGCACATTTTCGTATGTGGAAGAGCACGTCTGGGTATTATTCTATGAGTTACAAACACCAAAATCGGCACGGATTGTCCTCGGTAACTTAGATGCGCGTGTCTCTCTATGCAGACTTCCGTCCTCGAGATTCTTTAATGGAGAAACTGCTCCCTATCGCCCGTCGCCCTGTCGCTCCATCTAGTTCATCCTCGTAAAATGTGGCATGTGCTCTCGTCTGTCCATCAACTTCAGGCTCTCGGGTGCGCTCGACATACCCATTTTGCAAGCTGTTTTTCTCGGTTTGTTTTAGTGTATTGGTACAAAAACGTTCGCTCAGGCAATATCATTGTCATTTCCCCGGGTACTCTTTCCTGCCCGTCCTCCCACTATCTGGTTCCACTTTCGATCGTCTCAACCGAGCTTAGCTGCTATCGGTTATTTTCATCTTATTCCCACATAAGCATTGCGTCTGGTCTCTGTCTTTTTCTGCCTAATATGTTTGAAAGGATGTGTGGTTTGGACGTTAATAAGTGCGTGTGGGGTTTCTGATACCAATGTGTATTATTGGTACTAATCATTTCCTTTTATAAACATTTCCGAATATTATATCTCTATGTACGTCGTTAGTCCTATATAAATCATTTTTCTTTGCATTTCAAATTAGACAGGATGTCCCAAATTAACTACGTATAATACTCACATTTGGTCCATTAACCATTGGCTGCCCAATAATATATCATGCGACTTGACTATCTTGGTTTCACAATTCGGACTACACGTTCCAAGTATTCTGCGATTGCGCGGCGGGCTTGGCGGCTGAGGACTGGGAAGAACATTGAGGATGGTGAAAATGCTTTTGTTCTGCACATATCTATGAGGGGTGTATATGGCTCGGCTCGAGGAAGAATCTTGACCAAGTACTCCAGATAGCACATGTACTTGTATGGAAGGGGAGTACCAAATATGTGACCGGGGTTGTTTCCCCAGTTGACTGAGAAAATGGAGCAAACGTAAAATGGAAAGTGTTTACTCTTCTCGTTCAAATTCACTAACTTTTCAAAGTTGGTGAGACCGCGCCTGTGCCTGTATGAAATTTGTTGATAGAGAAGTTGGTCGACCTGTAAACGATGCCTAAAGGTCCTATGCCAATGCCATGGACGATTTCGTCGGGTTCTTTGGTTTATGCTCCGGATTTGGATAAATTCATATTTCTTGTCCTCCAGGTGAGGAGAATTTCGAGAAAGATATTCAATACAGTAGGCTGCGGCCCTGGAATATATTCGAGATTTATCTGCTTTTGTGAGGAGATGTCGAAGTGTATCTCCAATTAGGCCGAAAGGTCCATGGCATTTATTGCTTGCAAGTTTGGGAAGTGTAAGTGACAAATTGTGGTTGTAGCCGGGGCTCAAGTGCCTATACTGTCTCTGAATATGGCAGGATACAAGTTCGAAGTTGGATTCCCAATGATCACGGTATTCCCCATTCATTTGTTCCAGGATAAATCTCCAAAAAGTCTGAATGTGACGTTGATATGCTTCGCCGAGCACCCTATGGTCTTTCTACAAATCTATATGTTAGCTCAGACTACTTCAATGGAAGAAAAAAAGCATACAGGGGTGCTAAGCAGGCGGAAAAAAAATGGAAGGAAGACGTATTCTGCGCAATCAATGTTGTGTGAAAAGAGACTTTGACAGAATGAATAAATGGGAAATTGAGTAACAGCATTGAGGGTTGCCTGACAGGTAGAGTTGTCCCAGTCTATATTTGGTGTTTCAAGATCTTGAAGGATGTAAAATGGATTATCATTCCGAGATGTAAATCTGCAACCACTATGTTGTTCTGTATTCAGGTTATGAGGAGTATCAACTATTTCACAAATAAATGACTCCTGGAAGATTTACTTACCTGAATATATCTCAATTATCCGCAGAATATGCTTTGCGGTTGTTTCCATGCGATTCCTCGAGAAATCCTTTGATCGATAAGGGTCAAGGAGGAAATCAGTGAATGACTTGTGTAGAAAGTTGATGCCATCATCCTGAATTTGTACGACTGATGCAAGATCAGAGAGGAGTACATCAACATCTCCAGCCTGTAGTCCAAGCATCGACTTCACTTCACCTATATTCGCATATCCATGATACATGGCAGGGAAAATCAGTATGTCAACAACGAGTTGTGGGTCATCTGCCATTTTGAGTATATGTGTGTAGAGAGCATCCAGCTGTGCAAAGGGTAGGTCTTTGAATGGAGGACGAAGGCCAAGAACTGATTCAAGTCTTTGATGGGGACGGTGGCGAGGAGATTCCGTGTAGTGGACTACAGTTGATGCATAAATAAATTGTCCAGATGAATTTTCCACAAGCTGATTCATATGGGCCTCTTCGGGCCAGGTATCTGGAATGGAAAACCTGAATTTATGGTTTTCCATGATGGCCTGGAATCGATCAGAGAGGTACAGCCGAATATCCTCGTCAGGAGAATATTCATCTCCCAAGAACATTTTGAAGAGTACATCATGGACTTGGCGAGAAGAGAAGAAGTTGTCGATCTGGCTCTCCGGACGACTGCAGACCAGGATACGAATGGGAGTAGGTGAGATACTTGCAATGTAAAGCACAGAATCGAGAATCTCGAGCTGGCTAGAGTGACTCTCGCACTCATCCAAGCCATCTATAACTATCAGACGCGGTACCAGCATTGTTTCAGTGCCGAAGGTTGAAGCTAATGGGCCGATCAAAAGAGTGGATAGTTGTTCCCGCAGGGTGCGATTGAAAATCAACGGGTCGTTGTCGATGATTCCGGTCACGACTCGGCGAACGAACGGATTGAGAAAGCAGACCTGGTACAAAATGGTAGGGACAAAAGTGCGTTTGTGATTTCTAGTCGAGTCGTTCGCTCCAAAGAAGAAACTTGCGAGCAATGTGCCTTCCTCGGCGCAGCGCTCACAGACGCTTCGTCCGATTGCTGATTTCCCAGCGCCGGCGGCCCCGGTGACCCAAGCGATATCTTTCTTGTGGTCGTCGTCGTGTACTCCTGCTATCCAGTCAGCGATCGCCTGGATCACGGCGACGCGTGTGCCTGGGTGACACTTCGGTGCATCGAAATCATGGCCCGAGTTATGTAAAGCGTTGGGCGCAACGGCCTCCAGAAGTCTCTCAAATCCACCTGTGTATCCAATACATAAAGGCCCGTATGACTTTAACGTTGACGAACGGGAACGCACCTTTCGGACTATTGTGAACTTGGTTGCTGTTCGAAATAAATGTTCCTCCGGATATGATAAGGTTCGCCGCTGGTGGGAAAAGGGAATGATTCGCCATGTACAATGGTAAGCGCAAGCAGAGATACGATATTTGCAAGAGCAACTAAGCAGTAAAAGAACTTGGGCGTTCTGTGTCGTGGTCGCGGTGAGAGGCACATTCACTACGGTTGGCCAGCAGTCTCCCATGCCGAGGCTGTACCTGGGATTTAAATATTTTTTAATCCTGTCAGTTGATATGTCATTGCAGCATGTTTTCTGCACAACGTTTGCCAACGTTTCTATCTTTGTTCACCCTCATCACATGCACCGCTCTATTCCGACCATTCCGAACACATCCAGGCATGTAAACGAAATGTGGTCACCGGTAGGCTTTCACTTGGTTGGTTATCCGTATCTATTTCACTATACCCATGGACATCTATGAGTATCTTTGCTCCCTCCCTCTTTGAACATGAAACTCACTCTGGCTGGTTTAAAAAGAACACTTTTCGAAAGAAATTGGTTTAAACCGGTTTAAAATTTTAAACACATGGTTTAAACAAAGGTTGATTAAACCGCCAATAACTTACATGGTTTAAACATAGAACTTAAAATCTGATTAAACCACTCATACTGATATATTCCTTGCAAGACTGAAAACAGGAGAAAACTGTGTTATAATTATGACCAATACAGGTGTATATTTTATGTAGAATAATACACCAAGAATTCAGACTACAGTCAACAGTAAAGAGGAGATTAAACATGTTTAAATAATTAAGTAAAATTAAACAACTATCGACCATTCAACACGGTTGAAAAGAAACTAAACCATGTTGGGCGTTAAACAGCCACCAACCATCCAACACGGTTGAAGAAAAATTAAACCATGTTGAGTGGTTGAAAAAGTAAACACTTACTGACCGTGTTGAACGGTTGAAATAAATACTTCGAGACAATCATACTATTTATGTCCCTGAATAAGACAGAGAGGAGGAAGAAGGGAAAGATAGAGAGAGAAGCACAAGAGAGAAGGGGAGAAACCGAGGTAAGATGATAAGGAAGAGGGCGCCTGGACCACACAAAAGCAGCGCCGCCGCTGCGTGTAAACGGTGAACCTGTGAATGGATTTAGTCAGCGGGCAAACGACGTGGACAATCCATGCACCTTTGTAGAGTCTTTCCCCTTGTTTCTCGTGTCACTGTCGCCCTTGTTCATCCAGTCATAGTGCCACATCCGGACCCAGCGGCGGCGCGTCGTGTTGTGCGCTGGCATCCGGCGGCGGCGGCAGCACGCCTTGGTTGTATGCTGGGCCTGGCTTCGTGGTGGCCATAGCTGTTGTTGTTATTGATGACTTTGTCGAAGCCGTCGTGAGTTTTGTCGCGTAAGTTCTATGTATCTGTCACAGGGTAAGTACATGGGAGTGGGGAGCAGGAAGCAAAAGATATTTTGATGCTGAAATGCCAGAGTTACAGCCGGCGTTTGATTAAAGCCACCCTAAACGTCGGAGACCTAAAAAGGCATGACCGAAGGAGCTGTCACATGGCCAGAAGTGTGATGTTGACATGTCACGCTTGTTTTTTTTTTTCAACCACGACCACCACCCTTGTAGGCTCGCCCATCTCGTTTCCTCGCAGCAACAGCAGCGGTACACGACAACAACGAAGACGACTTCAAACACCACGAAGTAATCATGCAGCGGACCTGCCGACGATGGACGCCTGCGCGCAAGGCGACAAGGACCGAGGGGCCAGGATATTGACGTGGCACGACGCGGCCAACGAGGGTGCCAGCGACTTGAAAATACGAAGGAAACTCACAAAGGTGTGTAGCACGTCCTCTTTGTCTGCCCACTGATCGCACCCGTCCATAGGTTCATTTCGTACCCAGCCGCGGCACTGTTTTCGTGCAAGACCGGCCGCCTTGCCTTCTCTCACTTTCCCCTTCTCCGTCTCTACTCTTTTGTCCGCTCTCTAAACTCTCTTCTCTTCCTCCTCACTCTCCTCATATTCCCCTCTCCACCCACCCTTTGTTAATTTTTCTTCACTTCTCTCATATACTTGTGACCTGTCATTTGAACATGGTTTAAGTAGTTGTGTTCCGGTTAACTTGTGTTAAACTCATGTAGTCGGTTTAAGTAAGAGTAGGTAATTTAAACCCAGTTTATATGTTGAACTTGTATCTATCTAGTTGTTTAATCTGTATCTAATGTTTAAACCGGGAAAGTGTTGAGACTTCAAACTAGGTTTACTTTTCAATGTTTATCTGCTTAAAATTTGGTTGTTTAAATTGAATATGGGTTTAAACCACGTGTTTAAAAAATTAAACGGTTTAAACCAATTTCTTTCGAAAAGTGTTCTTTTTAAACGAAATAGAGGGGGTTACGGTTTGAACCCATCTCTTTCGGGCACCGGATTCTCTGCTTAAATGTGACGACTGAACGTCTCACTTCATAGGCGGATTTTTTTTAAATATCTGACCATCGCGGTATGTTATTTATATACGCTTTGGTTCGCTCTCTTCCATCTTTTATCTTTATCGTGCTCCTCTAGGTCGTGGAGGGCATTTTAAAGTACGCATATTCACTCTATCGAGTTCGAATTGGCATTGGTATTGCATCATTCCTCAATCGAGGAGATTAATATTGAAATTTGGTCAACCGACAATCCCGTCTGTACAACATTGAGTGATATGTGCCTTCTCAATCATTTGCCTCTCTGTTTTCCTTATTTTCCAATTTCTCAACTGTATTCGTCCCGGTTGCTTCAAACAGATCCGTAGATATCAAATTAGATTTCGAGAAAATCCAGTGATTCCTCTGCGTCTTCCAACGTCTCAGCGCAACCTCAGCGATACATTTACCCTTGCATTTAGTGACAATTGCTCCACCAATGTCATGTTTTTCTCATGCGTGCGCATTAGATTACATGTTTTCGCTTCGATGATTTCGCATCCAAGTGTTCTCTAAATTAATTTCACCTGAAAATAAATGATCCGTGTTCACCGAATATAGCATATGCACTCTTTTGTTATGAGCAAGGGCCGAAGCCACGGACTGCACTATTTAGGCCCACCTGTGGTAACTTCGACGCGCTGTTGACGCGACGTTTGACTCTCACGTGGCATGCCGACCATTCCGAACACGAACCAAAATTGTTCGCGTCATCATTTTATTTCTGTGTTTCCTCCAACCATCGCATGTTTTCCTGCGTGTTGTTCTCTTTTATCTCGTTTCTTTCAATGTTGTGCTAATCATCCAACCTACCATTCGTATCTTATGGTTGATACGACTAATTTTAGAGGGATATACGCGTCTTTTTCGTATGCAGTGGAGGGATGGGATGTCAATGGACATGTGGGAGGATAATGTTTGTTGGGATTTTGTTTGTCCGGTGCGTGCCAGAATTTTTTTTCTATTCCACTTGAACCCATACATATCAAATCACAGCCTCCTTTGGTCTTTCAAAATATCAACACTCCTGTACAAGCAACTCGACCGTCTCTACTAGTTTGCATTACCCACTCTCGATTTGGGTTGCGTTTCCGCCAAAATCTCTCCCGTTCAGCTTCTTCAGCCACAATCTGACTCAAATTGTACATTATTTATCCTCTACTGGCACATATGTTCCAGTGCATCGGTGAAACGATGTGAAACCGTTTGAGTTCGAAAGAAAAGAGTGAGACGAGGCGGAATCGTCTCGGGGCTCTAATCCCTGAGGTAGTGGTGTGTAAGGAGGTGAAAAAGAGAGGAGGAGGCGTCGAGGACTAGCGCTGTGCGCTTTCGTGTCCGAAGGTTCTGTTTTTGTTGATTTCCGAGTGTTTTGAGAGATGAGGAATTTTCGGTGAGTTAAATGGATAGCATTTTCGTAACTGGCGGGATACAGCAAGTAAAGCTACGTATAAATACGAGGTCCAGATGTTGTAAAACTCAAATGACAAGTTGTAAACTAATCAAAGTGGGGAGAGAAAAAATTATAAAACAAAAAGGGAAAGAAAAACAAATTGAAAATGAAATTTTACATAGCTCCGACGAAGCACATGAATAGCGTCGTCCGCAGCATGAAGAAGTACTAAAAAGGAAAAATTTAAAACACTTGGGGGTGATCCCCAAGCTTGTGGCTTGATGACTGCCGACGCGTACGAACAACAATGGTCAAATTTCACCAAGTCCGTTTTAGGTCGCGCGCATCAATGCCGTGGGAATGCGCTGGAGCAAAGCGTCGAGACGGCGCTTTTGGGACGGTTTCCGAGTGTACGCGCGTAGCGTGCGCTACATCGGTCTGGGTCATTCATTTCAACATTTCGACCGCCCATCTTCGTTCGTATCAGATTTTCCTGCGCTTTACCAATACGCTTTCTATGACGTGTCATTCGCGTGCAGAGAAGTCCCAGCATCTGACCCACGGACCGTTTACGCCACATTGTCGCCATTTTTCGAGCTTCAACCGAGCATTCTGACTCTGTACGCTACCTAGGCGACTCTATCATTTTCGGATAAATGTTGGTTCAGCCTGGATCCAGCCTTTTCCTCCTACACCGATATCTGACTGTCAAAGTAGGAGGGTTGGACGCTATCTGCTACTCTTTGGCTGTACCAATCCCACATGTACGTTACTTTGTTTGAAGACCTCCTCTGTCGTCCCTCTCCCACTCCGAACCACCTCGCAACTTAGGTCTCTCTTTTTCCTGCCGTCTTCATTTTATTAACATCCTTGTTACGCGCAGAATATGTTCACGACGCTTACCTCAAAGGACGACCGTGTCTCGTACAAGTTTCTCTGTCTTCCAGACTGTTCGCATCAGTATCTCTTCCCTGCACTTCCTTTCCCTACGCTTTCTCAGATTCAGAAAAGCAATCTCTTATACTATTTTTCACATACTTAGGTTTTCCGTACCTTCTATGATGAACAATCCACCTCCGACGCACCCCTTACACTGTGTATGGCTTTATGTAACTCAACCTCCGCTCTCCCACCTATACGAATGGTGTTTTTCTCGGCTTTTTTATCTTGATAATATCAATTTGACTGCTCACACCACGTTCTTCTGCGCCGAGCTCTCTCAACTCAATTCCTTCTTATAGGAGTACGTCTATCTAAACCTGTCATTCGATTCCATTGTTGAACTTACGTATACATATCCTTTCTGTGGAAACTACTTCCTCGGATCGCCTCTCAATCTCATCTAGCCAGGATAAAAGAACATGTGTGCTCCCCCATCTCTCGGAGATATCCACGACAATGGCCTGCCACTTCTCGTCCCGGCGACGCTCCCACTCAATTTGTTGCACGGATATAGACCTTCTAACCTCGAGCTCATCCCCAATGTACCAGGCGTGCGTTTTTAACATAATACTTGTATCGCTCACGTCAACCGTCTCGCGCACGTAACCTGCCCTGTTTCTGATTATTTCTATCGATACTGATGTTCGCTCATGACGTATCTTTCTCAGGACCTGGTGCTTTGGAAGTTGAAAGCGATGGATATGCTGCTATTAGGATGGGTATGAACGCACAGGTATCAGTGATACGTACATCGATGCACATGCCCAGTCCTTCATGCCACCTGCACATCACGTCAAAGTCGTCGCATATTCTATTGAAAAACTGTTGGTGATGATATCTCCCCAGTTTCCTTTCGCTCAATGTTTCTCATTCTCGTTGAACCCAGCCTAATTCGATCGATGAAATGGGTTTCTTCGATAATCCAAGTCGCCCTTGTCCAATGGGTTTTATACCCTTTATACGTGTTGCTCATGCTAATCGACTCGTTCTATGGGTTGGCTATGGCGGTCCATCCGCCGAAAAAATAAATGCATATATACATTGTCTGTACAAGATATATAGAGTACAAAATACAATTTTTATACAATGTTCTATGTATGTCTAAGTAAGAAATCTAATTACCCAGCACATACACTGAGTTACCCAACATATATTTTGTGTTCCCCGAGATGTATATC
>Ga0247779_1001713_pt1 | contig 10355 bp, 5 predicted proteins | sample UWRJL221509R5_FD_179925 | JGI IMG/M metagenome (GOLD analysis project Ga0247779, IMG submission 179925) | Plant litter microbial communities from Arlington Agricultural Research Station in Wisconsin, United States - UWRJ-L221-509R-5 | ecosystem: Environmental > Terrestrial > Plant litter >...
CGATCTTTTTGAGTTCCGTCACGTACACCGCGTGCATGTCCTTGTGTCCATAGCCCACGCGCGCAGAGATCCGATCCATCATGACGCCCATGACAGAGATGCCGACAGCCGCGGTCAAACGGCTCTTGTCAGGTGGAAGGTTCCAGGCTTCAGGAAAGACTTTGGCCACGGCACTCCAGTACGCGATCAGCAACCGGCACATCTCGTTCAAGTTGGGCGGCTTGCGCCCATCCGATCGCAAATGCAGCAGTGCGCCACTGGTTCCGTTTATGCGGTCGCGAATCATCGTGGTCACCGCGGAGTCCACAATCACGTCAGGGCGCGTTGCTCGCTCAGATTTGCGCGAGATGCGATTGTGAAAAGGAGAACTGGGTCGGGTATCCAAGAGCGCGCACAGACTGCTTGGCACACGATTGGCAGCCAAGTCTTTCGGCAGCAGGGTATCGTCGGTCTCCGGCAGCAGTTCATTGATCCACCGCTGTGACAACTGTTTGGCGCGGTTCACGAGAATGAACTGCTCACGATGCGTCTCAATCGACGTCGACTCGAAGGCAACTACGGGCACCAGTAGATCACTGTTTTGCGAGCGCGACAGCGCCAGAGAGCGCTGCTGACCATCAACGATCCAAGCGCCCTTCTCCCCCTCGGGCAGGATCGGGATTGAGAGCTTGCCGGCCTCCACACCCGTGACACTGAGGTCTTCGATCTTGGTGCCTCGCTTCTTCGAGAAGGCGACCTTCGAAGACAGGGCGAGGATCACCGCGTTAGGAAACAGCCCAGGCCCCTTGTCGAGGTAGTCTGTAATTTCCTTGACGTGCCGCTGGATCTCCGGGCGCTGAAAGCCTTCGAGCTTCTTGCTGTCTGTGCGCTTGATGCGACTGATGTCGGCAACTTCCGTCAGCATGCCACCGGGCAGCGCAAAGCTGTAGACGACGCCACTGCCTTGATTGAACTTCAACGCGTTCGTGGTCACCATCTTCGGTCGGACGGCACGCGGGGTTGTTATCTTTTTTTCGGCCAAGGTCAAATCCGAGTTGAGTCGATCAAAGCGAAGAATTTCTTCTGCTCGCAGGCAAGCCCTTGCCCACGAAAGGCTTTCAAAAGCGCCGTACGTGACTGGCTAGACCTCGGGTCTTGCTCGCCAAGCCAGCGGAGAACTTCGGAGTCGCTCAGGCGGACTCCGTTTCGGCGACGAGCCAGCGTCGACGCCTGCAGCGACTGGTCTACCAGCGCTCGCTGCGCTCCGACCGTGCGCTTCGTTGGGTTATCGAGCAGCAGGCCCGCGAGATGAAGCAGTGCCCGCTGCACGAAAGAGGCTTGAGCGCCTCGCGGAGCGCCCGCCGCCGTCTGGAACCGCTGGTCAAAGCGAATCGTTTGCCCTTGGAGTTCCGGAGCGATGCGAGCATTGCTCGTGGCGATGAGGCGTAGCTTGGCCAACTGCTTCGCGCTGAGGGTCAGAAGTTCGTCCTGCACCATCTGGAGATAGCTATCAGGCAGCGCCACGAGCACGAGGCTGTCGTGCTGACGAACGACGTTGGCCAGCGGCGTCCGCCGGCCTAGCGCGCTGTTGAGCGCCGCCCACCATTCCCTCGGGCGTGCCGCGCCCGTGGCGATCGGATACGGCGCGTCGCCTCCCGACGCGACGGTCAGGTCATAGCTGGGAATGCGAGCGCGGGGTCCGACCACAGACATTCCCGCCGAGACGAAGTGCAGGGGCGCAGAGAGGCGGTCAGCCGCGGCCTGCGCAGCCACGACCGCGTTGCCAGCGTAGATCTCCGAGGCTGCGTGTCTGACCGGAGCCGCCTCAACCCGCGCAGCCCAGTCGCGGGCGAAGCCGCCGAGTGTGCGCGCACGCACCCCGCTGGCTCGCAGTGACGCGGGAGCTAGGATCTTTTTGGTCGAACTGCAGGATGTGAAAACAAGCATCTTGGGAAACTGTCGGCATACAGTTTCCCTCGATTTTCAGTTATTGCGGGCCGCCTGTCACGCCGCAACAGCAGTCCAGTGTGGCGGCGAAGCTGCGCCGCAACACCTCGACTGCTCAAGAGCAGGCTTGCGCCGCCTTTCAGGGAATCGGCGGGGGCTCGACCTGGTAGGTCGAATCGCGGGGGTATGGCTGCGGACAGAAGTAGCGCGAGTCACAAGCGGCGCAGGTATCTGCATCGCGGCAAGAAGGCTGCCACGCCGTCGAGACATTGCCCACCGCGATTTCCTGGGAGATCCGGCTTTCAATGTCCACAACCACGTTGTCGAACGCGCGACCGGCGACTTCGATGCTCTCGTCGGTGACCGGGATCACCCGCAAGGCCCGGTGCAGCCGGAAAGCTTGGCTCAACTCGCGCCCGGCGCCTGAGCCAGGTCGCGCCGTGCTGAGCACGTAGTAGTCCTCGCTGCCCCGGACGGGCACGACATCGGTCTGGCCGTTCTTGATCTGCGACCGAAGTCCCAGGACGTCGGTCGTGCTCGGGAGCAATTCGTTGACGTATAAGATGATGCCCGCAACCACCGGTTTGGCCCCAGGCTTGCGCGCTCGAAGCCAGGAGTACATCTGGATCTGCCAGTCGTGCTGCTGCCAGTAGTCATCTTGCGTCGTACCCACGTCAGGGCGCGCGGCCCCCTTGTAGTCGACGATCACCTCAAACTCGTCTGGCACCCTGCGGCCTTGCGCGGCCAGCGCTTGCTCAACGGCAACACGCACCAAGTTGCTTTCGGAGACGGTTCTCAGGGAAACGTGCGTGAGCACGTCCGCCACGCCGGTGACGCCATAGCGTTCAGCACGTAGGCCTGTGGCGCCATCGGGCAGCGCACGTGAGCCGGCAAGGGGTTCTTCGGCGAAGACGACCAGCGGAAAAAGATGCGGCCCCACCAGATTGATGGCCTCGGCTGCGCGGGTGTACGCCGTCATCCGCGCATCCTTGTTGCGCGGGATCTTCCCCTGGACGGCCAGAACGCCCTCCACCTTGCGACCGATTTCGCCAATGTCGTGCTCGGGCAGGCCTTTGCCGGTCAAGCGCTCATCCCATTCAATGGTGGTCGATGGCCACGGCAGCGGAATGCCGCGGTCCTTCCACAGCATGTAGGCCATCTCCATGACGCCGTGGATGAACTCGCCGAACCACAACTGCACCGGCCGTGCCGGCGGCAACGCACTGCCGTTCTGATAGCGATACTGGAGCCCGCAGCGCAGATACGACAGCAGATCGCCCGTCAGGCTGTAGTTCGGAATGGTGGTGGCTTCTTGTCGTGCAGTCAGCGTCACAACAATCTCCTCAGATCAAGGTCAACGGCATGAGTTCAGGCTGGGTTGGCGTGCCCTTGGTCAGCGGCGGGTTGTTCCGCCGCCAAGACCAGTTTCCATCCCGCGTCCATGCGGTGGCGATGTTCTTGACGTTCGTCCCGTACTCGATCGACTTCGTCAGCCCGACAAGCAGCAGCGCAACCTGGGCGCGGCTGAACGCAACGTAGTAAAGACGCATCAAGTCGTCAAAGGTTCGGTCCAAATCACTGCGAACAGTTCGCACGCCGCCGACTTCGGTGAAAGGCGCGAGCGCCGACTCCATCACGACGGTATTGGAAGCCTCGCGCGGGAAACGCTTGAACGCTTGCTTCGCGTGGGCGATCTTGAACTCGGAACCAACATCAACGATCACGAGCGGATACTCCAGGCCCTTTGACTGATGAATCGTCATGATGCCCAGGCGGTTACGAGGCACTGCGAACAGCAGGTCTTCATCGATGTCGATGGCCTTCTCAGCGATCGGCGCGAACAGGTCGGAGAAAACGACCGAGCGGCTGCGAACGTCATGCGGCGGCTTGTCCAAAATCGCGAAGCCGTAGCTCGAATAGTGGGCACCCTGGACGACGCATCGCATGATCGCTTCGAGGTACACCAGGTGCTCGGGGTCGTTCTGGAACTCAGGCATCCAAACGATCAGCTTGTAGAGCAAATCGAGCAGTGGAACTTCGTCAGGCCAGTCACTAGGCTTGCCGGAGGAAGGCGTGCGACTGCGCCAGCCGTCCACATAGTGCTTCAGTGACGACCGGCGCGAGAACGGTGCCGGGTTGGTCGCGATGAACTCCAGCGCAGCCTGACGCCAGATTGGCAGGTACTGCTGCGTGTCGCGCGTCAAGAACAGCGTCGAGGCGATCGAATCGGTTCCGTCGATACACAACAACACGAGGCCCAGCAGTCGCTGCACGCCCAGGATGTCGCGCAGGTCTTGGCCGCGCGGGTTGAACACGCCGAGACCGGCAGCTTCGAGGTGGCGTCGAAGTTGCGCAGGCAGGCATTCCGTCTGGCCGCCCGTGTTGTTGGGCTTGTACTCGCGCGCGCTAGATGTCAATAGAACAGCGTCACCGATCGCGCCGCCATCGGCACTGCCTCGCAGCACCACATCCGTGTTGGGGATCTTGCGACCAGGGCCGTTGAATACATCGACGAGCAGACCAACAAGATCCTCCGACAGCGCGTCCATGTCACTACGGAACATGCCCAGCACGGGAATGCCAAGACTGCCGTTATGCTTCTCGATGGCGGGCTTGCCTGCCACGCGCGCATTTCCAAACTGCGCGTCGTGCGTGACGAACGAATTGAAGAAGTCCAGGATCTCCGGTGTCGAGCGGTGGTTCTTCACCAGGTAGGTCTTGCGACTGCTCGCGCCGGCGCCACGCTTGGCGTAGCGATCCTGGAAGTTCGTGAACAGTTCGACCGTCGCACCACGGAACCGGTACAGTGCCTGGTCGTCGTCACCGACGACCGTGAACGAGCAGCCCGATTGCTTGGCCAACTGGAAGTAGATCGCCTCTTGCAGTGGGTTGGTGTCCTGGTACTCGTCCACGAGCAGAGCGTGGATCGGCGGCAACTGCGCGTACAGGGTCTTGTTCTCGAGCCCGCTGAGAATGCGGTGCCCGCACAGCGAGAAGTCGAACATCTGCTGCGACTGCAGGTGGCTGCGGTAGGCGTCCAGCAGATCTGCTTGGACTTGCTGCGCTGGACCACTCTTGCGAAACGCATCGATGTCGACCAAATCCTGCATCAGACGGTGGTTGACGCTGATCGACAGATCACCGGCCTGACTCTGATTCCTCGGAGACTGGCCTTCGAAGTTGTACTGAGCCAGGAACGGGTCCAACGTGGTCTGGTGGCCTGCGCGATAGGTCGGCGCGAAGATCTTTCGGCGATAGACGAAGTCCGCCGCGAACTGCTCGAGCATCACCGGCGTGGGCGTGCCAACCTGCCGCGTCTTGCCAAGCCACTCCTGGCAGAAGCTGTCGAAGGTGCCGGTCTGGATGGCGTTGATGTCCAAGGCGGTGAGCCAAGCGTGCAACGCCAAGTCACCCGCTGCAGCGGCCCGGGCAGCGAAGTGGTCGACCAGCTTCAGCCCCCACGCGATCAGGCGACTCGAGATTTCGCCGGCGCCCTTGCGCGTGAACGTGGTGATGAGCACACCCTCGGGCGGCATACCGTCCACGAGCACGTGACGGAGGGCCCGCAGAACCAGCACTGTGGTCTTGCCCGAGCCGGGGCCCGCGACGATCATCAGTGGCTCGCCAGGCTTGTGGTCGATGCATTCGAGCTGAGGCGGATTCAGTGTTCTGCCCAGCACCGTCCGAATCGCGGCGTTGAACGCAACGAGGTCGATCATCACAGTTCTCCCTTGGTCGTCTCTCTTTGGATACGTTGCCCTTGCTAGACCGGGCTTCTAAGGCGACCGCCACGTCTCGCCCACGCTCAGGCGGACGTCTCGCCCAGAATACCGGCGACATCAAGCCTGGCGACCGCTTGCCGCGATGGCCTCAAGAAACATCATGATACGACTTGGGGGGTGGTGCTGAGCGGTGCGGCCGGCCGATGCCGACTAGTTCGCGATCCTCGTGCGCGCGATCGCAAGCCAACGCCCATTTGCTCGATGAACCTGCGGTAGCCGCGGGCAGTCACCGACCGCTTGGCCGAGCACCTGCGGAGAGGATCGGCGAACGAACTAGCGAGTCCGTCCGTTCCGTTGAACCCGTCACTGCGGCGCTCAGTTACTGGCGCGTGCTCGTCTCGACGCACCACTGCATCGCGGCGAGAAGGTCGCTTGCGACGAAGTCAGCTGACTGCGGCGCTCCAGCCGCGTTCCACGATGGGGTGAAGCGGCCCGGCACGAAGACGGAAGTGCAGCCGGCGGCCTTCGACGGAATGATGTCGCGGTCAGGCTGATCACCAACAACGATCACCCTCGCCTTCGAGAATCGGGTCACCAAGCGTCCGAACTGCTCTTCGTTTTTCGTCAGCTCCCAGACGCCCTCGAAAGCGCCAGCCAACCCGTGCAGCTCCAAGAGCCGCTTCTGGCGCTCAACGCGCCCTTCGGTCATAACGTAGAGCAAGAAGCCGGCATGCTTGGCTGCGGTAACCGCCTCTTTTACCTTGGGCAGCAACGCCGGAGACTCGTTCAGCACCTCAAGATAGGACGCCACAAGCTGCTGCACGACGTCTTCAGGCAGGCGGCTTTCCTGCGACATGCGGCCCGCGACCAAGTCGCGCGCAACAAGATCGGCAGGCTGCCCGGCAAGCCCTGCTTCGAGCGCTCTGACCAGCAACTGCGGCGGGTAGCGCAAATGCGCGTGGTGTGCGAGAGCAAGTGCCTGGTCGTACGCCCGCACAAAGGCGAGCCGGTCGTGCGCCTCCGCATGTCGGTCTAATTTCGCCTCGACGAGAGTCAGAAGGCCGAGCTGGGCTGAACGGAACACCGCATCGGTGTCCCACAACGTGTTGTCCGCGTCCAGCAACGCAACGGTAGAGCTAGACTGCGCGAAGAGGTTCGAGGTCATGAGACAGACGTTAGAGAGCGACAAGCTCGCTGCGTGAGCCACTGGGTTGTGGCCACCAACGGAGACGCCAGTGTCGTAGATTCACTGGCACATGATGACTCAGGGAGAAAAAATGAAGCCGCTTTCACCTTGGGGTGCACTCTGGAACGCCTTTTGGAACAAAGAGAGCACAGCCTATCCGAACGAGAACGGCGCACGCATCGATGCCAAAGACATCCCGTCTCGCATCCGCGCATCTCTAGATCGGACGATCACGCTCGCGCCAGACAAGGAGAAGATGGACAAGGCTCGCGAAAGCCTTGCTGAGGCGAAAGGGCAGACCGAGTATCAGGACCAAAAGGTCGGTAGGCTGCTCACGATTGTCTCGTTTCTGACTGCGGCCGCCGGCGCGCTCTTCTCCAAGATCACCGATACCTACCCCTTCGATCCGGCTCATCTATGGACTTGGGCGGGCCTGCTGACCGCCGCCACGTACTTACTGTTCTTCGTGTTTGTTCTTTTCGTGATCGCGGGCGCCCTGGTCACCTTCCACGGGACGCGCACGCGGTTCGTGTGGGAGTCCTCGCGCGGCGATCTGAGCGTGAAGAGTGACAAGAAGCCGACCTCGCATCTGTTTTTCCAGGAGTGTGTGCGCACGAGCCCAGAGAACTGGGCCGAGTCATTCGCGCCTGACACGACCGCGCAGATGATCGAGGCATACAAAGGGTACATCGTCGAGGCGTATCTGGTAAACGCCAAGATCGCCGACAAGCTGCGACTCCTGGAGCCGGCCCAAGTCATGTTGAGCCACGCCATTCGTCTGCTGATGGTCTGGCTGGTGCTGACGGCCACGCTGTTTGCTTTTGTTGCCCGCCCTCCGAAGGAGGATCAATTCGCCGCGGCCAGCAGCATGTCGAGTGCGACTTCGCTCATCGGCGGACCAGCGAAGAGCGCGTCGGCAGCGACCGAGCCGGCCAGCGACCCGAGGGCGTCGATTGTTGGCCAGAGCATCGTCGTGAACTGCGGCGCCGCGCCAGCGCCAGTTCGGGCTGCGTCGATATCGATCAGCGCGACGCATGTAGGCAGATGCCATGGATCTGCATCAACAGCTAGTTTTTCGGCGAGCGGCTCCAGCCAATAGTTCGAAGCCGGTCGCACCAGCGAGTTCGCCCATGTACGCCCTTCGGCGCGTGCACCCCGGTTGCTGCCGGGCGCCGCGCAGTGCGCGCGACCAATCAGAAGGCAACGAGGAACGTCGTTCGGACTTTTGCTGCAAAGGCATTCACTGGCTGAGTGATCCGACAAGTTCGGCCGTGCAGCGGCGGCCTGCCGCTGCACGGCCGAGCATCGTCAGCCTTCGCTCCCACGACATCGTTCTCAAGTTCGAATGAACGCTCCTGACGCTGAAAAGTTCAGAGTTGAATGAACAAAGTTCAGAGTTGGGTGGTTTTCGACAACAGCGCCCTGACCCGGCGGCGTCCTCGCACCGGAACGCCGCTTGCCAACGTGCCCTCCGCCCCGCAGCCACCTCCCGCATGAACCCATTCACGAATTGCATGAGCCGCAACGGCTCCATTGGTTACGAGCGAATTACACTGACCAAGACGCCGCGCTCCCCGTAAACAACGGGTTAACCCGTATCTTCGTCAAGTTCCTCGGTGTAACTCCCGTTCGCCGCAGCCCCTGACGAAGGTACGGTGCGAAGCCGGCGCCGCGAGATTGGGCGAGCCCCGCGTCACGATGGCCCGTGCTAGCGAGGTTCGCCCAATCTTGTCTTTGAACCTTGTGATTGGAGTCTCCTCATGAACCGTCCCGCCATGGAAGGGCTGCGCCTGAACGTGCCCGCCTACGTCAAGCACGACCGCCTGGTCTCCTGGGTCGCGGAGGTCGCCGCGCTGACGCAGGCGGCCGACGTCTACTGGTGCGACGGCACCGAGGCCGAGTACGACCGGCTGTGCGAGCAACTGGTGTCCGCCGGCACCTTCAAGCGCCTGAACCCCGCCAGGCGCGCCAACAGCTACCTGGCGTGCAGCGACCCGACGGACGTGGCGCGCGTCGAGGACCGCACCTTCATCTGCAGCCGGACCCAGGACATGGCCGGTCCGACCAACAACTGGGAGTCGCCCGAGAAGATGCGCGCGCTGCTGCAGCACGGGCAGCCGGACGGCACGCCGGCGCTGTTCGCCGGCGCGATGCGCGGCCGCACGCTGTACGTGGTGCCGTTCTCGATGGGCCCGCTCGGGTCGCCGATCTCGCACGTCGGCGTGGAGCTGTCCGACAGCCCGTACGTGGCCGTCAACATGCGCCTGATGACCCGCATGGGCCGCGGGGCGCTCGACGTGCTGGGCGAGGACGGCGACTTCGTGCCCTGCGTGCACACCGTCGGCGCGCCGCTGGAGCCCGGCCAGCGGGACGTCTCCTGGCCGTGCAACAAGACCAAGTACATCGTCCACTATCCCGAGACGCGCGAGATCTGGAGCTACGGCTCCGGCTACGGCGGCAATGCGCTGCTGGGCAAGAAGTGCTTCGCGCTGCGCATCGCGTCCGTCATGGGCCGCAAGGACTCGGAAGGCCCCTCCGGTGGCCTGGGCTGGCTAGCCGAGCACATGCTGATCCTCGGCGTGACCAATCCGCAGGGCGTCAAGCGCCACATCGCGGCGGCCTTCCCGAGCGCCTGCGGCAAGACCAATTTCGCCATGCTGATCCCGCCGGCGGGCATGCCCGGCTGGAAGGTCACCACGATCGGCGACGACATCGCTTGGATCAAGCCGAGCGCCGACGGCCGCCTGATGGCCATCAACCCCGAGGCCGGCTACTTCGGCGTCGCCCCCGGCACCAACGAGCAGACCAACCCGAACTGCATGGCCAGCCTGACGAAGGACTGCATCTTCACCAACGTCGCCCTCACCGACGACGGCGACGTCTGGTGGGAAGGCATGACCGACGCGCCGCCGGCGCACTGCATCGACTGGCAGGGCAAGGACTGGACGCCGGCGATCGCCAGGGAGACGGGCGCCAAGGCCGCGCACCCGAACGCCCGCTTCACGGTGGCCGCCACCAACAACCCGGCGCTCGACGAGGCATGGGACGACCCGAAGGGCGTCGCGATCGACGCGTTCATCTTCGGCGGCCGCCGGTCCACCACGGTGCCGCTCGTCACCGAGGCGCGCGACTGGGTCGACGGCGTCTACATGGCCGCGACGATGGGCTCCGAGACGACCGCCGCCGCCGCCGGCCAGCAGGGCGTCGTGCGCCGCGACCCGTTCGCGATGCTGCCGTTCACCGGCTACAACATGAGCGACTACTTCCAGCACTGGCTCACGATGGGCGCGAAGCTGGAAGGCCTCGGCGCGAAGCTGCCGGCGATCTTCTGCGTGAACTGGTTCCGCAAAGGCCCCGACGGCAAGTTCGTCTGGCCGGGCTATGGCGAGAACATGCGCGTGATGGAGTGGATGCTCGGCCGCCTCGACGGCACCGCGCAGGGCAGCGAGAACGTGTTCGGCACCAGCCCGCGCTACGAGGACCTGAACTGGAACGGGCTGGACTTCAGCCGCGCCCAGTTC
>Ga0247779_1001714_pt1 | contig 10354 bp, 8 predicted proteins | sample UWRJL221509R5_FD_179925 | JGI IMG/M metagenome (GOLD analysis project Ga0247779, IMG submission 179925) | Plant litter microbial communities from Arlington Agricultural Research Station in Wisconsin, United States - UWRJ-L221-509R-5 | ecosystem: Environmental > Terrestrial > Plant litter >...
TGGTCTGAATCTTGGGCCAAGTGAACATATATCCAAACAGGCGAAGAACCTTTCCAATAACATCTGGATCTACGCAGGAGAGTATGTGGCGATATAGCATGTCCAATTGCTCAAACGGCGTCTCATGCTGAGCAGCACGTAGTTTGAGGACTATTTCAAGACGATGATCAGGTCGGTGGCGACTGGAGTCGATGAATTTGATGATCGTAGCTGGGTATATAAACTGTCCTGACGATTTTGTGACTAGAGCTTCAATGACCTCTTCTCCTGGCCATCCACTGGGGATCGTCCGTCTGAATGGGTGCTCTTCCCGTATTCGGCGAAAGCTATCACTCAAGAATATGCGAATGTCTTCGTCAGGCTCGTATCTGTCATCCAGCATGATCCAAGTGCGTATATCAATCATCGCCTTCGAGCCAAACGTTTCTCTAATGTCGTGTTCTGGTCGGCTCGCAATGAGAAATACAATGGGAAGTTCGAACGTTCGCACCGCATCAGAAATGGCATTCAGGATAAGAACCTGCGATGTGCGGTTGATGCACTCGTCTAATCCATCTATCACGATGAGTCGTCTTGTTGGAGACTGGGTTAGCTGGCCAGATCTGTGGAGATCTTGAAGTGGCGTCATGATGAGTGTCCTGAGCTGATATTCCAGCTTCTTTGTGAAAATCAAGGGGTCATCATCGATAATGGATGTTATTTGCGGTCGAACAGCTGGGAGTGCTCGATATATCTGGTATATAAGTGTAGCGACCAGCGGTTGGGCGTGATTTCGGGTGCTATCTGACCTATTAAAGAAAAAACTTGCAAGGACCAGTGCGTTGGATTTCTTCAAGCAGTTTTCCACTATGCTTTGAGCAATGGAAGACTTTCCCGCCCCAGCAGCCCCTGTAAGCCACATAATAAGCCCATCGCGAGTTTCATTGTCTTGAGCCAAGATCCAGTCCATAATCTTCGCCAGCACTGCGATTCTTGTTCTAGGATGACACTTGGGAGGATCAAACCGCACTTCAGAATCATGGAAGGCACTCGAGGCTGTGGCATCTTTCAGAACATCCAATGGGTCTATGTTTAACACAACGATAAGTCATCATAAAGCGTTTCGTTGATTAATATAATATGCGATTGGTGCTCACCCTTCTTGCCATTATTTTGCGCGCGTAACTGTCTGTTATCGTTAAAGGTCTGCGTAAAACGCCCTCCAATGATCATGACGTTGTCCCCGGATATCATGGAACTAGATAAAACAGGTACGGTATCATTCTGTATATCTGACATTCAGGCCGACGATACAATGAAAGTGAATTATGGATGGATGCGAAGATGGAAGGACGGAAAAGACAGCGGGTGAAAGGCCATACACGAACCCATATCATATTGAACTCCGGTCCCACTGTGCCTAAATTTGCTTGCGCAATGCGCAGCCACCCCCAGAAAAGGGGATATTATGTAAGTGGGACTAAAAATTAAGGCGTAGTATGGTCCCCTTTAACCTGTGCATCATCTCACCGTTGTGTGACCAAAATTTAATGCGTTTTGTTTTACCTAGCCTTGAATATACCTTGCATTTTGGGTCAAAATATCTATCTTTTTGCTTGTTTTTCGCATAAAAAGTAAGAGTCTGGTAGGCTCGAATATGTGTTGAGCAGCCACGCAGGATGGCAGTTGCGGGCAAGAGGCGATCAGGGTAGTCGCGCTGGCATATTGGCAGCCAATTGATCAAATTTCAAATCTAATCTACTTTATTAGATCGGTCAGTAGGCACTGCCTCGCCTCAACGCGTGTTGATTTTGATATCTCTCAGTGATTTACACTCGATGCTCCGAGATATAGACTACACCAATTGTAATACAACATGTAACAACACCGGTATCTTGTCCAAACTGCCTAAACGTTATGCATGAGATGTTGTCTGGAAGTAATTGTAAGGCCCATGATACCACAAAGGATAATAATACCTGTGCTCACCGCCGAAGCCTCTGATCCTTCGCCATAATGAAAACGAAGTTCTGATTGACATGTCTGTTGCTCCTTTGTTCGAAGAATAATATCGCGATTCCGAGAATTCAGCCTGGATTTGGGATATTCAATTCCTTTTCGAATGCGCAGAATCCATTGGGCTTACGAAACTAAAAGAGAGATGGAATAGACTGAGAAATGGGAGTAAATTTCACCAACTCGAGATGGAGCATAGCCCGATCAGAAATAATATATTAAAATCCCACACCTTTTGCTAGAACAATATATAACGCAAACCAGAGCACTGTTCAAAGTCGTGTGAGAAGGAAATCTTTTTAAAAAAAAGATAGAGTATGACATACTGTCCGACAACGTCACGAACTATTGCAAGGGAATTGGTTGTTAACCAAGAATATGTAAGAATATGGGAGACATATAGGAATTGGGAATACTAACGCAAATAACGACTGCTATGGACGCTTGGCTTAGAGGTGGAATATTAAAATTTGAGCATATGAGGCCATATAGTAATAAGGAGTGTATCCAACCTTGTAACGATCCCAGTTTCTAACAAGGTCGTTAGCACGTAGATGGAATACAAATTCAAGGGGACTTACGCAAAGACCATCTAATCAGTCGGTTTATTACTTCAGTGGTTCTGTAAAAACGTAGTCAACAATACTGGCACATAACGTGGTGTAAGGGGAACTTGCACGTGCGACTCACGATTTTAAATTGGTAGGTGAAGCAAATTGTCTAAGATAATATGACAGGAAGCCAGCAATGAGGACATCTCCGAGGGCACCCAGCGTCAACGCTGATGTCACGAGCCATGCCACCGTGTAAACAAATTTGCCATTCGAGGTCCTCGTTACGTCTTTAAACGACTCGGCGCAGAGAACAAGCCCGCCTATGAATCGTAGCCAGACGATGCAAAGGCAAAATACCCCAGCCCAGCCCTTCGACGAGAGCCGATAAATTCTATAGCAAAAAAATGTCTGAATTGAACGTTATATGTCGTACTTAGTCAGGAATTGGCATTTAGATAGTTTACGGTACCTGAACCATCACGGTAATGAGAGTTTCTGCGAGCACGGTACAGGATATTGGATACGAGTTGGGTTCGGCGTCGTTCCAATGGGTTACTGTATCCCAATATACCGCATATCCAGACACAAATGAATGAAATGTTTCCAGGATTCTGTGAGTCTCGCTTATTAAGATTGCTTCGTAGATAGATGATGTAGAGTATTGGAGCATACAGGATTATAGCAACCTGTTTTGATCATTATGATAATATCTCCACGAAAATTACCTTCACTCACGAATAACTTCAAGAAAAACCTTTCTCCCTCGCTTCTTTGGAAGAAGGTATATCCTTGAGAAAGCAATAAACCATATAGTACCATACTGAAGAATGTCGTTATTTCGACGGCCCCTAGATTCCCATCGTCTTGCAATACATATATCGTTCTTATGTTCCCCTGGAACATGGGTATTAAAATTGAAAGAGTCGCCAGATAAATGGAGAAGATGGGCCGGCCCAAAGAAAGTAAACCTACAGATATCACATTGATACTGGTTCCAATATATACTCCTCAGAACCTCCTGCAGGCTGGAATACTATCAGATGTTCTTGTGTTCCCGATGACTGCGGTACCTTGATCGAAGGAAAATTGTTGGGACTCGGGAAGTTATCTAGGCTCAAGGATAACGGCGTCTTTAGCAGGTCCCGCGCAGTATAGAACAAAGTTTGGCTTAATTAATACTACAGCTTACCAGGCACCTTATGTCTATTCACCGGCGATATACTAAGATTGGCGCTTTAAAATTGAAATAAGACGTAAGACAGATCGTCGTTACTCCGGTTCAGCACTTGACCGTCCTCAATAGTAGTTCTAAATTAGTTAGAGTGTTTCCCCGGAACCTTAATGGACAGTTCAAAAAGATGAAAAGAAGGTGGTATGCGGTGTACATGGAAATGGGAAGAGATAAAGAGATATACTATTGTCAGCGCAGTTGCTAAAGCACTAAGCGGGTACATTTAAATCAACAGAGAACAGATTGGATAGCATGAAGATATGAAAGCGCGTAATGTAGCCGAATATACCCCAGCAATACAATTCAATCTCTCCTGCAAAGATATACCCATTCACAAGACCAAACGAAATGGCCGTCGCCGCAAGCGTGAGTTTGCGGCACTTCGTGCTTTAATCGCTGTAGTTCTGACATACAGCTAAAAAATACAGGTAACCTGTATTTTTTACCCTTCGGTCATACCAAATAGGAAGGCCGATGCTTTTAAAATACAGGTCAAGTGTATTTTTTTAGCTGTATGTGGCAAATACAGTGATCAAAGCCCGAAGTGCGGCGCACTATAATTCTTGCCTATTTCGCACGAGGGTCGGAGTTTAAATTTATCTAGAAAGTCGTTTGGCTGTCATAACCGCCAGTAGACAATCACTATCTGGAGAATACACATGATACGTGTAGTAACACAGTGAATTCGAAAATATTACTCAAGTGCATCTATATTATTTAAAAATAGAGGAAATAAAAAACAAAGAGGTTGCCAGTGAATTTGAATCAGTCGAACATTACGTGTTAAATGCGTGGGAAGACGTCTTGGTGAAATGCCATTAAAACCAATACCAGATGCAGATTGACGGACGGTAGGCGAAATTCTCACCGCAGTGGAGTGTAGATCATCGACTTCGTAGAACTCGATATCGGATACCTGAGGAATCTGACCCTTGGTTTGTTCGATGCCGTTGAGTGGACGAGCATTCAGGCTGTTGTGATCCGAGGTGATCATGTAAGTTGACTGAGAGTAATAAACGGCATCGGAAAGCTTACGATACCAGAAGAGAGATTGAATAGACTGCAAAGTAAATATTCGATAAGTCTACCTGTCTGCGGCAATTTTTTATAAACCTACTTTTTGCCAGCACGATGTAAATAGCGAACCAGACCACTGTGTGGTCCCGGGTTTAATCTCAGCCAACTGCGCGTGTAAATGCAACTTACTACTCGACATTGCTTGGAACTGAATCATAACGTATCAAATATGAATAAATCACGATTCTCTCTGGAATGAAAAGCGAAAGGTTACGCACACATATAATCATTGAGACGGATGCTTGGCTGAGTACTACGATTAGACAAGAAATCTCAGTTTGGGAATCAGGTATACTACCAACCTCGTTATGATCCCGGTTTCTTGGAATAATTAGTATAAGAATACGAGTTATCAAAGGAGTATTGTTAGATACTCACGCAAAGACCATCGGACTAGACGATTGATAACATCCGTCGTACTAGACCGACCGTGGGGTAAGTGATCTGACTAAACTATGCAGATAATCGAGACAGCGCACGATTTCATGTTTGCCGGAGAAGCAAATCGCCGAAGATAAAAACAGAGAAACCCTGCAATAATCACGTCCGCAGCAGCTCCTAACGTCAGTGCAGTGGTTAAAAGCCAGTTGAACCTAAACACGAAAATCCCATTTGGCCTTCTAGGCACATCCAAAAAAGCTTCCACGCAAAGGACGACACCACCAATGAATCTTAGCAGGGCGAGTAACTGGCAGAGCATGCCACTCCATGTATTTTTTGAGAGCTTGTATATCCTAAAGCAGAAAAAGGACTTGGTTTAATGTCAATTATTGTGATAGCATTTCATGCCAGATATACGCGTTGTTATACCTGCACCATCAAAGTAATTAAAGTCTCCGCAAGCACTGTGCTCGATAACGGGTATGAATTTGGCTCTGCTTGCCTGAGATTCGTTATTGTATCGTAGTATATTGTTTGCCCCGCTACGAATGAGTGAAAGGTTTCGAGTATCCTGTAGGGTTTGGTCATGATACTGTGTTAAATGGAGCAGATCTTGGTCTGCCAGCCTACAGGAGTGCGCTAACCTGACCGTTCTTAATACACCTTTTATACAGAAGCAAGTGCAGCCACTCACGAATATTTTCAAAGATGCCGCATCTTTTTCGCTCCTCCGAAAGAACGTGTACCCTTGCGATAGCGACAAGCCGTAAAGAGCTAAGCTAATAAACGTTGCTACTTCAACTGAACCGAGGTTCTCGTTAGCCTGCAGCGAGCTCGTAATGAGTATGTTCGCCCGGAGCATTGTAATGACAGTGTAACGTCTCCCAGGTCGCACGCGGGGGGACACAGATGGGTTGTCTTGATGGAAGAATGTAAGATATATTGTAGTTATGGTAGGGTATGGCATATATATTTTATCTTCTAAACTTCCTATCTCAATGATTTCTGACAACCGTAGTGGAGACCAGTGTCACCTGCCAAAGATGACGCGGTATGACAGTGCAGCCTGTTCAGAGTATCCAGCGCTTACGGAAACTATAGTAATGTAATGCTGAAAAGCACACATACTATATTAAGCATATATGCCACCAACATTACCTTTTGAATATTCATTAAAGTCTCTAGATGAATAAGCCAGGTACAAATAAGGAACGCAGACTCGCGCCCAATTAATCATGCCAGGCAGATGACCGGACGTTGCCGAGGACATTCTCCACACTATATAAAAGAGAGCGCCGTGCGCCCAATATCTTTCTGGAAACCATGGCAAGACATGAATGCATGACAGAATGGTCATTACTTATTCTTATTCAGACTCCGCATCTACTCCGCGCATCAGTGTCCAACAGGCCCGTTTAATGCCGCTTGATGCCGGCGTTAATTTTGTTAACAGCGGTCCAGCGCACCACACACGCCATCAGGCGCACCTGAACTCATTCGACGTGAAACTATCCAACAAACTACCTTGCTCTTTGTCTAAATGTTCTCTCTCTGGTGGAAATTTCAGTTCAATACAAAATCCTTGAACGGAAGTGTCGTTCTCCTATCGAATCGTGGCAAAAACAAGCAAAAGGAGAACGTCCAGCGATTCCGTACTAAAAAGCACGTCGCATGATCATCCTTCAATGGCGCATTATTGACACGCCGATACGTCGAGGCGCGAATGTCGGGATACTTACCACTAGGCTGTTCTAACCCGTGGCAGGACCTCGAAACAAGCCCACGTCAACATTCTCCGCACACAGCGTCGTCGAGAAGCCTTCCCACACAATATAACCGGGTTTGGAGCGTCTTTCATGACCCACGCTCATCTCACAGAGTTTTACTTATCCGCAGCGCCTCTCGGTCTGATTATGCCACTGTGTTCTCATCAGCGCCCAAAGTTAACACATCGCCGTATCATTGTACTGCATCGCTCAACGTTCACGCTAGCTCCGGCGTCGGTGATTGGTTTGCGACGAGTAGGCAGAGCCTTCTTCAAACCGTCTCGAATGAATCTCGACGTGGTTCGTACGTGGGAGATGCAATGCGGAATTACAGAGCGCCATCCTGGAAACGGCAAGTGCGGACACAGTTACCGCCTCTCTCTGTCCTCGTGGAAGAATCTCATGGACCTTGACCCAGGTCCCAGGGAGAAATCACAAACGAAGACAGAGAAAAAAAACCCCGACCGAGCGACGGACGTGCGCACGCAAGGCTCGCCGGGGGACGGTTGAGCTAGCAAAGCATCCAGCTCGTTTCGCTCGTTCGCTGCGGTCCGCATGTACGACGCCTCGTTTTCCACTTCATCCATCCATCATCGAACGAACCATCGGATCATTGTGAAAGGGAGCAAAGGAGAAAAAAAAAGAACTGTACTATGATCCTCCTTACTTACGCGTGCTGCGTGTCCCGAAAATATCCCTCCCCGGCTCCGTGTATGATTGGTTGTCTGGACCTGCTGTTCCCACAGCTCGACTGGCCTCGCGGAGGCCTCATGGGCGGGCTTGCTTACTTATCGTGGCTGGATTTCCCTCGGTGATGACGAGGGAAGGACTGCTGCTCCTTGGTGATTCCAAAAGGTGTCAGCAGTACTCACTCAAATTACACACCAACGCGAGGGGGATACGTACAAAAAATGCACATGCGCGACGGCGCGATAAGAGTTTGAGAACTGACATGTATCGAATCAGTACATAGCGTGCACACCGCCTCCCTTCCTTTCCGAAGTGCTCGGTGCATTTCATACTTGCCAAAAGTTCAACTTGAGAAAAAGAAGCAAAGCTGTTAGAGTGTTTCGAACAATCACAGAAGATGTGCGGAGGAGCAGATTTTAGCGAGAAGAATCAGGTCAGATACCTTTTTTTACTTTTTACTATGTGTACACACAAAGGACGCAAGGTGCATGGATTTAAACATAGTCCTCATAACATCGCTTTCTTCACGCGTGAGACCTTCTAACCGCCTGCGACCGCAGATCCCATCCTGATTCTGTTAAAAAAAAGCAAGGTATTCCATTTAAATCCCGGTGAATTTGTACTTTGCGCCATATAAAAACACAAATAAAAAATACGGTCAAATAATTAGCAACTAGGTAGCTACACTTCTACAGAGAACGCGTCCGATAAAAAAAGGCTAAATAACTCGTCATGTAAATGAAATCAGAAACCGAGAAAAGGATAGCAAAATAGATAGCAAGAGGAAATGACGGCTGGATAGTATGTAATGCGTATGTACATGGTCGTGGAGCGACATTGCAATGGCATAATAGGCATGAGGTGTATGGTTAATGCATAGGGTGAATTGGGAAAGGACGTCCATAGATGCAAGTAAAAGACAAACGGGTAATAGTTGATGAACTACTTTTTAATCGCCGATAGAGGTGATCAACGGTGACGGCGAAAGTAGGGTGGTATATACGACCAATAGGATGTTGAATGTTGCCAATTGAATGCGTGCGTGGGGAGGTATGTAACTACAAGATTAGTTGTGCGCGAGGATGGAATGGTGTAGTAGGAAGATGTGGATGTGGTTATGGATATATCGTTGTGAAGACGAGAAAGATAAATGCAAATGCAAAGACAGAAAAGAAAAGAGGGAAAGGGAAACGAGAAATAATACAAAGCAAGGATACAAAGATCAATATTGAGAGCACGGAGAACAAGACGCAAACAAGGAAAAGAATCGGAAGCAAGAGAAAGGAATATGCGGGAGGATGTGAAAAACCACACAATCCGAAGCTGCCTGTTGGCCTCGGATTTTTAAGATTCGGATTTCAACCACGACCGTTCTCCACCGTGCGAGCTACCATTCGAGTTGGCCTCAGCAGCATCGACAGCCTCGAGCAGCTCAGCGTCAGCGTCAGCATCACCTTCCATATCCCCCTCACCGTCTCCCTCATCCTCCTCATCTTCGTCGTGCTCACCAGAACCAGCAGCAGCATCGACTGCACCTAAAATCTCAGCTTCAGCTTCTGCCTCCGCGTCGGCATCAGCATCAGCATCGACCTCATCGCTAGGCGCGCGCGAAGACGCCGTTCCCAGGGTCGAGCGCTTCAAGTTCGACGAAGTACCATTCGTGCCTGACGAACGCACAGCATGTTGTCCATTTCGCGAGCTCGATCGACTCGAATGGGCAGCAGCAGCAACCGACCCTCCCCGTCCGATATTAGACGTAGGCAGTTGCTCTTTATCAAGGAGAATATCATCCTCGTCATCCTCGTCCTCGTCGTACTGCTCACGAAGGGAGGTGATGGAAGGTGGAGTAGGCTGATGGCGCTGGGAACCAGTTCCTCCCCCTCCTGCTCCTCCTCGCGTCGCAATCGTGGACGTAGCCACGGTGGTTATAGGATTCTGTGCGTGTTGTGCCCCCGAGGCATGAGAAGAAGAAGTGCCCGAAGGCCGAAGCTGCGCAGCGTGGCTGCCACTGCTCGATGGTGCTGGATGTGTACCCGACTCGTCTCGATCGCGCAAATCCGACCTGGACGTTGCAAAATTAGAAGGCCCGAGGGAGGCGTGTGTGGTGAGAAGAGTATCGGATCGTTGCACGGATCTGTCTGAACCTTGAGACGATGGGAGTTGGTTATGCGAAGCGGGCCTGGGTTGATGTTGTTGTGGTTGAGCCTGCATAGCCAGATGTTGTTGTTGCTGCTGCTGTTGAGATTCCATCGTCCCGCGACGTTCAACACGCTTCATTTTCTTTCGACATCTGCGTTGTAAAAGGAAGAAAAAAGATAATTAGAACGGTTGAACATAAACGGTGAATAAAAATTCAATAAAGAAATTTAAAAAAGAAATATAAACATTGGTGAGAAATGTAAATCACGGAAAAGAAATCAAGCGATGTCATGTCAACTGGACAAAGGCGCTAGTTCACCGAGCGATATATTCCCAAGGGGTATATGGCGGGTCAGCATGTGTGCCCCGATCCTCGTTCTCAAAAGAGCACAAGGACGGGAATCAGTTAACTCAGAAACGAGAAGTAAAAAATAAAGCGGGGAATATCCGAGAATCGCAAAAAGGAGAAAAAAAAGAAAGAAAAGATATATCCCCCACATCGCTCGAGAAGAAGAAAGAGC
>Ga0247779_1001715_pt1 | contig 10345 bp, 7 predicted proteins | sample UWRJL221509R5_FD_179925 | JGI IMG/M metagenome (GOLD analysis project Ga0247779, IMG submission 179925) | Plant litter microbial communities from Arlington Agricultural Research Station in Wisconsin, United States - UWRJ-L221-509R-5 | ecosystem: Environmental > Terrestrial > Plant litter >...
TTTCGACCGGGTGCAACAGGTTAAAGCCGAGGCCACCTGGACCGAGAACGCGCATTTCAAGATCACGGCCGGTTATCAGTATGTCGGCGATCACGATAATGCGCGCAGCTTCGACGATTTCGCCAACAATGACTGGCAGGCTTATGCGGGTTACGGCCCGGCGTCGAACAACATCGGCACGCATGGTGCGGCACTGCCGCAAAATCTGTTCACGCAGTCCTTCAATACTGATGGGTTCATCAATGGCTTCGGCGGTAGCGAGCGGTTGCCAGCACAGCTGCCCATATTCAATCCTTATTCGGTCCTCAATTATCTGCAGGGCCTGGGCAATCCCCAGACCAAAACCATCCCAGGCTTCAATGTCGGCTGCTGTACACCGCCATTCGACGGCACTTACAGCCTTGCGAGCGTGGCGAACGCCTATCAGCAAGTCATCGAAAACACCCATGCCGGCTATGTCAGCGTGAGTGCGGAGGTGCAGCTCGCGGGCATGCCGCTCAAGATCAACGCCGGTGTACGCGACGAATATACGAACTTGACCTCAATCGGCGTGGGTCAGTTACCCACATCATTGACCGTCCAGCCATCCGACCACACCGCCTATCAAGTCGGGTTCGGACCAGCAACAATCCAAACTGGCGAGAACAGTTACCAGTATCTGTTGCCTAATCTGGACCTGAATCTGGGCGTTACTGACGAACTGCAGATCCGCTTCGATGCGTCACGCACTCTGACACGTCCCGCATTGAACCAGATCTCGCCGGTACTGAACGTTGGCTCCAGCCAGCGTATCGGCGCGCTCGTGGCGACCGGCAACAATCCAAACCTGATGCCGTTCCTGTCGGACAACGTCGATCTGAGCGCAGAATGGTACTATCAGCCCAACTCCTATATCTCGATCGACGCGTTCAACAAAAACGTCACGAACTTTGTCGTTCAAAATGCGGCTACACAGACCATCAATGGCGTGACCTTGCCGGGGCCGGATGGCGTGACGCCCAGCACGACCCTGGGACAGTTCACTGTGTCTAGCGTCATCAATGGTCCAACCGCGAACGTCTATGGCGCGGAATTCGCAATCCAGCATGTGTTTGACGATACGGGCTTCGGCTTCCAGGCCAACGCCACGCTCGTCGGTACCAACAAGCCCTATGATCCGTCGAATCTATCGGTCAGCGGCTTTGCGGTCACGGGGCTGGCCGATTCTGCCAACCTCGTAGTGTTCTATGACAAAGATGGGTTCCAGGCTCGTGTCGCGGCCAACTGGCGCGACAGCTATCTGGATCACTTCGGTCAGGCGCAGAACAATTCGGCTTTTGGATCGGAACCGACATTCGTGAATACCAACACGCAGATCGATTTCAGCACCAGCTACGACGTCACATCGCAGATCAATGTGTACTTCGCGGCCTTGAACTTGAACGATGCCACCTTCAGCACCCATGGCCGCTTCTCGGAGCAGTTACTGGATATGGTGGATTACGGCCGCCGCTTCACCGTGGGTTTCCACTTCAAGTATTGATCTGGGGGCAGATCGGGAGGGGGCCGCCAGCCACAGGCGGCCCCTTTTTCTTGGGGCATCTCCCCGATCGTGTTAGATATCTGCATGGTTCAGCCGATACAGAATATCGTCATCGTGGGTGGCGGCACCGCTGGGTGGCTGACGGCTGGCGTGATCGCCGCGCGCCACCAGGGACGCATGAAATCGGGGTTCACGGTCACCCTGATCGAGTCGCCCGACATCAAAATCATCGGGGTGGGCGAGGGAACATGGCCGACCCTGCGCGGCACTCTTGAAAAAATGGGTGTCTCGGAAACCGACCTGTTCCGGCATTGCGATGCAGCATTCAAGCAAGGCGCGCGGTTCGACCGCTGGACCACCGGTGCCCAGGATGACGGCTATTACCACCCCCTGATGCTGCCGCAGGGCTTTCACCAGGTGAACCTGGTGCCGCACTGGCTGGAGAAAGGCGGTGGCAGCTTCTGCGATACCGTCACGCCGCAGGGCGCGTTGTGCGACGACGGCCTGGCGCCGAAGATGATCACCACGCCCGAATATCAGGCAGTGGCGAATTACGCCTATCATCTGGATGCGGGGAAGTTCGCACCCTTCCTGCAAAAACACTGCACCGAAAGGCTGGGTGTGCGCCATGTGCTGGCCGATGTGCAGACGGTCAATCGCGCTGAGAATGGCGATATCCAGAGTCTGGGCCTGAAACAGGGGGGCGAGGTTGCGGGCGATCTGTTCGTAGATTGCAGCGGCTTTTCTTCGCTATTATTGGGCAAGACGCTGAGGGTTGCCTTCAAGGACTGCAGTGACGTGCTGTTCTGCGATACCGCACTAGCGGTGCAGGTGCCCTATGCTTCGCCAGACGACGCGATGGCCTCGCACACGATTTCCACAGCGCACTCGGCCGGCTGGACCTGGGACATCGGCCTGCCAACACGACGGGGCGTGGGTTATGTCTATTCCAGCCGCCACATCAGCGAAGAGGCCGCAACCGAGGAACTGATGCGCTATATCGGACCGCAGGGCAAAGGTCTGACGCCGCGCAAAATTCCTATTCGGGGCGGCTATCGCGAAACTTTCTGGAAGAACAATTGCGTTGCGGTGGGGCTGGCGGCGGGCTTCCTGGAGCCGCTGGAATCTTCGGCCATTGTGCTAGTGGAACTGTCGGCCAAACTGATCAGCGAACAGATGCCGGCGAACCGGGAGGTGATGGAGATTGTCTCGGCCCGCTTCAACGAAGTGAGCCATTACCGCTGGGGTCGTATCATTGACTTCTTGAAGCTGCATTATGTGCTGACCAAGCGGCCGGAGAAATTCTGGCGGGACAATACCGATCCTGCGAGCGTGCCGGATCGATTGAAGAACCTTCTGCATCTGTGGAAGTACCAGTCGCCCTGGTTCCTGGACGAATTCGACCGGCTGGAGGAAGTATTTCCCGCTGCCAGCTATCAATATGTGCTGTACGGCATGGGCTTTCGCACCGAAATCGACCCCCATGACAACGAATTTTCCCAATCACTGGCGACGCAGTACATGCATGAGAATATGGCAATGACCCGTAAGTTGCGCTCGCAATTGCCACGCAATCGCGACCTGTTGCGCAAGATTCATGAATATGGCCTGCAACCCATCTGAAACGGCACCAACGTGACCAACATCGTTGCCCTTAATACCCAGATCCATCGAGACCTACGCGTGCAGGCAGGAGCCTCAGCGCGCTTTGGTGACGCTCGGCATTTCGTGCCCGTGGTTGTAAATGAGTTCGCATTTCTGGCGGTGCACTACCCAATCTTTTTCGCCAAGGATGGCGAAACCGGGGCATTTTATTGCGGCGCGATGCTGGGCATCGACGAAGGTGAGAACCTGTTTCTGACCGAGGGCAAAGGGTTTGAGACCTATCGCCCCCTGAACATGCAACGAGGGCCCTTTTTCACTGCTGGCAGCGATATTGCCATCGACCTGGATGATCCTCGTATCGACGAGAACGGCGTGGCGTTGTTCGTGGAAGATGGCCAGCCATCGGACTACTTGAAAAGCATTATGGGCCTATTTCGCGACCTGCGCCCCGGGCTGGACCAGACAAAAGTCTTTATCGAGACCTTGATGAAGCTCAAATTGATTGAGCCCATCGATATCAACCTGGCATTCGATGACGGTACCAGTCGCAGCCTGGAAGGGCTCTATACCGTTAATCAGGATGTGCTGAAGAAGCTTGCCGACGCCAAGATTGTCGAACTGTTTCATCGTGGTTATCTGCAGGCGATTTATCTGATGATCGCTTCGCGAAAGCAGGTATCGGTGCTGGCGCAGAAAAAGAATGCGCGCCTCGCTGGATGAGCGGGACTGTGACCGAGATTGCCGGCGCCGAGCTTGATGCCGGACGGTTTCTGCATGAGATCGTTGAGTCTTGCCGGCCCGTCGTCATTCGGGGATTGGTCAGCCACTGGCCAGCGGTGCAGGCGGCGCATACTCCCACGGTGTTCCGCGCTTATCTGCGTCGCTTCGATGCTGGTGGGCAGATGGAGGCGTTCTTCGGCGAACCCAGGATAGCGGGAAAATATTACTATAGCGACGATCTAGCGGGCTTCAATTTCGAGCGCCGCAGGATGCATCTATCCGATGCGTTGGATCTGATCCTGTCCGATCCCGGTGCGGGAGATCAGTCTGTTTATGCAGGTTCGCTGGTCACCGCCGATTACTTGCCGAGCTTTGATGTTGAAAACGCCATGCCCTTGCTGGACCGCGCTATTGGAGGGCGCATCTGGCTGGGTCATGCCTCGAACGTATCGGCGCATTACGACACAGCTGACAATCTGGCCTGTGTGGTTGCAGGGCGTCGTCGCTTCACACTGTATGCGCCCGAACTAATTGCCAGCCTCTATGTCGGACCCATCGATAATACGATGGCGGGCCAGCCGATAAGCATGGCCGCGTCGTCGCGACCAGACGATGAACGCTTCCCACGCTTCGCAGCAGTGCGTGATCAGGCATTGACCGCTGAATTGCTTCCGGGCGACGCGCTTTATCTGCCCAAGTTGTGGTGGCATCAGGTGGAAGCAACAGCGCCATTCAACGCGCTGGTGAATTACTGGTGGGATCCTTTTGCGGCCGGGCCGGACGCGCCCTATACGGCCATGCTGCTGGCAATGATCGCGATCAGCGAGCGCCCGTCGCCCGAGCGTCAGGCCTGGAAGGCACTCTTTAGCCATTATGTCTTTCGCGACCACGGTCATCCGCTGGCGCATCTGCCCTCTGAACGCCATGGCGTGCTGGGGCCGCTGAAAGACAATTACGGCCGTATTCGTGCACGTGTGATGCAGATGTTGCGCGGCGGCTGAGATCAGGCGGCCGCGAAGGCCGAGCAATTGCGATCAATGAAGTCCTGATGCAGAGGCATGGCCGTTGCACATTCACGCACGACTTTGCGGATGTCGTCCAGGTTGGCCATCACTTTGGTTGGGTCCAAAGTATCGACCATGGGCTCATAGCCACGCGGACGGACATTCTGGCCGATCATGATGTAAAGCCAGCTCTGTACCGGAAATAGCTCAGTATCTTCCCGCAGAATGCGGCCATGACTGCGGAACAGGTCGATCTTCTCCTGAAGGCTGTCGGTCAGCGGGATGTTGCGGCAATGATCCCAGAATGCACCCTCGCGCTCCGTCTGAGTATAATGCAGCAGCAGGAAGTCGCGTACCCGTCCGAACTCAAATTCGAAGATCTTGTTATAGCGGTCGATATCGGCCTGCTCGAAATTGCGATCGGGAAAGAATTTTAGCAGCATGGCGATGCCACGCTGGATAAGATGGATGCTGGTGGATTCCAGTGGCTCCAGAAATCCCGATGCCAGACCCAGTGCGACACAATTCCTGCTCCAGGCTTTTTTGCGCCGCCCGGTCGTAAAGCGCAGCGGCAGCGGCTCGGCCAGCGGCTTTCCGTCCAGATTGGCGATCAGGGCATTTCGCGCATCCTCGTCACTGGTGAAACCACTGCAATAGACATGACCATTACCGGTGCGATGCTGCAACGGAATGCGCCATTGCCAGCCTGCGTCCCGCGCTGTTGCCAGCGTATAGGAGGGGGGCGGTCCATTGCGTTCGCTGGGCACAGCCAGCGCCCGGTCGCAGGGTAGCCAGTGTGTCCAGTCTTCATAGCCAGTTTTTAACGCCTCTTCGATCAAAAGCCCGCGAAAGCCGCTGCAATCGATGAAAAGGTCTGCTGCCAGGGTCTCGCCGTTTTCCAAAGAGACGGATTCGATGAAGCCGTCTTGCGTACGTAGCTTTACATTCTGCACCTTACCTTCGGTGCGTATCACACCGCGCGCCTCTGCATATCGCCGCAGATAGCGAGCGAAGAGAGAGGCATCGAAGTGCAGTGCATATGTGATCTTGTTCAGCGGCGTGTTGGGCGCATGCACGGGGCGCATGAACCTGCCCATCTCGGCGGCCATCGACTGGATGGAATAATCCTCCAGCCGCGATGCTTTGCCTTCAAGAAACATCTTCAGCCAATAGGCCGGAAACGATATCGGCCCCATGCCAAAACCGGTGGGGCCAAAGGGGTGGAAGTAGAAATGCCCGGGCCGGGCCCAGTCGCGAAAACCGATACCCAGTTTAAAGGTCGCGCGCGTCTCGCGGATCAGGTCGTTTTCATCGATGCCCAAAAGCCGGATGAAATCCATGATGGGGGGAATGGTTGCTTCCCCCACGCCGACGGTGCCGATCTGTTCGGATTCCACCAGCCGGATGCTGCACCCCAGCTTTTCCAGGAAGTAGGCGAGACTGGCAGCTGCCATCCAGCCGGCTGTGCCGCCACCCACAATCACGATCCTGCGAATCCGGTTATCGTGCATGACGTGCCCTTTATGTTTTTGATATTTATAACAAAGGCTTATTCGGAATCGGGTTGGTCCCGCCCCGATCACTTTTTGGAATTGCGTCGGCGCGCACGATAACGCTATCATAACAAGGCAGGCGTGCTCGAGGGCCGCTGCGTCAATCCAGAAAAATTTGCGCGAAAAGCTGCGGCTGTCTTGCCGCTTGGGGGAATGATGCATTCGTCTGTCCACGCCACTGAAAATCTTCTGTTTCTCACCTTGCTGCAGCTGATCGTGATGATCCTCGCCGCCCGGCTGGGCAATCAGGTGTCACGCAAGCTGGGCCAGCCCGGCGTGATCGGCGAGATCGTCGCCGGTCTGCTGCTGGGGCCATCGCTGTTCGGGCACTTCTTTCCCGATGCCTCGATCTTCCTGTTTGGCGCCAAACCTTCCACACCGGTTGTGATCATCAGCCAGATCGGACTGGTGCTGCTGATGTTTCAGATCGGCATGGATTTCGAATTCGCGCATCTCACCAAACCGCGCAATCGCAATGCCACCGTTGGTATTGCAGCGGCGTCGATCTCCATTCCATTGGCTCTTGGTATTATCATCGGCCAGATGACAGCGCCGATTCTGGCGCCGGGCATGAACGCACTGACTTACAGTCTGTTCTTTGGCGTGGGTCTTGCCATCACCGCAGTTCCCATTTTAGGGCGCATCCTGCGTGAGTTCGATTTGACACGAACCGAGATCGGCGTCGTCGCTATTTCCGCTGCCGCCGTCAACGATGTAGTGGGCTGGGTATTGCTGGCGGGCATTTCCGCCTATGCCGCGGCACAGTTTTCCTCGTCAGCCATGAGCTTTCAGGTCGGTGGCATCGTGCTGTTGTTGGGGGTCGCCTGGTTTGTCTTGCGGCCACTGATCGGGCGGATGTTGTCGCGCTTTCCAGTACATGAGGGAGAGTTGCCACCCAACCTGATGACCGCCACGATCTGTCTGATTTTCGTGATGGGCATATGCACTTATTTCCTGGGCATCTTCACCATCTTCGGTGGCTTTCTGTGCGGGCTTCTGTTTCATCATGACAAGATTTTTGTCGATGCCTGGCGCCGCCAGGTCGGTCGCTTCGTGCTGGTCTTTTTCCTGCCGGTATTCTTCACCTTCACCGGCTTGCGTACCAATGTTCTAGGTCTTTCCAGCGTCAGCGACTGGGGCTGGCTGGCGGTTGTGCTGGCTGCGGCCATCGGCGGCAAGATCATTCCGGTCTATATCGCCAGCCGGCTGTCCGGCTTCAACAGCAAGGAAGCCTCAATCCTGGGTTCGTTGATGAACACCCGCGCGCTGATGGAGCTGATCGTACTCAACATCGGCTATGACATGGGCTTCATCCCACAAAAGGTCTTCACCATGCTGGTGATCATGGCAGTGGTGACCACAGTGATGACTGGGCCCTTGCTGCGAGCGCTGTTACCCCGCGCGGGCTATGTCATTCCCGCCGGTGTGGAGGCTTAACTGTTTGCTCCAGGGGGCGCTCGGGATGCATCAGGAAGGCCGTCATCATGCCCAGAAGCAGCAAGGCCATGGACATGATGAAGGGAAGGGACCAGTTGCCAGTTACATCGATAACGTAGCCGGCAACCAGCGGTGAGACGATGGCGGCGAGGGCGGAACCTGTGTTCATCAGGCCCGCCGCCGTACCCGCATAACGGGGCGCGATATCCATCGGGACTGCCCACATCGGACCAATTACCAGTTCAGCGAAGAAGAAACCTCCTGACAGGCAGAGCGCCACGGTGGTGATGTCGTGAAGGAAAAGGATCGGAAGCAGTGAGGCCAACGCGCCGCCAAAGCCCAATACTATGATGCTCAGCCGTGCCAACCGCACATTGCCGGTACGTTTCAGTACGGCGTCCGACAGCACGCCGCCGAGCGTGTCACCCACGACGCCGGCGAAGAACACGCCAGACGCAAAGATCGCAGATTTGCTGATATTCAGTTGATAGTTGTTCTTGAAGAACAGTGGCAGCCAGTTGAGGTACAGCCACAAGGTCCAGCCATAGCAGAAATAAGTTAGTGTCACTGGCCACATGCGGCGTAGCAATGGCCGCCATGGGGCCTTTGGCCGCTCACCCAGCACATAGGGTGGAAGCTCCTTCAGGTCCACCGGAGTGATGTGCGGATGCTCTTTGGGGTTGTTACGGAAATAGCAGACCCAGATGATTACCCATATCAGGCTGATACCACCCAGCAGGAAAAATGCGCCACGCCAGTTGAAGGTGGCCATCAGAAGCGCAATCAGGGGAGGCGTCACCGCATTGCCCAGACGTGCGAAGGCGTGGGTGAGGCCTTGCGCGAAGCCGCGTTTACCCGCCGCTGTCCAGTTCTGCATTGCGCGTGTCGCCGTGGGAAAGGTCGCGCCTTCTCCCAAACCGACCAGCAGGCGGGCGGCGAAGAGCGATACCAGCCCACTGGCGAAACCCGTCAGCACGGTGGCGGCCGCCCACACCAGGCCGCACCAAAATAGCGTCTTGCGTGCGCCGAACTTGTCGCCGACCCAGCCACCGATCACCTGAAAGACCAGATAGGGCCAGGCGAAGGCGGAGAAGATAAAGCCCAGTTGTGTCTTGCTGAAGCCGAACTCGTCCTGGATGGCGCTTGCGGCGGTGGAGATGTTGACCCGGTCGATATAGGTGATGAAATACATCACGCACAAAAGCGCCAGGACGATATGCGGCACGCGCAGGTATTTCATGGCCGTCACCCCAACTTGTTATTGTTATGCGCCGGCTATATCAGGCCGAAAGGCGAAGCTTTTTTCCTTCTTCGGTGAAGCTGGCCATTGCGGCGGCGACGCCGCCTGCTCGGTGGGGTACGCCCGCCAACTTCAACGTCATTTCTGTAGCGCACAAGGCGGCCATCAGTGTCAGTTCGTTGCAGTCGCCCAGGTGGCCGATGCGGAACACCTTGCCGGCGACTTTGCCGAGGCCCGCGCCATAAGAGATATTGAAATGCTCCAGGGCCACCTTGCGGACATTGTCGGCATCATGGCCGGCCGGCAGCAAGACGCCGGTCAGTACGGGCGAGTAAACCTTCGGATCGGCGCACAGTATCTCCAGCCCCCAACCGGCTACCGCAGCGCGGCAGGCCGCAGCCAAGCGCTGGTGCCGGGCAAAGACCTGTTCCAGGCCTTCTTCCTGCAACATCGCCAATGCCTCGCGCAGACCGTAGAGCAGGGTAGTCGCAGGGGTGTAGGGAAAGAAGCCTTTGGCGTTGAAGGCGATCATCTCCTGCCAGTCCCAATAGGAACGCGGCAGCGTATTGGTTTTCGTCGCCGCCAGCGCCTTTTCGGAGACGGCTGTGAAGGAAAGGCCAGGCGGCAGCATCAATCCTTTTTGCGAGCCGGAGACGGTCACGTCTGCGCCCCAGGCATCGTGCTGCACGGGCGCTGAGCCCAGCGAAGAAATCGTATCCACCATCAGGAGCGCGGGGTGACCGGCTGCGTCCATTGCCCTGCGCACTGCGGCGATGTCGGAGAGGCAGCCTGTGGAGGTTTCGTTGTGCACCACCATCACGGCCTTGATGGCATGCGTGCGATCCTCGGCCAGCTTGACCTCGATGGCTGCAGCGTCGACGCCATGGCGCCAGTCGCCGGACAGAAAATCTATCTGGATGCCCCAACGCTGCGCCAGATTGCGCCACAGGGTGGCGAACTGGCCCGTTTCCGCCATCAGCACACGGTCCCCCGGCGACAACGTGTTGACGATGGCTGCCTCCCAGGCGCCAGTACCGGAAGCGGGATAGATGATGACGGGCTGGTTAGTACCGAAAACCGCCTTGACGCCGGTCAGCACATCATGGCCCAGCTTCTGGAATTCAGGCCCGCGATGGTCGATCACCTGACGGTCGATGGCGCGCTGAATGCGCTCCGGAACCGGGCTGGGGCCGGGTATCTGCAGGAAATGTTGCCCTGTGGTCATGGCCGTTTCTCCGGGTTCGTCTTTTGTATTATGGCATTG
>Ga0247779_1001716_pt1 | contig 10327 bp, 8 predicted proteins | sample UWRJL221509R5_FD_179925 | JGI IMG/M metagenome (GOLD analysis project Ga0247779, IMG submission 179925) | Plant litter microbial communities from Arlington Agricultural Research Station in Wisconsin, United States - UWRJ-L221-509R-5 | ecosystem: Environmental > Terrestrial > Plant litter >...
GACCATCACGACCATGATCGCGACCACCGCGAGTATTCGCATCGCACCGACATGCGCCGCGGTGCCGGCCCGAACCACGATATCTGGGTCGGCCGCCGGGTGCCGACCGAGTACCGCCAGCGCTCCTATGTGGTCGATGACTGGCGCGGCCACCATCTGCGCCAGCCGCCGCGCGGCTATCACTGGGTGCAGAGCGGCTCGGACTATCTGCTCGTCGCCGTGGCTACCGGCCTGATCGCGTCTGCGATTCTTAACAACTAAGACAACGCCGCGCAACGCAAGGCATGCCGATTGCCTTGCATCGGGGCCCCGAGCGAACTCTGGGCCCCTTTTCTTTTGCCGTCCTTTACCCAATGCGAGGTGCCCATGAAGACAGTCTTCTTCTCGACCGCTCTGCTGGCAGCCTCGCTGTCGGCCCTACCGGTCGCCCATGCCGGAGTGACGATCAGCGTGGGACCGCATCAGAGCGACGCCACTGCGGGCAAGATCTCCCCGTACTGGGGCCTTCCCACCGTCTTCATGGAAACCTTCGACCTGCCCGGTGGCGGTTGCGGCCTGAACGCGCCGCCGCAATCGGTGAGCGGCGGACCGTGGGGCATCGTGCAGGGATCGAAGTCGGGCGCCTATGCGGCACCGGCCGGCGACAGTAGCTGCTACGCCTATGCGCCCACCTTCCAGGGCATCGGCCAGTACCCCGGCTCGGCCTTGCCGCCCGGCGTCACCGGTTGGCAGTCAGCGGTGGACATCAACTACCAGCCGCTGGTCAATACGCTGCCGGCCGGCACCTACCTGAACTATTTCGGCCTGTATTACGGCTCGATCGACAACTACAACACGCTGGAGTTCTACAGCGGTGACACCAAGGTCGCCACGATCACCGGCGCCAGCATCCTCGCCGCCTGCGGCACCTGCCACCCCGGCGACCAGAGCAGCGACTCGACCAACGCCTTCGTCAACCTCTACTTCACCGAGGACGTCGAGTTCACCAGACTGCGCTTCCTCAGCAACGGCCAGGCGGTCGAGGTGGACAACCTGACGGCCGGCTTCGACGTCACGCCGGTGCCCGAGCCGCCGGCGTTCGTACTGGCCGGTGCCGGCGTGGCCATGCTGCTGTGGGTGGCGGGCCGGCGGCGCAAGCCGCGCCAGTAAGGCGCTGGCTGTCTAGCGACGGGCCGGTCTTTCACCACCACGACCACCACGCCCGCCGCTGCGCGCCTGCCACAAGGGCTTCTTCGCCTTGAGGTGGCGCTCGATGCCGTCGTTGAGCCGGCCACGCAGGTCCACCACCTCCTCCACGCGGCCGAAGATGCCCGGGAAGCGCAGGTCCAGCCACAGCCACAAGGTGCACGAGCGCAGCGCCTGCTCCATCCGCTCCAGGCGGCTGTGCTCGTCCACCTCGGTCAGGAACCAGGGCTCGCCGGCGCGTCCGCTGCGCGCGTGGCCGTCGGTCCATTCCAGAAACTCCATCAGCTGCGCGGGCGTGCGCGTGTCCACCGGCGCCTGCGCGTAGACGAAGCGCGCCTTCAGCGGCAGGCGGCCGGCGTTGCGATCCAGCGCCTCGGCCAGCTCCAGCATCTGCTCCAGCTCGGCGACGGCGAAATGCGCGTCGTCCAGGCGCAGCTGCGCCACGAATACGTCCAGCACCGCACGCAGCCGCGTGAGCCCCAGGCGCTGCGCGATCGTCTCCACATGCCACCAGTTCGGCGCCACCGCGGCCTTGAAGTCGCGCGGCGCGCGCGGGGTCTTCGCCATCGCTTCCTTCAGTTCGCGCGCGGCCGTCGGCTCGGCCTCACGCAGCACGCCGGCGAAGCCTTCGTCGTGGATGCCGTAGCGGCCCGCGCGGCCGGCGATCTGGTGCGTCTCCGAAACCGACAGCGCACGGTCCCCCTGGCCGTCGAACTTCGTCATCGTGCTGAACAGCACGCGACGGATCGGCAGATTCAGGCCCATGCCGATCGCATCGGTGGCGACGAGGATGTGCGTCGCGCCCTGCGCGAAACGCTCGGCCTCGCGGCGCCGCACCTCGGGCGGCAGCGCGCCATAGATCACCGAGACCGGATGGCCGCTCTGCGCGATCTGGTCGCGCAGCATCAGCACCTCGCGGCGGCTGAAGGCGACCACCGCGTCGCCGCGCAGCAGTGCCGCGATCGGCACCGGGCCGGGCAGCAGCTGCACCTCCTGCTTGCGCTCGAACTCGCGCACCGTGCAGGACTCACCGCACAGGCCCAGCAACTGCTCGATCGCCGGCACCGCATAGGCCGAGCAGATGATGATCAGCTCGTTCGCCGGCACCGCCGTGATCGCCTGCGTCCAGGCCCAGCCGCGGTAGGTGTCGAACAGCATCTGCGCCTCGTCGATCACCGCCACGTCGACCGGCCTGGCCGTGTCCACCATCTCGATCGTGCTGGAGACGATGCGCGCATCGGGCAGCGGCACGTTCTCCTCGCCGGTCAGCAGCGAGCAGGGCACGCCGCGCGCGACCAGGCGGTCACGCCCTTCCAGCGCCAGTAGCCGCAGCGGCGCGAGGTAGGCGCCGCGATGGGCCTGCGCGAGCTGCTCGAAGGCCGCATGCGTCTTGCCGCTGTTCGGCGGGCCGACGAAGAGGGTCACCGTGCGCTGCATCCGCCGCGCGGTCTCGAAGCTGTCCGGATAGCCGCGGAAGGCCAGGTCCTGGTTCAGTGCGGCCAGCGCATTGAGCTCGGCCACGTGGCTCTCCCAGCGGTCTTGTGCGCGCGTGCAGGCGTTCTTCAGCGCGGCCAGGTCCTGCGGGATCGCGCACTCGGCCTGCAGGCGCGGCAGCAGCGTGTCGAACTGCGCCGCATCGCCGGCGAGGCTGCGCGCGACAAGCGCCTGCAGGTGTGCGAGCAGTTCTTGCGCATGCGCGTAGGCGGGCCGCTGGCCGATCGCTGCCTTCAGCGCGTGCATGTCGCCATCGCGGTAGAAGCGCCAGACGGGCGCGGCGTCGTCGAGCGCCACCCGATAGGCCACCGTCAATTGCGCGCGGGCGGGGTCGGCCAGCTTCAACACCTGCTTGCACAGCCGCGCCCAGGCCGTGCCCTCGCGCACGAGGCCCAGCGTTTCGAGCTGCGCCGTGCGCTGCTGCATCAGCGCGCGCACGGTCGGCGCCATCCCGACAGCGTCGAGGTGCTGCAGCGCCGACCCGATCAGCGCCGGCTCGATCCAGCGGCTCGGTCGCGCACCGGACACGGCCTTCTGGATCATCACCAGTCCGAGCCGGTCCAGTTGTTCCTCGCCGTCATCGATGCCTTCGAGGTCGGTGGGCGAAATCACCTGCGGCAATTGATACGCGGCCTGGCGGATGCGCTGCCATCGTTCGGCGGTGATATCGCTCGGAATGCGGGCCAGATGCCGCGCATGCGGAAGCGAAATGGGAGGGGGGACGGGGGATGAAATCTCGGGCACGACAACCTTGAAACCAGGGGACGGGCGGCGCAAGCCTTGCCGTCATTCTTACCGAAGCACAGCGCCGGAGCGTCATTTCGCCCGGTGCCGGTGCGCCATCTCGGCGATCTTGCGCACTGTGGGTGTGCTCGTCGAGGTGTGAAACGTGACGCTGAAACTTGCAGTTAGGCATTTTCCGGGATGGCTCCTTAATTTTAAGTAACAAGCCGGTCCGACCACCACCGCCGCGATGCATTTGTGCAGTGCATCAAAAATAAATTGTGCACTGCAGCGAAGACTCCCGTGCACATCGAAGGTTCGTGCCGATCCGAGCTGGCGCCGAACACGCGCCGATTGGTGCGCCGCACGCATCACTGGGGCGGCATGCGCTCGCTTGGGGCGTTACTTTTTCACGGGACGTGGCGCGCTGTTTGCAAAGACCTCCCCGTGTGTCCACCAAAGCTGATGTACGGGAGAGGTTCATGAACGCTGCGAATTTTGTGGCGCAAGCCGACGACGTCCATGCCGCCGACGCCGGGGTTCAACGGCTGCGCGATGCGATCGAACTGCGGCTCAACCAGGGCGTCGCGCTGATTCTGTTGGCAATGCTGAGTCCGCTGATGCTGGTCGTCGCCTGGCTGATCTGGCGGCGTGACGGCGCGCCGATCTTCTTTGGTCATTACCGCGTCGGCCTCGATGGCCGTCTGTTCCGCTGCCTCAAGTTCCGCTCGATGCTGCTGGATGCCGACCGCGCACTCGCCGACCTGCTGCGCGACGACCCCGCCGCGCGCGCCGAGTGGGAACGCGACCAGAAGCTGACCAACGATCCGCGCATCACAGCGGTGGGTCACTTCCTGCGCAAGACCAGCCTCGACGAACTGCCGCAACTGTTCAACGTGTTGCGCGGCGAGATGAGCCTCGTCGGCCCGCGGCCGATCACCGTCGGCGAGCTGCCGCGCTACGGCCGCGCGCGCTGGCACTATCTCAGCGTGCGCCCCGGCATCACGGGCCTGTGGCAGGTCAGCGGCCGCAACAACACCAGCTACGAGGAGCGCGTGGCGCTCGATCGGCGCTATGTGGAGCAGCGCTCGATGGCCGGCGACGTGGGCATTCTCCTGAAAACAGTGCGCGTCGTTCTTCTACGCGAAGGCGCGCGCTGAGATGAAGCCCCCACGCTCATTCCATTCGCAGCCCCCCGAGGGGGCGCAGGCCTCCCTTGGGACGGCCCGGCGGGAGTCCTGACATGCGCCGCGCACTTGAAATCGAAGTTCCCGGCAAGGTCGTCCATGTCGTGGGCCACCTGACCGATGAGGTGTTCAGCTTCCTCGGCCCCGCGGCGCAGGCGGTGGCGCGCAGCGGGCGCGAGCAGGCGGTCGTGATGATCGACCAGTCGCGCTACCGGCATCACCTCGCCCGCCTGCATGAATCCGCCGAGCTGGCGCTGGTGCCCAGCGAGCGCAACCCGTTCAAGCAATGGACGGCGCTGCACCAGGCCTGCTGCACGCAGTTCGCGCGCGGTCCGCTGCATGCGGTGCACTTCCACGGATTGATGCCCGCGCTGGTCGGTGCGCAGGCGGTGCGCGCGGTGCCGGCCGCACGGAGCGCACCGGTGTTCTTCTCGCCGCACGGCTCGATCTCGCTGGGCAGTTCGCTGAGTGGGCTCGGCCGGCTGCTGCGCACGGTGGTCGGTTCGGCGCGCGGCTCGGCCATCGTCAACCAGCCGCAGGAGAGCCGCCAGTTCGAGGACTGGCCCTCCTCCGAGCTGGTCGAAAGCCCGGTCGCCGAGCTGTTCTTCGAACTCGTGCGCAAGGAGGCCCGCCATCCGCTGATCGTCACCGGCGGGCGCTCGCAGGGGCCGCGCAGCGCCGAGCGGCTGGCCCAGTTGGCCGTGCTGCTCAGCGGCACCGACCTGCGCATCAGCTTCAACTGGATCGGCAACGTCGACGAGATCTCGCGCGTGCGCCTGAACGCCGCCGGCGTCAGCGTTTTCGAGGTCGATGGCGATGCCGAGTGCGCCGCGCGGCTGGCGCCGGGCTGGGTCTACCTCGCACCGGACGCGGCGCGCGGCTTCCCGCTGTTCCTGGCCGAGGCGATGGCCGCCGGCCTGCCCTGCGTCGTGTTCGACTGCGGGCCGCACCGCGAGCTGATCCGCGAGGGCGAGAACGGCTTTCTCTGCACCACCGAGCGCCAGATGATCGAGCGCATCGCCGCCTTGATCGACGACGCCGCGCTGCGCCAGCGGCTCGGCTGCGCGGCGCAGGCGGCGGCAAAGGCGCGCTTCGGCGAGTCGCAGTTCGGCTCCAAGCTGCTGGCCGCCTATGCGCTTGAATAACCCGTCATCCGGATTGATGGCGCGCTTGTTGCTTCGGGTGGCCGCATGAGCTTCGCACAACTGCTCCTGGTGCTGCGGGCGCGCTGGCGCTCCGCGCTCGCCGTGCTGCTGGTCGTGACCCTGCTGGTGGCCGGCGCGACGCTGCTGCTGCCGAACAAGTACACGGCCACATCCTCCGTCGTGCTGGACGTCAAGTCGCCGGACCCGATCGCCGGCGTCGTGCTGCCGGGCATGACGGTGTCCAGCTATATGGGCACGCAGGTCGAGGTGCTGCAGAGCGAGCGCGTGCTGCTGAAGGCGATCGAGGCGATGGGTTCGGCCCGCGATCCCGCGCTGCGCGCGCAATGGGAGGCCGCGACCGGCGGCCGCGGCGCCTTCGAGGCCTGGCTGGCGGCGAGCATCGGGCGCAACCTGGACGTGCGGCCGGGCAAGGATTCCAACGTCGTGCAGGTCTCCTACACCGCGCGCGATCCCGAGCTGGCCGCCAAGGTCGCCAACGCCGTCGTCAAGGGCTATATCGAGACGACGCTGGAGTTGCGCACCGAGCCGGCCAAGCAGTTCAGCCAGCTGTTCGACGAGAGCACCAAGAATCTGCGCGAAGCGCTGGAGGCCGCTCAGGCGAAGCTGTCGGACTTCCAGAAGCGCAGCGGCATCATTGCCACCGACGAGCGGCTGGACGTCGAGAACAACCGCCTGGCCGAGCTGTCCACCCAGATGGTGGGCCTGCAGGGCCAGGTGGGCGACTCGCGCAGCCGCGACAGTGAGGCACGCACGCGCGGCGACCAGATGCAGGAGGTCGTCACCAACCAGATGGTGATGACCTTGAGCGCCCAGCTCGCCACGCAGGAGGCCAAGCTGCAGGAGCTCAGCGCGCGCTACGGCGATGCCTATCCGCAGGTGGCCGAGCTGAAGGCCAATATCGACGAGCTGCGCAAGCGCCTGAATGCCGAGCGCTCGCGCATCGCCGGCAGCCTGAACGTCAACAACTCGGTCAACCAGTCGCGCCTGGCCGAGTTGCGCCAGTCGCTGGACGAGCAGCGCGCCAAGGTGTCGCGCATCAAGTCGCTGCGCGACGACGCGCTGGTGCTGCAGCGCGACGTCGAGAACGCGCAGAAGGCCTTCGACGCCGGCTTCAGCCGCAAGAGCCAGAGCGCGCTGGAGAGCCAGGCGACGCAGACCAATGTCTCGATCATCCGCACCGCCACGCCGCCGCCGTTCCCGTCCTCGCCGCGCACCAACCTCAACATCGCCGTCGGCCTGCTGATCGGCCTGGTGCTGGGCCTCTTGACGGCCGTCGTGCGCGAGCGCCGCGACTGGCGCCTGCGCCTGGACGAAGACGTCACCGACGGCCTGCGCTACCCGCTGCTGGGCGTGATGCCCGATGGCGGCAAGGCACGCATCGGGCACCGCACGGCCGCCTGGCGCGGTGCGCTGGATCGCGTGCTCGGCCGCACGCAATTGAGCGCACCCCAACTACGATGAATATGCGATCCCCCGTCGAACTGAAGGCCGTCTCTCACCCGCCGCCCCAGCCGCAGGACTCGCAGGAGCCGCGCTTGGTCGACCGCAGCATCGGCGACTTCATCGGCGAGCTGCGCCAGCTCAGCGACGCGCAGATCGAGCAGGTGCTGGCCTACCAGCGCAAGCACGGCGTGCGCTTCGGCGAGGCCGCGGTGGCGCTGACCCTGGCGACGCGCGAGGACGTGATGTGGGCGCTGTCCAAGCAGTTCCACTATCCCTACGCCTCCGGCGACGGCGCGCGCTTCAACCCGGAGCTGGTCGCCGCGATCGACCCGTTCAACCCGCAGACCGAAGCCTTCCGCGGCATCCGCAGCCAGCTGATGATGGGTCCGATGGCCGCCGACCAGCCGAAGCGCGCGCTGGCGCTGCTGAGCCCCGACACCGGCGACGGCAAGACCTTCTTCGCCGCCAACCTGGCGATCGTCTTCAGCCAGCTCGGCGCGAAGACGCTGCTGATCGATGCCGACATGCGCACGCCGCGCCAACACCAGCTGTTCGACATCCCGCACGAGACGGGCCTGTCCAGCGTGCTGTCGGGCCGCGCCGAGGCCAACGTCGTGCGGCCGGTGCCGGACCTGCCGAGCCTCTTCGTGATGCCCGTCGGCGCGGTGCCGCCGAACCCGCTGGAGCTGCTGCAGCGCCCCGCCTTCGGCCTGCTGGTGCACGAGCTTCTCGCCAAGTTCGACCACGTGATCGTCGACACGCCGGCCAGCATCTACGGCGCCGACTCGCGCGTGCTGGCCTCCAAGTGCGGCCTGGCCATGGTGGTGGCGCGGCGCAGCGTCAGCCGGATGAAATCGGTCCACGGCCTGGTGTCCGAGATCACGCGCGGCGCGGTGCAGTTCGCGGGGATGGTGGTCAATGAACATTGAGCCTGGCGTGCTGGTCGTGATCCCGACGCTCAACGAGGCGCGCGGGATCGAGGGCGTGATCGCACGCTTGCTCGACAACCCCCCGCCGAACCTGCGCATCGTCGTCGCCGATGGCGGCAGCAGCGACGGCACGCCGGAGCTGGTGCAGCGCTTGGCGCAGCAGGAACCACGCCTGTCGCTGCTGCACAACCCGCGGCGCATCCAGAGCGCGGCGGTCAACCTCGCCGTGCGGCACTTCGGCGCCGAGGCCGACGTGCTGGTGCGCTGCGATGCCCATGCCGGCTACCCGTCCGGCTTTGTGCGCAGCCTGCTGGCGGCGCTGGAACGCAGCGGCGCCGATGCCGTCGTCGTGCCGATGGATTCGCAGGGCGAGACCTGCTTCCAGCGTGCCGTCGCCTGGGTTTCGAACACGGCGCTTGGCACCGGCGGCTCGGCGCACCGCGGCGGCCGCCGCAGCGGCTTCGTCGATCACGGCCACCACGCCGCCTTCCGCATGGCCTCGTTCCGCCGCGCCGGCGGCTACGACGAGAGCTTCACGCACAACGAGGACGCCGAGCTGGACTGCCGCCAACGCGGACTCGGCAGCCGCATCTGGCTGGACGCCGACATCCGCCTCGACTACGCGCCGCGTGCCACGCCGATGAGCCTCGCTCGCCAGTACTTCGCCTACGGCCGCGGCCGTTCGCGCACGGTGCGCCGGCACCCCGGCTCGATGCGGGCGCGCCAGCTGGCCTTGCCCGTCAACTTGATCCTGCTGCTGCTCTGCACCGCGCTGAGCCCGTGGCTGCCGCTGCTGGCTGCCTGGCCGATCGCCTACCTGGCAGTGCTGGCGCTGGGATCGCTGCAGATCGCCGTGCGCCAGCGTTCGGCCTGCGGCCTGTTGGCCGGCGTGGCCGCCGCGACGATGCATCTCGCCTGGGCCGCCGGCTTCCTGTCCGGCCTGACGCTGATCCGCGAGACGCGCTGGCTTCCCGTGCAAAGTTTTAACCGGCAGTAGCCCATGCCCCACAAATCGCACCTGCGCGTGCTGCTGGTCGATCCTTCGCTGTTCACCGCGCCCTATGACGCGGCGCTGACCGAAGGCCTGCTGGCCGCCGATGTCGAGCCGGTCTGGGCCACGCGCCCGACCCGCGCCGGCGACCGGCAAGAGCTGCCGCTGGCCTACACCGATCCCTTCTTCTACCGCCGCGTCGACGAGGCGCGCTGGATCCCGCGCGTGCTGAAGCCCGTCGCCAAGGGCATCGCGCACGCCGCCGGTCTGCTGGCCCTGCTGCGGCGCGTGCGGCGGCTGCAGCCGGACGTGGTGCACTTCCAGTGGGTCGTCGTGCCGCTGATGGACCTGCCGGCGATGGCGCTGATCCAGCGCCTGTTCTGCCCGGTGGTGCTGACCGTGCACGACACGGTGGCCTACAACGGCCAGAAGATGAGCTGGCTGCAACGCCTGGGCCACGACGGCCCGACGCGGCTCGCCAGCCGCGTGGTCGTGCACACGCAGGGCGGCCGCCGGGCGCTGATCGAGCGCGGCATCGAGGCGGGCAAGATCGCCGTGATCCCGCACGGCGCGCTGCAGCTCGCCGTGCCGCTGCCGCAGGCAACACCCGACCCCCGCTGGACCTGCCTGCTGTTCGGCGAGATCAAGCCCTACAAGGGGCTGGACGTATTGGTCGAGGCCGTCGGCCTGCTGTCGCCGGCCCAGCGCGCGGGCCTGCGCGTGATCGTCGCCGGCCGGCCGCGCATGGACCTGGCGCCGCTGCTGGCACGCATCGACGAGCTGGGCATCGCCGCGCAGTTCGAGCTGCGCCTGCAGCGCCAGAGCGAGGAGGAGATGGCCGCGCTGTTCGCCGCCGCCGACTGCTTCCTGTTCCCCTACCGGCAGATCGACGCCAGCGGCGTCTACTTCCTCGTCAAGTCGCTCGGCAAATGGCTGATCGCCAGCCGCGTCGGCATCTTCGCCGAGGACATCGACGATGGCGTGCAGGGCGCACTGCTGCCCGGCGGCGACGCCCAGGCCTTGGCCGGGGCGCTCGCCCATGGCCTGCGCGAGCGCCCGATCGGCGCCGCCGCGCGCGCCTCGGACGCCTGGGTGGCCATCGGCCGCTCGACCCGCGCGCTGTACGAGGACGCGGCGGCCGCCGGCTTGCCCGCGCCGAACGAATTGCAAGCGGGTTGAGATGAGACTCGCCGCCCCGACGCTGACCTC
>Ga0247779_1001717_pt1 | contig 10322 bp, 12 predicted proteins | sample UWRJL221509R5_FD_179925 | JGI IMG/M metagenome (GOLD analysis project Ga0247779, IMG submission 179925) | Plant litter microbial communities from Arlington Agricultural Research Station in Wisconsin, United States - UWRJ-L221-509R-5 | ecosystem: Environmental > Terrestrial > Plant litter >...
TGATAGTACATAGATATCTAGAAAAACTGTGTATTACTAGTAAATTTTGCATGGGTATTTATTTTGTGCACGCTTCGCACGCTAAAAGTCGTAAGCGTGCATAAGCGTGGCACGCTTCGGCACGCTCTGGCACGCACATTTCTGTTGGCCCCTTTTTTTCGACTGTGGTATCTTTTACCCTTTCATTTGCGATTTATTTTATTCCTTGTTTCGTTGATGAAACACTAGTCTGATCGATGATGTATCGAAGACCCCATTTTCATCGTATTTTTTCATCGTGCCATGCTGATGTCGACATTCACTAAACGTTGTGACTGTCCCCTTATGCTCTTCCAGTTTATGCTGATATCTTGTTGATAATCTCGGTGTATCGATGACAAAACTATTATACCCATACAGTCGTGCTATGCTACAGTTTTGCTTCTTACGACGTATCGCAAGGCTCGCCTCTCTGGCTTGTTATAATCTCACTGAGACCATATTCAAGGTTATTTCAACCCATCGCGCTCTGCATATTACGAGCTCTGCGGTTCTCACACTCTGGTTTACGCTCTTGCCTTTCAGTTCATCGATCATCTCTAGCACGTTCCCGAAATGGGAAACCAATCCGCGAATCGATGAAGAGTAATGCACCCACGTTCTTGAGATTCTAAACTCCTATCTGTTCATCCCACAGCTACGTTCTCCCTCTCTCCAAAACTAAGGTATAACTGGAGCACAGATCTTAATGCGTCATAACCCTTTCATTTTTCCTTGCCCCGGGATGTCGGGTTCCGAAACTGCGCTAAAGTCCCTGACTAAGCTGGATTCTCAACAGGTTTTTACTAATCACATACTCAGTCCTGGCGTCATTTGTTCCGTTTCTCTTCATTTACGCTCGTGCACTTGATTTTTTCTCTCTGAACCTCTGGGGAAATCTGTTTCGGTTTCTGTGTTCTGGTTTCGGTGATACAACATCTTTAGGGGTCGAGAGATACCTGATCGAGGGACTTCAAGTTCTGATGCGCGTACACAATCGTTCCCAAAAGGTGAGTTCACAATATGTTCTTTCGTGACATATGAAGTGTCTTCAGCATTTTCTTCGTTAAGAAACTTATTCCCAGTAAACAGTGATAGTGTGCGGATGACAGATTTTACCGGGATTCATCTATCGATGGACAATCGGATGGATTATGTGGGTCGAGAACGAAATGAATAGGTCGATGGGCTGAGGAGTGGTAACCCATGTGCATGGGCGACGTCTCCATATAAAGGCGCTCGCTACGGCCAAGGAACAAGTTGGGCGAAGCTTCGATCAGAAAGCATATCATTCTCCTATTACTCATGCAAATGGTATCTCATTCTTTCATCATCCTCTTTTCTTCGTTGACTTAATTGCCTCAATATTCATGATTTATATATACTGATTGAATCAGAAATACTTGGCGCGCACTCACGTCGATTGCGCACCAAAATGTTTGATTATCCATTTCAGCACATCGACAGATGCGTATCATCCGTTTCCTCTGTTTCTTTATCGTGTGTAGGATTAGTAAAGTATATGAATTTGACTATTTTTGGAATTTTTATCTTAACCCTTACTCTAAATCTATGTAATCGAACATGGCGTCCTTAGATATGAATAGAAAGACATTATCCAGCAAAAATGGAAGGACATTGACGGAAAAGACGTGTTTGTCTAAACAAAGTTGAAAAGAGAATAAGCATCTTTCAGGCGGAAATGATAATGAATAAGCTTTCTGAGACGGACTTAGGTCGTCGGAGGTCTCTGTGTTGCGTTAATGTAGAGAGTGTATGCGTTATGCAGGTTTAAAGGTACTCACACCTCCGGGATCAATGAAAGATTATATGAATAGTGATAAGATAAAGCGGGGAATGATGCGGAGTTTCAACGGACCCGGTCATCGGTATGTAATTGGATACCCGAAACCGGGTTTGGACTTTCTTGCCAGCGACACAGTGCTCCTTCGCTTCCCTGTCCACCACCGTCTCTTTCTCCTCTGTCGCCGTCGCCTCTTTCGTAGCCTGATTCGTGTTCTATTCTCCAGTTTCCAGGCCAAGACTTCTCTTGAACAATCCCGCTTGGTTTGAACCTCGACTGGCTTCTTACTAGTCTGTGCTGTGATGCTCGTGTCCGCGGCAGATGAGGTTCAAGAAACCCCGGATGGACTGGTGCCCTTTGCTGAAAGAGAATAGAGCTCGCACAATGGGATTGGTTCTTAGGAGAAATGGAGAATTCGATACCTGCAATTGGTTGAATATTGAGCTGGATGGATGCCGGTGGGAGTCTGGATGACAGGTTGGACTCCGGTTACTGAGTCGGATGATATGACTGGATTGGATGCACTCGATTAGACACTTTTGAAGGCGCTATATTGATGGAAAATAAATATACATCTTAATTCAACTTACTTCAAGGAGGTCGGGAACCATTACGCGATTATCATCCCAGGAACTCCGAGTAAAGCTCTGTCCGTGATCGTCGCGAGTCTGTCATGATTGTGTTTCGAATTCTGACTGGTGATGAATTGAGGCAAGCATCTTGTCCCCCACGCCGCTTGTCAATAATTAATCATAGACTTACTTGAACCCTCGGCAGAGATTATCCATGAGCAGAACAGGATATTTTAATTAGAGTCTTGTTAGAGTCCAAAGCGCTAACTATCTGCTAGAAGCCCACAGTAGTCAGATGTCGGAAGAAGATAGTGCATTTCATTTTAGGCTTGATTCTCGCGTTTGATCGCATCTTCGTTGGAAGCATTTGAATGCGAGTTGATTAATTAAATCTGATAGTATTCTTAAACAAGTCATACAATGCACATGGACAATTGATACTGCCTCCCGATTTTAAAGACGATAATGATCTGTTTTGACGTTTGACGTGCACTATCTCTGTTGAAAACACCATGTCGGAGGCAGTCAACATACACACTAACTCCTGGTCGTAATCTTGGTTCTTAAAGAGTGTCACAATGAGCGCCAGCCGCACATTTTGAGAACTTGTTTGGTAGTGAATGTTCGTAACTTATCTTCTGATCATCATCAGACATATCGCCCTATCATTTTGGCGTCTGCAATGCATGTTATATATAGTAGCCCTCGGTGAATATGGTATACATGGGACCGACTGGTTAACCAATCCTTCCCTTATAATTGAAAGGCTTCCAGTGTCAAACCCTCTGTGACCGCCATTCTCGAGTACATTCCAGTCGAACATGCATCGACGTCTTTTTCTAAGGCGTATGGAGGAACTTTTTACTCCAAGGCGTAAGGAGCAACCTCCTGATGATTCCCTATGCTCGTGTCCTCACTCAAGTGACGGACGAAACCTTGTTGTCCATATCGATGGAACTGGTAACCAGTTTGGCGATCGGGTGCGACATATGCCTCACATTTCAATCTATGACACTAACACAGAGAATTTTACCAGAATACAAACGTTGTCGAGCTATACAACCTTGCAGAAAAATCAGACTCTCAGTTGTGTTGGTATAACAGCGGGATCGGAACCTATGCTCAGCCATCATGGACGTCGTTCAATTATTACAAGCAGGTTATTTACCACAAGATTGATCTGGGAATTGCCTGGTGAGTTCCATACCACATATAAAATAAATCACTTGCTCATTTGCTCAGGGAGTTTGAAAGAACCGTGATTGGAGCTTATCGGTGGCTCTCTGACAACTATAGAGAGGGAGACCGCATATTTCTGTTTGGTATGTTGATCATTCATTCCTACAGGTTTGAACCGGCTGATGAGTTGCCAAACTAGGCTTCTCGCGTGGTGCATTTCAAGTACGGGTACTCTCGGCGATGATTCACAAGGTACGCGAATAGCTCAATCATTTCACTTTTATGTTCCTAATTTCACGGTTTCAGGTCGGTTTGATCCACAAAGGCAACGAGATGCAAATTCCCTTGTACGTCTTCGTCACAGAGTCTCTGGCCAGATCCTGCTAACTTTACGCAGCGCGTACGAGTTGTACGCCGACCCGACCACAAGCAAAGTAGAGAACGTGACGGAAGTAGGTCAGCCGGATGATGACTCGCAGAAGACAACAATGGCGTCTCGATTCAAGAGCGCGTTTTGCCATAAAGACGTCAAAGTTCATTTTGTTGGAGCATGGTCTGTACTTCCAATATACTATTGCGACATATGTTTTGATACGGACGTCTGAAAGGGACACTGTTTCCTCCATTGGCATTGTACGAGGGCAGCACATGTTGCCTGGAACAATCGACGGAATGACGCATGTCTGCTACTTCCGACACGCATTGGCTCTGGATGAAAGACGTGTCAAATTCCTCCCTGAGTACTCTTACGGGGGTTCAGCATCACCGCCGAAGAATAATAGTGAAAAAAGTACATCCCCAATCTCTCCCGCCTTCCATATCCACCTTCTTTGCTTCCTCATTGTTATTCCCCTTACCATTCGACTTTTCCTTCTTTATGTAGCTTATACACTAGTTCGGTAAGTGGCTACAGTTTGGTATACATATTGGGATACTTACAGGAGTATGTATGACAGTGGTTCCTCTGCCGGTAATGGCACACGCAGTCGTATTTCTCCAGAGGATTCTTCTGAAAATTCCAAAACGGCTGCTGAGTCTCGTCCCCCTAAATTCAAAGCTAGATTGGGACAGGGTGGTACTGCTGCAAGATCAAATGTAAAGCCGCAGACATTGGAGGTATGGTTTGCAGGAACACATTCTGATATGTGAGTATCCTCTACATATATGTATACTATGCGATTTGACTAATGGTATGTATAGTGGTGGAGGGAATGTTCAAAATAGAGGAATGAACCGTAGTCGACCACCTTTGAGATGGATGGTATTCGAAGCAGGTTCACTTGGGTTTCGTACGACTTCGACTTTCAAACGCGATCTCTCATCCCAGGAGCAAATCGAAGTACAAGAATCTCTGACATGGCCATGGATACCTCTCGAATGGATACCCTTTAGGCGCCTAACATTCATGGAGCCAGAAAGGGAAACGCGCATGTAGGCTGTATTATTTTTGTACCTCAAAATTCTGAGTTCATATTTTTTTTTCAAGGCCACACCTCGGAGCAGGAAGAATAATACAGCCGGGCCAAAAGTTGCATAGTTCGCTTCTACTGTCCGGAGGCCTTGGCACATTGTACATCCCGGCGGCAAGTCTACCAAGCACAATACCTAATGCAGTACGATTTTGGAGCGAATTATCTGCACATGATACCGACTGGGTGGAGATTGAGCTCTACACGCACATTGAAGACGTGTTACGAATATTAATATTGGAACAGGACCACAGAAGTATCATGCTGAGAAGTCTGGAGCAGATTGCCACATGGAGTACGCATTAATCTTTGTAACTCACATTAATTTCAGATTGACACGATTATAGATGACGGAAGGCAGGCTTTGTATCATGTTGGAACGGAATTAGTGATAAAGATGCGTATTGGCTCACGCGATATGACATCCGAGGATCGCATTGAGGTGCTCAACGCCATGATGGTCGTATTGAAGACAAATGTCGGGTTACAACTCCACGAGGCTACACTTTGGCGGGAAAAACTTTTGCATTTTCAAGATGTAGCGACACAGAAGGAAGGCCGCCAATTTGTTCTATTATTTACGAAGCCTCGTAAGTTCATCCGAGATTCCGAAAATTACCCAGAAAGCTGATACAATGAATAGCGGAGCTGCGGGGACATAGTCGAGCTGTCACAGCCGTGGGCTTTCCCCCTGATGGCCAGAAACTTGTGTCTGGGTCCTCGGATGGGACGGTCCGCATCTGGGACGCAGACAAATGTGCCCAGATAGGCAATCCATTGACTGATCACGAGAACTGGGTCTTGTCCATCGCCGTTTCTCCAGATGGAAAGCACATTGTCTCTGGCTCGTCAGACAACACCATCAGACTCTGGGACATGGAGACGCGTACCCATGTTGGTGATCCATGGAAGGGGCATACAAGTTGGGTCAGAAGCGTCGCATTTCCACGTGATGGCCGGCACGTCGTTTCAGGCTCGGATGATGGGACTATACGGCTCTGGGATGTACAAAGTGGAACACAGATCGGAGACCCGTGGACTGGCCATCAAGATTTGGTTTTGTGTGTCGCATATTCACGAGATGGTAGTTTGGTTGCTTCTGGCTCGAAAGATGGGACATTGCGCATCTGGGATGCTGCAAAACATGAGCAGATTGGTGCCCCGCTGGAACATGAGTTCGGAATATTTTCTGTTTCATTTTCTGCCAGCGCGAAGCAGCTCGCTTCGGGGTCACGCGACGGAGGAATCTGCCTTTGGGATGTAGAAAAGCGCGAGCATATCGGTAAACCATTCTCCGGACATACAGATTGCGTCAGGTCTGTCTGTTTCTCGCCGGATGGTAAGCTTCTAGTTTCAGGATCTCATGACTCGACGGTCCGGATATGGGATGTGGAAACAGGAGTACAGGTTGGAGAACCACTTCGAGGACATGATGACGCGATATTCTGTGTTACGTTCTCGCCTGATGGGAGGAAGGTGGCGTCTGCATCGCTCGATAGAACGATTCGAATATGGGACATCGAGGATTATACTGCATGGGCAAGGTTATAGCATACATATACTTAATTCAATTTTGAAAACATCTTATTGTATTCCGTATTCCACACATCTCGGCATAATTTGCACTATAATTTGTTTCCTTGGTGATGGTTGACTTATCCTATTTGCCTGTCTTGTATTCGGCCAGGGTAAGTATTGCCCGAGATTTCATCAAAAAAATCAAGATGAAGTTAATCAGATTTGTCTACTATCTTGCAGTTACTCGAAAAGGGGCTAACAGAAATCTGCGTGCCCAAGCCTGGCACGCTTATGCACGCTTAAGACTTTTAGCGTGCGAGGCGTGCACAAAATAAATACCCTTGCAAAATCTACTTGTACTACAATGTTTTGTAGATATCTATGGACTATCAGAAGTCAATACTGGCTTGTCATAGTGTGCATACTATATTTTGCTGGTAAACTGCATGATCCTTCTGAAAAGTTTAATGTAAAACAGACATATGTGATACATATTCATAAGCTTTAAATGATATTATCTTTCCGTGTAAGCGTGACAAGCGTGCATATTATATAGCACATTTTAGTCAGTTTAAGCAACTAAGAGTCTACTATTTGGTGGAAAAAGTGTTTTTCAAGTAAGGAATAATGCGCACATGGGTGCAATTAGAGTTTAGAATTTTTTTTCTGCTTCCCACCCAGCTCACACGAATGGAAGGCCTATTTCTCGAGTAAATTCTGACCTTCATGACTCATGAACGTTCTTTCATTACATGTTTTAAATAGGCTCAAAATATGTCCGCTCGTACGTCAAGGTATGTTCCGTTAATTGTAAGGGTAAAATAAAATATATGAAGTCCAAATTCTCATGCCATAAACATGGATGATTTTATAAAAAAAAACATTATCTCCAACTATCTAACCTATATTGTAGCCATCATAGGAGGCTCATAAGTAAATAAAGCGTGTAAAGACCGAAATCTGAATTTCACAACTAACAGAAGCGTGCCAAGCACGCCAGCACGCTCGGTGTACACTTGGCACGCAAAAAAACCAATGTCCATTTGCACACGCATTTGCACGCACCATGCACGCACCTGTCACACTTTTGCACGCATTGCAAGGTTCCCACGGTCGTCTTGCACGCACACACGCACCCTGCCACACACTTTTTCCTGTGCCCCTCGTGCATGGATTTTCCCGGTATGCGAAATCCCCGTCGCGATCATATAGACACATACAGGAACAACGTTTGGGGCGAAATAAGTATGAAGGTTCATTAATATTTATCATATTTTGCGTATTGCTGCTGCTGGGTATGATAAGATAACTGGAGTCAGAGTCGGTGTCGGAGATTAAAGCAAATTCGGTACACCGGCCCTGAACACTCTTGCCAGCAACGTTTTCCTTGGTGGTTTCCATCACCTCTCCTTTCTCCTCGGATGTCCCTGCATTTTTGTTAATAGATTTCCTGTTCTCCTTTTGATACGACTTATCCTGGATATTAATCCGCAAACACTAGGGTCACAGCGATATTCTCAGGTTCTGTAGGCTATCCGCATCTTGAATTCCTCTGATCCGAATGATTTTTACAGTCCAAGGTGTCGTCCAATTTTGCCTTTCATTTGGACGCCCAGAAGAGCAGGAAATCCAGGGTGTGGAGGAATGATTAGCTCAATGGGAAGGATGGTTTGGAGCATTGGTGGTTCGTATTTCCGGAAGTGGATGAGAAACTGTGCATGAACCGGATGTGTAAGGAGGGGTCTGACATAGACAGTGTTCTAGTAGAGGGCCGGTTAACATTTGCGCATAGGGTGCATGTCTGGGAGGAAGAGAAACACATCAGTTGCGCTACGATGACACCGAGGCTGTGGATATCAAAATGAATGGTAATGTTCGCTTCGTATACACGCCACATCGGCTGCTTCTTACATTCTGAATCTTATCCCTGGAACAGACATTGAAATGCTGTTGACTAGTGGCCCGCGCTTTACCGAGTAAAGGCAGGTTTTACGCGATGGGATGGGCTCCGAATGATTTAACTATGAAGGCCGCCATTACAATTACATTATATGGGCAGGTTTCCCGGTCTGATCTCATGCATGTCAAGCTAAGGGAGGGGGGAGCATGCATTTTCAGTCGGAAATCCGTATATGGACAAACAAGGGTGATTGATGTATGCATCGTGGGATATAAACGACTTTCCTTTCTTCATTCATCCTGTCTGGTGCGCTCAAATTCATTTGTTAAGCCTCATGTATAGCGCTATCTTTCATCCAAGAACACGTTTCAACCCGTTTCCACTATTTCCGACATCCCCAAGTTCTATTATTGCCTGTCCTTTCAATACACCATCATTGCATACAAAAATCCTCTCATGGTTACGTCTCTGAAGAGGCTGAGCAGCATCCGTGGTACAGCATACTTGTCCAATTTGATAATAAGCTTGACACGTGCTGGCTGCATGCCGATTAGTGTCCGAGAACATAATTATAAACTCAACGTGTGTTGTCAATTCGAACATCAGGCCGCAGTGCGTTACAGACACAGCCCGACGATTGAGGAAACTTGGAAGCGTTTATAAACTGCCCACTTCCAACATAGCCCAGCATAAACCTCCTTTCTCTCCACCAAACATGTTGTCAGATCGCAGGAGAAATCGAAGCGAAGACTCGCAGAGTTATGCGTACTGCTCATGCGGACACAGGGTAGGAGGGCGGAATCTTGTAGTCAACCTTGATGGAACTGGAAATCAGTTCGGCGAAAGGGTAAGTCAGTTCTCGGAAATAATAACAATGTTGACGAAATAAATCAGAATACGAACGTCATCGAATGCTATAACCTCGTAGCAAAGAAGACCTCAGATAATCAATTATGCTGGCATAATAGTGGCATCGGTACCTACGCTCGTCCATCATGGACATCATTCAGTTACTTTAAGAAGGTTCTCTTTCACAAAATCGATTTGACGATTGCATGGTAAGATTCTTCCCATGTGTATTGTCTAGGGTTTCTGAATAAAAATCACAGGGAGTTCGAGAGGACGGTGCTGGGTGCATACCGATGGCTTTCGGATAGCTATCAGGACGGTGACTGTATCTTTATTTTTGGTACGTTGTGTATTGCTTAAAGGGATAAACACAGTCGATATTGGACTGTGGTGCTGAATATTATTTTTCAATGGTACTGTAGATGTCATGAAGGATGGGATCAATGTGCATATTGATGCCGGGTTTAAGAGAGTATTTATGAAGGAGTCAGAAGGAGCGAAGGCAGAGGTGATATACCATGCTTATAAGACTTTCAGATAATAGAAATGCCGGTCATGTTAAGCAAATGGTCTAAAGGCGCGATATTAATGGATGGACAAGAACCATGGAACGGTTGGATGTCGTGCTACAGGAGCAAATTATGCTCTGCTGCAGCTGCTTGTTCATTTTGACAGACATAATCTATGTCTTTTTTTTTTTGGTTAAATAACACTGAAATGACCTCTTACATTCGGCAGCGCTTTCATTCGTCGTCTAAGGACTTCAGGTTTTTCAATGTTATTGCAATTTTCCTGGACGTCTTCATTGATATCCATGCGATGTTTTTTTTTGAAAAAATTGGTATTTTTCCTATATCAGGCCTTGTTATTTTCTGCCCCAATCATCTCTTTTCATTATTTGAGCCAACTTTCTGACCATCCGCTGTTGACGCCATGTTTGAATGGGACGCCGTGGTGCCGGCTCTTCCGAGCACCGCCACATGAACCAAAAAATGGTCGCGTCATCATTTTAT
>Ga0247779_1001718_pt1 | contig 10312 bp, 9 predicted proteins | sample UWRJL221509R5_FD_179925 | JGI IMG/M metagenome (GOLD analysis project Ga0247779, IMG submission 179925) | Plant litter microbial communities from Arlington Agricultural Research Station in Wisconsin, United States - UWRJ-L221-509R-5 | ecosystem: Environmental > Terrestrial > Plant litter >...
TATACGTCATTGATGCAGTTCGCACCGGCTCTAATAGCAGCTTCAGCAACTTGCCATCGGAATGTGTCGACGCTGATGAGTACATTCGTCGTTTTTTGAATAGCCTCGTCTGTCACATCAAAAGCAGTGGGTGCACCGTCTGTTGAATCAGTTATGCTTGAGACGATACTCTTCAATGTCTCAGCATCCCGAATTGCGTTGATAGCGGGTACCACTCGTTCGATCTCATCAGCGACACTAACGAAGGCTGCACCAGGTCGAGTTGAATACCCTCCGATATCAACGACAGTAGCACCGGCAGACACAGACGAGTGTGCATATTTGAGAGCAGCGGGTAACGCGTCATGTTGTGCACCGTCGGAGAACGAGTCGGGGGTAGTATTAAGCGTTGCCATTACATGAGTCTTGCGGAGCCCCGGTTGTTGAGTCGAGGAAGGATGTATGGTAGAAGGATATTTCCAGTGGGTCAGAGTGTCGGGTATATGCGATGCCGATAAAGTTATGGATGAGGAGGAGATCGGTAATCGAGGGAATGGGATCACTTTGTTCATTGGAGCACTAGACGATGTACAGACCTCTCTAAAAAGGGTGGCTATGCTCTTCTTCAAACTAGGATGGACGTATTCAGGGATCATGCTTTTAGGGAATATTGCTTTAGTTGTAACAACAAAGACCAAAAAAAAAAGAAATACGTACTCATTGAGAGGTCTCAATACAAACTCCCTTTCTTGGACCCTGGGATGGGGTACGATCAATTCACCCTCAACATCGTCAGGATTTTTGCTTGCGGGACGAGTGTCAATGGTTTTATCGTCATAAAATACAACATCCAGATCGACCGCCCGAGGTCCGTTTCGTATTGACGGTACTCTCCCTACTGTCAACTCAATCTGCTTTAGCAAGCGTAGCAGTGCAATTGGTGCCAGGTTGGTCTCCACCTTGACATGCAATCAGATCAGAGCCCAAATAACTACACCGAAAAATTGGCGTACCATACAAGCACAGTTGATAAACGAAGGTTGATCGGTTACATACATCGGTGCAGATTCGTACAGGAAAGACGTGTTGACAACGGTAACAAAAGGATCCAAGTCATTTAAAAGTATGTCGGCGTCTAGTAGTTCAGTCGGCCTTTCAAGTAAACGTAAAGCATACTCTATATTCTTGAATGAATCGCCAAGATTAGACCCAAGAGCAATTGCAACTGAATGTGGGTTCCTGTCGCGTTCCACTGCAACTGCAATGTCTTCGATGGCGTCAGCGTCGGGACACGCATCGTTTTCTTCTGAGGATAATGGGTAATTGTCGAAGGTGCGCAAGACTTCCACTTCAGCAGACTTTGCCAGAACCAGGGCAGAGGGTTTCGCGACTCGCGCTATAACAATAGGGGAAGGGCTGTACGATTTCAATAATGATAGTGTTTCCGATGCCACAAACGACGTCAAGGCCTCCAGGGTAAGAAAGTTTGAGGAAGTAATTTCCTTTACAAACGAATTAGGTTTACGCTATCGATTATGTGATGTAACGAACCTCATAGACCGTTTGTATCACATAGCGAATGTTAATCCAATCTTGCGGGAATAGCCCCTGTTCCCCTGTGTCAATCGATAAATTGACCACAACATCCTGCTTTTCCAAACGCTCTGCAACTTCCACCCCGACAATCACAGGACAGAACAAATCTTCTACAACATGTTTGATTCTCTGTGGCCTCCATGAGCCATCAGCACAGAACTTTGCAAAATGTTCAATGGAGACAGCTTTGCTGTGCAAAGGGGACTTCAGCTGTTTAACTTTGATGTGTATTTCGAGACCATCCAAGATATGCAAGAGAGAGGGAAACGCGCCAATTGAATAGCATATATGCCGCGAAAGATCCTGCAGACACAAGAAACCATTCTCATCCTTTCGATCCGTGACCACATCCCTAAGACGTTTTGCAATATCCGCATAGTTAATAGAGTGTTCCAATTCGTCCGATTGAGCTGTCTCCGCCACATCGTAAAAGATCGAAAGAGAAATCGAGACAGGCTGTTCCACAGGTTCCTGAGCGTCTAACGGCCATTGTGCCCCACTATAGAGATAAACTGGAAGAACGAGATCATTGATTCGGATTGTGTCGTAATTTTTGTCGGCTAGGCTGATATTGTGAATAAGGTCGACAATGATTCCGCAATGAGAACTCACTCTGACGATGCAGTCTCCTTTACAACCATTTTTACAACAAAATCAATGTGCTAACCGGAGGGCCTGTGATAGTTCTGTTAAAAGGTCTTCAACGCGGTCGAAATCAATTAAAGCGCATTACGTAACCCCACTGTTCCTCTCCATCATGTCCCTACAATCCTCGCTCGAGAAACTCGCGTCGTTCCGCAAAAACAGCATCAGAGAGTCCCAGGAAACGTTTAACCAAGGACTAGAAGTGCTTAAATCGGGAGGTTCTGTTAATCTTGGTGACGAAAGTTAGAAATTCGACCTCAATATCACTGAACACGTCACTAACAATGTAAACGATGCTTAGGTTGGGCATTCCTTGAACAGCTCGCGTTGGCTGCTATAGACGTAAATCGTTTGGACATTGCTGATGTGAGATCACTTCATGAACTCGTAAAGGTCGCTCTTTGACATTAACGGAAGGTTATTATACATTAGCAATGCCTCAAGCAACTGGGCGACAAATTCCCCGCGTCACCAAGGGTCGACGTTCTTACTGGCATCCGAATGGAAGCTACGGAGTCACCTAGCACCGTACTCAGCTACTATGATGAGCTACTACAAGCCAATTCTGCAAATGCGGTAGGGTTCATTAATAAAGAGCAATTGCAAGATGCTGAACGGGCCATTTATACTTACAGGCCATATGGAAACGGCGCATATCCGTTCTTCGACGTCTCGGGAAGCTAGAGAAGGCTGTGGAAGAACTGAATGAATACCTGGATACCTTCTATACAGACGTAGAAGGGTGGCTAGAACTTGCGGACATTCATTCGTCTTGCAACCAGTACGTAGTCATCAGCTATTCATTGGTCGCATTCTAATTTATCGCCACCATTGAACAGGTATAGTACTGCACTACAAGCCCTATCACATGCTCTCCTCTTAACTCCCCAAAACCCCTTCACCTTCCTCCAGTTTGCAGAGACAGCGTACACAGCTGGTGACATACCCCTGGCCCTCAAGATGTTCCTAGTAGTCATCGATATGAATGAAAGTGAGGACGAGGATGCCATCCCTCTTGGAATATCCGTAAGAGCTTGGTGGGGCACAAAACTGGTATGTCAATCCTCAATCCTCAATTCATGAATTATTATGAACAAAATTATTCTAGTGCTCCCGAGCCCTTGTTTCCTCTAACTCGTCTCATGTATCACCATCGAACACTCCTATCCCCAAGAACCTTAACCTTATCGACGAGCTCGCAACAGAACGAGTTCTAACGGCTTACAGTGGCGAACAAGGCATCCAAGCCCGGAGTCTAGTGTCAAGTTGGATGTCAGGGAGGTGATTTTTTGCGGAATCATCTAAAACTTTATTTTTTAATATACCCAGTGTTTATCATCCCTGATGAACTGCGGCCAGGCTACATATTTACATACTGAAATGCAATCTCTGTTGCAACAGCCCTGGTATACAAAATTTTAAGTTACGTTTTCAGTTTTTAAGTTAGGTACCGACCCAACCAATATTCCGTCGCTGCCGAATCGGATGACGCATAATTTCTACATCCTGTAGAAACAACCCACATTTTCGTGTCGGGCCTAGTGATTAAATGTCAGTAAGGCACTTATCTCAGATAGGTGCTAGCATCACAGTCGCTAGATGTTCGAAAAGAGTAGGTATTGTCCAAGATTGCAAAAGGATGGTTAGGAAGTTTCAAATTTTCAAGCTTCAAGGCCGCCGTGTTACCCGAATAGTGGGAATTTATCCCAATGAGTCAGCTTTTAATTGCTATCGCCTGAATAATATTCCCGTGTGTACTACTGGAACATAGAGTGCTTACTTCAAATTCAACCCAAAATGGGAGGCCCGAAAATAAGCGCTCAAGAAGTTTGGCATTATTTGATGTTCGTAATGTGTAATCAACATGCTAGGGTACTATTACAAAATTATTTATAGGAACAAAAGACGAGGAGTCAGCGTTGTTTAATCGTAGTAAAATGTTGTCAGACATATGGAGCTACCATTTCTGATGAAGGAGATAGAAGCGTTGGTTTCGGCGGTGTGCCTTTGACGATGCATGTTTGCTCCCAACTTTCTCATGTTCAGTATGAATCTCGAAGCCTGGCATTGATCAGCTTTTAAATTAGAAAAGGAAGAAGACTGGTGCCTCACTGCCATTGAAATCAGAGCAATGAACCACCTAAATTATTAAACTTATTAGCGATGCTGACTGGCTTCAAATAATACGAAAGCACTGACGCGTACATAGCGTGAGTAACGCTCGAGCTTCTATCGCGGAGAATTTCGTATGCAATATTGCTCGCAACAACCGCTGTATCCTTGGGTCAAAACCTATGCGAAACCTCAAAAAAGGTCATACCAATCACAACACAGAAAGCTAATAATCCTTCACAACATAATAGATTGGTAAGCGGGGACTTTAGTGCTTGTTGCCACCCAGACCGGCCCTGTGTGGCAAATTTGCCAATGGTCATAACAAGGATTACAGAATGGGACAGAAAGGCCCCCGCTCTGCAGAAAGATGAATTAGAGTCAATCAGTAGAATAAATAGGTGGCGAAGCCCAGATGATCGAACCCGAAGATAGCCATTCCTATGCGACTGTTTCTGGGAGTGACACACTCCATTGCAATGCTGGTCTGTGAACGGACAACAAGACCTGTCCCCGTAACCTCAAATATCGTAGAAACAGCGAAAATCGTTAGGATGAAATATCCCACCCTGAGGTTCTTGTTGTAGAGTGCGTATACTACACATGCTAAGCAATGTTTTCGGGAAAACAGCTGCTTCTACGCACCTCTTATGAGTAATATTATTTCCATCAACGTGATCACAGCTTGTGCGACAATTGTTCTGAAGAGCGAGAGTCCTAGGCATAATTTGAAGAGTTCCCCTGAACTGTTGCTGTAGAGAAAGGATAAATATTGATTTGCACTGTTAGAGAGAAATCAGTATTCGCCCAGCACATCGATAAGTTGCAACCACCAGTCTTACAGCTGGGCACCCAATACACCATATCTTGCAGCAAAATATAGACCTTTTATCGAAGTGAATTTCCCTCTATCACGTTTGTTAATATTTCTTTGCTCCTAAGCCACCGTCCGCGACCTACGTCCATAGATATTCCACTTCGTCTGTAAAGTGAATCATAAGATCCCATACCTGCGCACACAGTGCAGACACTGTCAGTGAGCTCCTTCAGCAAGCTTTGCGTGCTTTAGAGTATCATAATACATACGAGAGACAAGTATAACTGCTTCTGATGCGAATGGCAGATAATTGTTGGCGTTCGAATCAGCGAGATGCATGTCAGTAGAGTTAGACTTTGAGGGAAACGGGGGTTCGAAAGAGAGATATCTGGTGTAACCTTGACCGCAGATTTATCCGGGAACGGTTTATAATTAAGTGGTGCATCTATATCTGCAATGCAATACCTCCAGGGTCAGGCGTACCCTCGAACTTATTTCGTTGCTTCTGGGATGAGATTACCTTATATATAGATAGGAGGTGTCATACGTCCCTAGTTAAGCTTTTGAACAGTTTCCAAATGTTAAAGCCATGCCAGGGGTTGATTGAGGAATAAGCACCGTCAGGGAATGTCGGTTAGCCGGAAAGCTCGGGGCCTAGACTCGAAAACTGAAAGGGCTAACGATCAATTCTCCATCGTAATATATACTAGCGGAGAGAATATAGGAGTGGCAATCATGAGTGTAATCCAGCTATTGTGATAGAAACCGAGGTTCTGCAAGTTTATTATATTCCACGGACGCAACCGAGGATTAGACTCCGCTATGATGAATCTCACGTGATGCCAATTAAGCTCGCCGCGCGATTTTAAAGTGAGTCTGATCCCTATAATGAGGTGGAAGCGTTCTTCTTTTTGTTTCTACAATACGTGGTTCTTTTCTGCCATATCTAAAGTTCCCAAGGGCTACCTACAGAAGGCTGCTGGGAGTTTCTCTTTATCATCAACCACCATTACCAAGAAGAATCATGGCAAAGAGTGCTCTACGTCGCTTATCTGTGGCCCTTAGGTTGACTGAAGCATATCAACCAGCTCAATCGTCAGCAACACCTACGACGTCTACATCGATTTCGAACTTTCTTAGCAATGCTAAAGAAAGCTATCTCAAAGACGTGAAGGAGGACCGAGAAAAGGCTGCAGCTAACTGGACGGTGGTCATGGGCAATGAGGCTGGCGGTAAGTCGCTGTTATGAATGTAAACTTGTTCTGCTAATGCGGTGATAGATCTTGATAGCGTCGCCAGTGCTATAGCATTTGCTTGGATCCAATCAGAGGTTCACAAGAAACCTGCCGTTCCATTCATGCAGGTCGAACGAGGCGACTTGGCTCTGCGCGCAGAAAACCTCCACGCGTTACAATCAGCTGGATTAAGCGAGGGTCTAGATGAACTGCTTACGTCGACAGAAATGGCAGAATATAAACCATTTCCAGCTCACAAATTTGCCCTTGTCGACCACAATCGTCTAGGGGACACCTTCACTCACGAAAATTCCAAGGCGGAAGTTGTCGCTATTTTAGACCATCATCATGACGAAGGTCTATATCCAAGTGCCGCGCCCCGCGTCATATCTCCTTGTGGCAGTTGTGCATCGCACATCGCTTCCGTTTGCCCTCCAGAAATACCCGCTGAGCTCGCTACACTCCTCCTCTCAGCCATTCTAATCGACACAGATGGCTTAAAACCAGGTGGTAAAGCTACCCAGACCGACCGCGATGCTGCTTTGTCCCTTGCTCCCCGATGCACTATTTCCAATTTCATACCACCTCCCTCGGCTCTGGCACCCATAGACAACCCCAATGCAAATCCGGATGCGCTGTTTGAGGTACAGGCCATCAAAGAAATGACCAAAACTCTCATAGACAAGAAATCCGACGTGTCCCATCTTGGTGCACTGGACCTTCTCCGTCGGGATTACAAGGAATACAGCCACAAGCTTTCCTGGGCCACCGGCCAGCCAACCGTAAAAGCAGGCTTGTCAACAGTGCCCACCTCTCTCAAAGTCTGGGCCACTGAAGGAAGACTTGAGAAAGCCGCAGTAGAGTGGATGGAGCGCCGTGATCTCACAATCCTAGGCGTCCTAACCTCGTACCGCGACGTCAAGAAGCAGGTTGTAGGCAAGAACAAGCAGGGCAAACACAAACGCGAGATGGCATGGATCATCCTCGAAAAACCGCCTCTGGCTAAAAGCGCAAACGATGGTCTGACGAGCGACGCACTTGCCCGTCGAATCTGGCAAGGATTGGAGGCCGACAAGGAGATAGATGTCGAGCCATTCAAGAAATTCACTCTCGACAAGAGCTCGATCCTTCCACCGAACTCTAAAGTACGACTCTATAAACAAGGCAACGCACACGCTACACGCAAGACTACGGCACCTCTGCTCAAAAATATTCTGGAGGGATCTTGATCATGGATCAGCCACTTACAAGGGGATGTTATACCTGCAATGCGTTTCTCGGTATATGATGGTCATCGTTTTGGATTTATATCTTCTCTGCGAATGATTCGGACATGGTTTACTAGTTGGGATACCCGGGCTTTAGGACATCATCTTATGGGTCTATATATCTATATACATTTTGCTGTTACACGTATACAGGTTACCGGGACATCGAGTTTCCACTTCGTTTGACCTGGGCAGATGAAATACATGATTCTGGACTTGTTGTACTTACTTCCACTCTATGTCACTTGACTTCTTTTCTCTTCTTTCTTCTTGCTATTCATAAACACGACCGATGGCCAAAGATGATCATATTGCTGAATCGAAATCAAATATTGAATCCTCATGTGTGATAAGAATGGAAAGAATGCTAAGATAGTGCGTACTGTGGTTGATATGTTATGCCAGAGTAATGTGGAATATGAAATTCTACTGAGTGCTAATAGTAATACATATGAAGAGACAACGGTCATTACTGGACCTATGAAACCTCGTAGGAGGGTATACACGAAGGGTAACTAAAACACGAAAGATAGACGGGGAAAGAAGGGGATGAATCGGTGCTATGAAATTTCGTTATCATCATCATCTTCGTCGTCAAAATCTGTCTTCGCAGTACTAAATGAGGTTCTACTGTCAGGCCGTTTCTGTGGGACGTCCCCAATCGTCCCCAAGCCCATTTGGATTAAACGTTCCACAAATTCGCGGGTATCCTCGTCCTCGTCCTCGTACTCGGCAATAATGACCTTTAAGTTGTCGCTACCGCCACCATTTCCATTTCCACCATTTCCATAACTATCCATGCTCGTTGAAGGTGTCAAGGGTGTGACAGGAGTAATTGGCTCATACTCGGATTGACTGGAACTGGAATGAGAGTGAGAGCTACCCGATGATTCGGAGTGCGTTCGCGTTGGACGGGACGCAGCAAGTGATAAGGAATGCAGGCCCATCGTCGATGATGAGGCCTCGTTAACAGAAAGATTCGACGGCGCAGAAAGATGTCGTGTATGTAAAGTTGAGGGAAAATCTCGCTCAATACTTGGTGTGCGGAGTAATTGTCGTCTGATTCGTCGGATAGATACAGTTTGTCCGTTAGACGAGCTGGCATTGGAAGACACTCTGTTTCGGGGTAGTGCACGGGGTGCCATCGACTCTACGGAAACTTCCCGAATTACAGTCAAGCATCGTCCAGGTTTAGAACTTGAACTTGTGGATGCCACAGACGAGAACAAAGACGATGTCGGAGGAGGATTAGAGAATGACGAAGATGGTTCTGGGAAGTTCGATAAGACGGGACTGAAAGGCGGCGACTGTGGAAAAGTCGACGTGGAACTTGCATAATATCGTCTGTATCCTCCGGGAGCTACTGAAGGAAACGGATCGCGGAAATCACTCCAGCGAAGGAGATCAGGGGCGCAATAGACGGGTTCACTGTTTGTCCGTGTCTCGCTCAAGGGAGGCGATGGTAGCTGAACTGAACGTCGTCTGATGCGTTTGCCGACTTTTGAGAGCATGATGGTAGTATAGATTGAAGAGACGGTGAACAGAGAGGTCTATATTGGATTATAAGCACTGTTCGCAGGTGTGACAGGTGTGGGAGATGAGAGTATACCTGAAGTAACCAAAGCAGGTACGGGAACGGGTGGTTGGGATTAGCGGTCTCCAAGCGTGAATAAATATCGATTTAGAGACAGTGCAATGACACATGAGTTTGACGCACTAGTACATATCCAGAAATCAGTGTCTCAAGCAGAGTAAGGGGATACCCTGGTCAATGACGACAAGATTACAGCAATAAAAGGTAAGAGGGGACAGGCAAAAGCTAGATTGACGGATATTTCAAGAGAGAAGCCGAGTTCAAGTGGTAACCAGAAGGGCCGATTGAACTTCGTCACGGCAACATTGAGCAGGTGATGTTATTTCGTGCATGGGGCTTTCCAACGGTCTTAAGGTCTTAGCAAGTATCAGATGGTGGACGGGGGGTGGTGACCAGAAGCGGCGGAGTTCTGTGAGGGTTAAGTACATGCATCATGTGATCTCCGGTTTACATTCGTGTTTCTCATCACAAATAATATCAAGGGGAAGATATTGAGGACAAAGCGTTAGAGTCCTGGGACAGGGAAATTATGAGGGATATAACCGGCTATTGAGTCATTTTTGCAACACTGGTGAGATCACCGGTAGGTCGATGAACTATATTTTCATCGGGCATTCACCGGGTAATTCGAGGATAAGAAATGTACGGCCTTGCCGTTGAAGTCATAGGTTTAAAGTCTTCGTCGTTTCTTCAAGATATGCCTCATGGTCGGGATCTATAACTTGTTTTGATTATGCATGTGATCTGGCTCAACATAGAGGAAAAGTCTATAATGCCTCCTACTTCTGATGCCCACGATTGTGGAAAGAATCGAACTGTGCAGAGGTAATAGCATTAGATTTCGAGTTAAGCGAGTTAATTATGCATATACTTACGACGCATAACTCGAAAGGAACGCTCGAGTTAATTATAGCGGTAAAAACTGCTCGCGCGATCGTTTGAGGGAGGTGTATCGCTGTTGCATTGGCAACGGCCTCATTAATTACTTGTTCATCTCGTGAAGGCACATCGACTGCTCCATGCGTGGCTTTGAACCTTGTAGCCTCACGAACGAATGCCGCTCTAA
>Ga0247779_1001719_pt1 | contig 10310 bp, 13 predicted proteins | sample UWRJL221509R5_FD_179925 | JGI IMG/M metagenome (GOLD analysis project Ga0247779, IMG submission 179925) | Plant litter microbial communities from Arlington Agricultural Research Station in Wisconsin, United States - UWRJ-L221-509R-5 | ecosystem: Environmental > Terrestrial > Plant litter >...
GATGGGTACGAAAAGGAGCTGAAAGTAGTCGATCGATGCACATCCTGCGTATCAGTACTAGTAGGGTACGACACAGCACTAGTTGCAGACGCGTCGAAGGTAGATCCAAAGTGCGATAGATCGGTGAGTTCAACTGTTGTTGTCTGCCTTGTTGGTGAGCTCGATGTTAAATCAGTAACATATTGTTCATGTCGAGTACCAGGTGATGACTCTTCTGATGAGCCTTCACTGCTCGTGTCAGGTTCACCGCTTGTCGTGTTGCTTTCAGTTGCGGGGCTATTCCCCATGTTTCTGAAAACGCGATAAACGTACGTGGCCACCACTAGTAGATTGGAGACAATGATGGCTGTTGTGACCTAGAGAAATAGTAAAAATTCTCAAAACATGACCAAGCTTTGAAATTACATGACATACCTGTATGTGACCCGTTAACAGCACCCATAAAGGCGAGCTTATAAACAGAAAAATGGCGTGGGAAATGCTCGCCAATGAAGTAAAAATTCCGCACAGGAATATAGCCAGTACCAACCTTCTGTGCGACGTCTGGAGCTTCATGTTTATGAGGATATAAGCGGGCGCAAGGATTAACCAAAGGTCTGCCAGACCATCGGCTTCAGAAAAGGAACATAGTTTTAGTTTCTCTGACGCCAAGAAGGGTATGATAATTTTTTACACTCACTGACAAGTTCCAAAATTGCGGTGTACACCTTATAGTTTTTAATCGAAGTGCACCTTGAAATTCTCGCTTGTTGGGGAGTGCATGCCGCAACCTTCTGGAGACATATACCCAGCGCCATGAGACCAAATAGAATCGACACTCCCTTCGCTACACGCTGTGACGGTCCGCGTGGGAGCAGCCTGACGATTGTTACCGCGACCGTCATCCTTGCTGTCCTATAAAAAATCTTAAAGTCAGAAACCAGGTGTTGGAAGTGGAATGTAATAGATGCGGGACAGCACCAGAGTGTTATAGTATAGAACATCAAAGTCATCCATCGAATCGCCAGTCGCGAACCCGTAGGTATGCTCTGTGTCTTTGGATCCACTACTATAAAATATTTATGTATTTTGTATCATTGAGGAAGGTGTCTATAGGCAGTGACTCGATAATGTAACTCACCTTTGGCCCTGATTCCCATAAGGTAAGAAGCCAAATATACTGAGGAAAGAACAATATCGCTCGAAAGAGCTACTAGCGCCCAGAAATCATCCCACCAGAGCCGACGCGTTCGAAACCGATAAAAAAGCCTCTTCAGTGTGGTCAAAATGGCAACTGAGTGAAAAATAAAAATTAAGGCTATTATAAAAATGTTGCAAATCAGTTTGCTGCAAATACTGTGCCGGAATAGAGGTGCATATAAAGTGCGCACCAGGAACTGCTCCTTGAGGTATTGTGGCTAGGTTGTGCATGGGCAGTGGCTATTAAGCAGCAAAGGCACGATGGGGTACCTTACAAAGTTAATTTAGATATAGGAGCTATGCAGCGCATATCTTATAGTAATGAGCAATGCCAATATCTCTTGTGTATTTTTCCTATTCCAAGTCGATAGGTAGTGAGAACAGGGTCAGTAACCGCTGTTACGAACGCACGTGTATATAAAGTGAATGAAGATACCCAGTTCTAGGCAATTTGTTAATTGAGATACTGATATGTCATATCCATACCAGACTAGACCACTTGTGATCCATGTTGTATTCCGTTCTATTGCCATTTCATTCACTGTCCAGTAACTTAGTCCTGTGTATATTACGTTCTTAAGGGGTATAATGATAATATTGCCCGTCAGACATCATCACACTGCCTCGTTAATATCCTAATTATCTTTTGTACGTATGTAGTTTTGTCTTTGCTTATGCAGTTAAGTGCGCTAAATTCCGGAACCCGTGAGGTACTTACTACACATACGACATGTCACGTAATTATTTCAAGCAACCATCGTCAAGCTGTCAAATAGCCAAGTAATGATAAGATATAATTTTTAAATATTGCGGCAAGTAATTTCAAAACATTGAATACATAGGCATGTTTTACTCAAGTTTTACTCCAACATGGGCAAGTCCGAAGTCGAAAGGATAGTCCAAAAGAGGATCGCCAACGCTACTCATTTGATGGCCGCCACGAGCCGAAATGTTGCCGGACTTTGGTATTTCGGACGTTTTATAAATTGCCTTTCATGGGAAAGTCCTGGAGATTCGGTGACATTGAGGAAGTTAGGATAAAAAAGATTGAAAGTCAATTTAAAATCAAAAATTCAGGTCCCCATTGTCATTGAATTTTGAATTAAGTACACTAAAACATCTGAAGCGTGGAAGTGTCGGCGCTATATATGTATTGGTTTAGTACGCAGAGGTCGGAAAGAACGTGTTAGAGGCACACAGCCTAGCAAATAAATTAAAGGCGAGATGGACGCAGCAGGGTGAGCCATTGTTTATGGGAACTAAGAACAAGATTGACTTAAGGGATGGACATTGGTAGTTGGGTATGAGAACGAGCTGAATGCGGTCGAACCTACAACGTCGGTTGAACCATATGAGCCTGCGGGTCTAGTATTCGTTGTCGATAGGTCAAGGGTGGTGCCCAGGTGCGAAAGATCTGTTAGTTCCATGCTAGTAGTCTGATCACTAGAAAATGTCTGCGGGAGACCGTTTGTGTGATTGCTGTCCTCAGCACCCGTCGTTCCCATTGACCCTGACGATCGCGTAGAATTACTCAATATGGGCTGTTCAGGAGCGGCAGGGGCAGGCAGCTTTGCGTTTGCTGGCCTTGGGTTTTTGTTGCGATTCTGGCGTTCGTATGGAGGAGGCACGTCAACATTTGGTGATGGTTCGTTATACTTGGAGGAAATGTTTCGAAACACTCGGTATACGTAAGTGACCACAACGAGCAGGTTTGACACGATGACCGCGACCGCAACCTATCGTAGTGGTTGCATCAGCGTACTTACAGGCGAAAGTGTTGGATAGATTAAATACCTCAATGTGGCCAGTGAGCCCAAGCCAAGGAAGAGAATTCAATAATATGAATACAACATGAGCGATACTTGCTAGTGCCGTGAAAATGCCACACAAAAATATCGCTTGGATAAGTTTATAGTGATTTCGTTGAAGGTTCATGTGCCATAACATATATGCAGGTGCAACCAACAGCCAAATATCTGCCAGAATATCCACTGTGAGATTGCACAACAATCAAATCAACGTCGGAGTTACTAAGCTGCGGAAAGCTCACTGATAAGTTCCATATATCCTGGATACTTGTACTTTATGCAGGAGCCTGAGCCACGCGAAGGGCCACAACCAATGGCCTTTTGAACGACCATGGTTAGCATGAAAAAGAGAAAAAAGACAGAAGCAGCTATAGCGCTTCGCCGTGCAACGCTTTTAGGAAACAATCTGATGATGGTCACGGCGACGGTTAACCTAGCCGCCCTTTGAAACATAATGTCAATCCAGGTGTGGGGGTAGCTGGGAGAATGTCATGATTCTTACCACAATGTTGTAGTGTAACACATTACCGTCATCCACCTTGCAGCATTTTGAGCAGAATTCTTTGGTCCTTGATGAGGAGAAACGTAAGATAAATGCATTAAACAAGCAGGTATATGGAGACGCATACATACTCGGAATCCCCATAGGAGCTGTTATATAAACGGCGAAAAGCATGATTTCGTTAATCAGCCCAAATGCTGCCCAAAAGTCGTCCCACCATAGTCGACGGCCAATGATTCGGTGCAGCAGCCTAAAAGCAGTTGTTGGAATGGCCAGCGAATGGCATACAATAACTAGAGCTATACGAAATGGTAAGTACAACTCTTTTTCCACGTGGAGAAAAGCTAAACCTTGAGTATCTTTAGGAGAGAGCTTGGCTAGCTGGAGCATTCTATATTGGCCAAGAGCAGGTTCAAGTCGACAGATAAAGGAGAGTAGACAATATCGCCCAATTGATAGCGGGTAAGAAAACTCTGGATTGAAAAGCCGTTTCGTGCTTGCGAGTTTAAATATTTATTTTGAATCTTCAGGCACGAAATTTTGTAAAAGGGTAGCAGGCCCTAAAGGGAAAAATTGCATCTATAACACAATTTTTTGCGGGTGTTGTTAGGCCATTAGTCTGTAAAAGTAGGTAAAAATGACATGCCGTTGGACTCATGGAATGTAGCGACGTTGCAAGTATGTATTACACATTTGCATTTCGATTTAAACAAGCCCTCATGACAATAGCCCTGCGCTGAGCGCTCTCGATGTCCCTGAAAGAGAAATAAGAATAGAAGAGGCACATCATTCACTTATTGATATTTAGGTCTTCGGAGTTGCCCATATTCGAGTTACGACGAAGAAGAGGTCGGTGGGATGCCTGGTCATGTAAACCATGGACTTCGATGTAATATGCACATCGCAGCAAAACGCAGAAGGTGAACTTGTCTTCCCAAGAGGTTGCAAGACAACCATCATCTTGCTCGCCATTGTGCGTGGTCGTGAGAAATGGTCCCATACGCTCATCCAGGAGCGCGTCCTATTAATTGCGTCAATCATCAACAATCATCAGGATTCAGTAAGCCAGCTCCGCTTTCAATGGAGTTATCATGAGACTTCTTACAACGTAGTATGTGGGAACGTTGAAGCATTGTTGACTTATCTCTGACTTGCGTCGAACAGTGACCACCCGCAGCCAGCAGGATGGCATCGTCGAGTATTCAAGTGCTTCCCAACCCCATGATTGCCTACACGAATCGCATACACGATGATATTTCAACGCCCAGGGATTCAACATACTCGGTATCGAAATTATCGGCAATAACTCGAGTCATCTCCTCGAGTAGAGAGGCTTTCGCACGTCCGGCAGCGTCGGTGGCAGTAGATTCTGAAGACGCTGAGTTCAAGTTACCTAGCAAGAGTTCCCTGTTCGTGGTCATTGGGGGAAATGCTTTGTTTCAGGTATGAAATGAATTATGTCCGAACGATAAAGTGACCGACGCAGATTTTAAGCTTTCATTTTTCATCGTTGTTTCGTCAGCTAGCGTATACGCAGAACACCTGGGAGGCTCAGCTACGTTTTCTGGCCTAACCATTGGAATTCCTACTGTTTTCTCTGGACTCGCCCTGGTCTTCGTCACAAGAGCGGATGGAGGTGTGCACTTTACAACCGTATACCCAGAATCATGCGCTGAATGCACCTCTCAGGTCAATATAGGAAGCCCTTCGAGCTGGCATATGCGTCCATGTTTTTGGGAAACATTCTTTACGCCCTAGCCTATCGTGCCAATTGGCTCTACCTCATCCTAATAGGTCGTATGGTCACTGGACTCGGGTTTATTTCTTTCATGTACAGCAAGAGATATTGCACGGACCCACGCATCGTTGGCGTACGTCGACGCACGACGCTGGCGAGTTGTCTAGTTATCGGCCAAGCATTCGGATTCTCTGCAGGTCCTTTCTTCGGTGGCTTGCTGTATAAAGTGGGGTTCGCAAACCAAACCTTCAACGGTGTCACCAGTCCGGGATGGATTATGGCCGCTATGTGGGTTATGTTCTGGACTTTGAGCAACTATATTTTCCAAGACGTACCTGCGCGACCTCAAGAAAGGCCGATCGAACTCACATCCCCTAATACGGTCGCATCCCAACCAGATGAAGCCTCCCCTAGCTTCCGCTCACTGACTGCTGCACAATGGGGCGTTGTAGTATGCATGTGCTACTACTCTATGACTTGTTTCTTCATCCTTGGAAGTTGGGAATCTAACATCCCGGTCTTCACGGCCAAAGCACTCAACTATTCCCCATACAATGCCGGAAACTTCATCGCGCTAGGCGGACTTTGCTCCTTCCCTTTCCTACTCTTGAACGTCTGGTACGCGAGACGCGTACAGGACCGCACAATCTTGGCCATCGGTAACACCCTCGGCATGGCAGGGCTCCTTATCATGATTAGCATTCTCCGCACGGGCAACGTCACTTTTGGCTCCTTGTTCGTGTGCTGGTTCCTCGTCGCGTTGGGGTTCAATTTGGCTAGCACATGCACACTGAGCCTATTGTCCAAGCAGCTTCCGGACAATTGGAACAGGAAGTCGAGCATGGCCATCCAGTATAGCAACTATACGGGCCGTGTTACGGGAGCCATTCTGGGAGGTGCTGGTGTAAAAATTGGTATGCTCAACTATGCTGGAATACAAATCGCAATCGTTGGGTTGGGGGTTGTAATGTATCTGACGTTGTGGAGGCAATTGAAGGCGAAAACAGGATAAACGCAGATGCGCAGGTATATATATGTGATCCTTACTCACTGATAGACTACAATACTGGTGCCATATCAAATACTGTTAGAAATTGACAAAAATGTATGACCTACCCAATAACATATATCCAAAACCCACAGAACGCGCATATGCGCACATATCAAAATGAATAAACAAATAAACTGGATCCATGAATTGCACAAACGCGAAGTAATAAAAAGGGAATCAAACAACAAATGATCAAGTAATGTACAACATTAAGCAACTTCATACCCACCCGTCCACTGGGACTACCACACCCTACAATCCACCCACACAGACGCAGCATGTAATTAAATTAAATAACAAACTAGCGCGCGCGCATGGAAGAACAAATCACCGCGTGATACCCATTTTCAAAAGGGCACCTACGACGTCGACCTCTTCCCATCTAGGATCCACAGCTCCAGTGCCCTCGGCTGCAGCGTACTTCCTCCTTTGGATATAGTACAGGGTATTTCGGAAATGCTTTGTGATCATATCTGGCGTTTGCACGCCTTCGATGAGGCCAGGTGGTGCGCGCTGCGAGGGATGAACGTCGGGTGATGAGATGTTGTCGATGTTGGAGGTGATAAGCTCCACGAGACTGTTAACGTATTTGGGTGCGACAGCTGGAGAGCCACGATCGAGATAATAGAGGTATTGATCAAGGGTATCACAGTAAAGCTGCACAGTAACGATCTCTTCAATCGCCGAGTTTGCAATACGTAGCGACTTCTGCAGGCATTCTAGCACACGCTTGCTATCTTGATGAGGGTACTGTTGACAAAAACGATGAGCAAGTAGAACTGAGTAATAAAATTTTCTGAGAAATAGCTTACAGCTTTGGCAGTCGCCTCCGCATCTTCCTTCGCATTCGCGGCAGGTTTCTCGGCAGCAGCAGGCTTCTCAGCATCTGTAGCAGTAGCATCGCCTTCAGGTGCAGGTGGTGCCTCTTGCCACCAAAGATGGCTTGCCAAACCAACGGCAGTAGCCTGATGGCTCTTCTTCAGCAGTTTTGCCCCGTGTAATGCTGCTTTGGTGATGAGGGTATCGAAATTATCCACATTGAAGACCTTCGCCCCAGCCAAGGTACCGATGATAAGTGTGATAGCTTGAAGCTGTGCTCGTGACTCCGAGATACTGTCCTCATACACACTAAAGGCTTGCACGTAGAAGTCATACGAAAGATCTTCAAACCCGCATTCGTCGGCAATTTGCGCTGCCAACAGGAACAACCGCAGGGCGATATTGGGCGCTTCGACCGTGGTAGCGAGAATGGAAGTTATCTGACGAATGAACTTCAAGATTGCGGAGACTTTGGTCTGCCAATCGGCTTCCTGCAACACCAAAGCAATCCAGGGAAGAGCACATGAGAAATGTTCCCCAAATGGTTAGTCAATTCATTTACACATACCTCGTTTTCGCGATTTTTATACCGTCTGCATAGCTTTATAGATGACGTTATGAGCGCTGGTAGCGTAAAGCGCATACGCTCTCCGCCCATGTCGAAGTGCCGCCGTGCGGTTTGGAGGATCTGCAAGATTAATTGAGTTCGCGTCAAGGACGCAAAAAAAGGAGGACAACCAACCTCGAATTGTACGTCAAGATTTTCCGAGCGGAATAGATGCACCATCCTCGCAACCCAGCCCTGCTCTTCGGCCATTTCCTCCCTCTCTAAAAAGTAAGGTCCCTGTCTCCTTAAATCCCGTGCTTGCTGCCCATTCAGAATAGGGGGTGCCCCTGAATCTGTCTGGTCTTTAATCAGAACATGACATAATTCAAGGACTCCGTCTACGTCTTCGGGGGCCTCTATGATGGTTTCATTCTTCAGCACAGAGGAGATGATGGAATGCGCTATGGAACGGCGAGTAGAAAAGAGTTGTTTCGTAAGTAATGGGACATAATTTGGTATTGCAAGCAAAGTTAACACAGATTGGTACGAGTTGATGGGGGCAACGAGTAATGATGCGAGATTTAACGTCGTTTGTTGTGCGTGTAAATCGGGGCTGGGAGTGAATAAGTTATTAGCCGTATTTCACCACAAGAAAATACGCTACATACCTCTCTGAATACTCTTTGATTTTTTCAGCAGCAAAGCCAAGTACTTGATCTACATATTCTAGTCTATCAGGGTAGCAGCTCAAGGAGAGGTTTGTCAATGAAACGAAGAGGGCCGTGATGTCTTGGATCGAAAGATCAGGTCGAGCCTAAAAGTGCCATTTAAGAATCCGTTGATATCAAGCACAGAAGTAGATCACTGACCTTAATGAGCTCGACCACCTGCTTCCAAAATACTTCAAAGAGTTGAACATCTTCTGGTACCCCACGGAACTTGCGAACAGGAGTGCCTTCTTTGTCTTTGCCCTTGATCTCAAATGCCTCAGCGGGTGTCTCGACCACGGGAGATTTGGCTGCCTCCTCAACTGCGGTGGAAGGTGTCACGGGTGTTTGTGGTGCTGCCCATTCGTTTGTGCTGATTGAAGGTGACGTCGGCGGAGAGACAGCGCGGTATGTACCATTTTCACGAGCTTTAGCTTTTTGGGCTTTAACCTTTTCAGCAAGCCGACGGGCGGCAGCCTCTTCTTGACGTTTCGTTTCTTCGGGATCTTCACTCTCTGCTTCGCGTGCGGCGTAAGAGGCCAATCGATCGATGAGCGCAATGACAATCTGCTTGATGTTAACTTTAGGATGTAGCTGTGCTGTGGCAGAAAGGAATGGTCCCAGGGTATGTAAATGGAATTCATCCGTGAAAACCTAAGAAAGATGTCAAATCGATGGGAAATGTCTGAGTAAACGTGATTTACCTGAATAACAACTTCCATAAGATATTCCTGCGCGATGATATCTTTGCAATTGACGACTTGCTCGAGAATGCTTGGAAGAATGGTTTTCTGGTACATTTCCAAATCCACGCCATCCAATTGACTCAGCCGAACCAGATTTGTGCCTACCAAGATACGAAGTTCGCGACGCTCCATCTCACGTTTCTCGCGGTCCCTAGAATGACCTTGATGTTGGAGTCTGACCCAAAGCTTGTTCATTTCGATAAAGTTGGTCAGAACGAATGAAATAGAATCTTGTAAGTTTCCAGCCGGTCTGAAAGAGCATGGTTAGATATTAACAGGAAGATATCGGGAATACGAGACGCACCCAGGCTCCAGGCCTACGGGGAGGTGGTCTCGCGTCTGACCACTCAGATAATGCCGGAGGAATAATCCACGGACAGGGTGCAGCACACCGCGGGACATTTCCATCATATCCTTCATAATTTCCTTCACAGGAGCATCTGGGATTGACATGTACACTGAACCAACAGTAATCATCAAGTATAGCCGAGGAATAATGTTGCCTGCATATTGGACGAGTTCGTATAGGTCTGCCAGGTGATGACGCGACTGAGTATGAGCTTCGTAGAGATAGTTTGATAGATGTCGTAAAGCGTCAAATACAGCCATGTCTGTAAGGTTCATTGAGAAAACTAGAAGATACAGAGAACGCTGCTGATAACTGACATAGTTCGTAGTACTGCTTAGGGGAAAGCGATGATGTTCGAAGTTCTGCTAGCATCAAGCTTGCACTCTTAAGGGCATCCATAAGCTGGTCCAGCTCCTAGTACATTTCTTGTAGTTAATAACTGGGACATACTTCATAAATATGGGGTTTACAACTTACAAGGTGTCGCTTCATCTGCTGAACCTGGATTTTGACTGTATTCAGGGCCTCGCTGAGCAACTTGCCCTCCTCTACTACTGGGAGGGCCATTGTGGTGGTGGTAGTAGTCGCCAGAGCAGGTAAGCCTTAGAAAAAGGCAGAAGATAATGCTGTCACAGCAATAGAAGTCAAGAATTACTGCCGGAAGCGCAGTGCTAGTAGAAAGTATCTGTTTGGCCCGGCTTTGGTTCCTCATTACGTCAGCGGTATGCCCTCCCACTAAACGTGTTTCAATGTCCACGATTGTTCGGTTTTCCACACACAACTGGGATGCCGTAAGGCAACCTTCTCTTGACGCCTTGAAAACCCATCAGAACGTTGGCGACCGGATCTCTTTCGATTTCTGCA
>Ga0247779_1001720_pt1 | contig 10308 bp, 11 predicted proteins | sample UWRJL221509R5_FD_179925 | JGI IMG/M metagenome (GOLD analysis project Ga0247779, IMG submission 179925) | Plant litter microbial communities from Arlington Agricultural Research Station in Wisconsin, United States - UWRJ-L221-509R-5 | ecosystem: Environmental > Terrestrial > Plant litter >...
TTTTTGCAGGACATGGGAGATTGATGCATTTGTGGAACTTTAGCTTGCATCCTACGCAATCCCTGAAAATTCTCCTCTTCGAAAAAATATCCACTCAATTTTCTGGGGAATAAGAACGAGTGATGAGGGGCGCGTTCACGCTGGCTCGTATTATTCTCTAGTCAACGAAGGTCTCATTGAGTTGTTGCCATCTACAAGAGGCGTTAGATATTCAGAAGATGGGAAGGCGGTTCTTTTAAGTGGTGGCAAGCAAGTTGCCGCAGACATTGTTATTCTTGCCACTGGGTACAAGAGTTCATGGGTGAAACTATTTGATGGTTAGATTCTTGTTCTACTTTATATATATATAACTGATCAAATACGCTTGCAGAGTCCACAGCAAAGGAGTTGGGCATATATGAACATCCTCCAACAATTGATGTAGAGAAGACCAAAGAGACATGGAACGATTACATATCGCTTTCAAATCCACCGCAGACGCTTCCAGAGAATAACAATAATCTTAGCATTACTTCCATTTATCGAGGTATTGTTCCTGCAAAAAATATCGCCAAACGAGATTTCGCAATTATTGGCGCCATGGTAATTAATACGTTATACCGATTCCCGCATGCTGACACGGTGTTAATAGTTTTCAGCTAATGTTTCATACACTAATGAAGTCGTTTCGCACTGGATTTCATCATACTTTCAAGGAGACTCGATGATTCTCCCATGTTCAACAGAGGAAGCGATCAAAGAGGCCGAGATACGTTCAGTCTGGATGCGAAAACGCTACCCAGCTACTTGGGTAAACGAGAGTTACCGTGGAGGTTTGGATTTGTGGACGTAAGCGCCCATCAAATTTGCTAGTAACAGGCTATCAATCTTATCGCTGACTTCCACTCAAGATGGCCTCAGGTCGCTGACGAGCTCCTTAAAGACATGTACCTTCCCACCATGCGCAGTGGAGGAAACTGGCTTACATGGCCCTTCCGAATCATCAAGGCAGAGGAATTGGCTACTCTTGCCGATGAGAGAAGGGCCCATAGGAAGATAATTTGACATTGAAAGTGAATCCTACAATTGTGTACTACCTTAGGCAACTGAGCCTTGTTCAAGGACAATCATCCATCATCGCTAACCATGCAAAAAATAGTAAATTGTTTCTACGCTACTCGTAATTGTCTTCGCTGAAGACAAGTATTCCGAATGCTACCTATAGTGTACGATGCTCGGAGTGGATGCTGGGGTATACATATATGATGTCAATGATAAATGCAATGCAATTGAATGGATGAGGAACGATGATTGAATGTGCAATGAATGTGCAATGCTAATGAAAATCCGTGGGTCGAGGAAGAAAAAGGATGAAGTCTACTGTCCGACTTCGAAAACGAAAACAAAAGGAGTGCGTTTTATAGTGTGGGTTGGTAAAGCACAGAATGATGCTGGGTATTAGGAAACCGAATATGGGTTCCAATTTCTTCCAAAGAATGTGGGGTCCAACTGGTTGTAACTGATAAGCTAGTATAGCGTTCATAAGCACTTCAGCTTTCTGGGCCAACAGATAGTGAAGAAACGCGGCTCACGATTTGGATGACGATGACTGATATATAAAGATAAAAATTTTGTGTAAGCGGACTTTCCGCTTTAGACAACAACACAGAAAGAATTTCCGTTGCAGCCTTGCCGTTCTTCGTCAGAAGGTACTGGAGCGAGAAAATCTTCTGCGTCCTGAGACGAGGACGAGAAGAAAGAAAGAATAACGTTGAATGAATCCATCACTCGCCCTTGGTCGTCGTTTTGTATAGAGGACTAGGTGAAGTTGATTCAAGGTTATTAGAAATACGAAGGAGGCAGAATCATGGGGGATAAAGGTTGCCTGGGCCAACGTTATAACCAGTCGAGAGACAATAAGGTCAGGTTGCATAGGCGATGTTACCGGGAATCGCACCACCAAGCTCTGGCATTTCGGCGAAGCAGAGAAAACGGGTCGCGCATTTTGACGTGCCAATACAAGCCGTTCGAAAAATTTCATGAAAGATCATTTACATCAGGCGTGAGTTGTCCAGGAGGGGGTAGCTTATTGTTCCAGGCTGAAGTGCGTTCCTCTCGACAATAAGACGCAGATGGAATGTGTCAGGCGTAGTTAAGCTGGTGCCGCGCCTTAAGTTCACTGCGTTCCTGTGAGAAGCAAAAACAAACAACATTGGGTCTAATGCGCACCATCCTTCGACCTTGGTATCGAGTGACTGAGCCATGAATATCTTTCTTATTGTCATAGCTTTTCCGTGGGAATTCCATCATGCCGCGCAAATGCCGCGAGTCCAAGGGGCCATTCAGAAAGTCGGTGGCACTAGGCGTTCCTGGGCGAGACATAAACAAAGACCGTAGAACGATAGACAATAGTTGCGCGAAAGGTCAAGGTGTAGATGGATACAGTCGAGTCAAACTCGCAAATTTGTGTTTGGTCACTCCCAGCTTCCGCTGCTATATGATTTGCCGATATTTTTCCGCTCTAATTTCTGATGTTCAGCAAATTCAAATTTCGACGGCACCAACTTGAGTCTTGAAGTCATATTACATGTAAAATCCCAGTACTACTAAAGATAAACGGCTAAAAACCACGACTTTCACCCCTCAACTTGCGAGCCAAAATAATATCCTTGACTTGTATGGTGACACGCTTGCCATGGATGGCGGCCAAGTTGGTATCTTGAAAGAGGGAGACAAGGTACGCCTCGGCAGCTTCCTGAAGGGCCAGTACAGCCGAAGTCCGGAAGCGAAGGTCCATCTTTATATATGCAAAAAAAAAGATACAAGTTAGCGAAACGGAAGAGACAGAGATATACAGAGCATATATCGAGGATTATTGCTCACCTTGTAGTATTGTGCAATTTCACGTACAAGTCTCTGGAAGGGTAGTTTGCGGATAAGAAGTTTAGTCGATTTTTGGTAGAGTCGAATTTCACGAAGGGCAACAGTTCCTGGCCGGAAACGGTGCTTGTTAACATTGGACTTTTTGCCTAGTTGCTTTGGTCATCATGATCATTTCAGTCAGATTGTAGAAGGAGCAAAGCGAATAAAACATACCCCACGTCCTGGTTTACTTGATTTTGCTTTGGCATTTTTCTTGGGGGAACCATGATCGACGGTTTTACGGCCTTGCGAGGGTTGTTTAAAACCATACTGCTTCAACGATGAGAAGAAAGGCTTCCCTCCTAGGAATAATGATCAACCAATTGAACTCTTAGAAAAATTTCCAAAATACCGACCACTAGACTTTCTTGCATGAGTTTTGGTTCGTGCCATCGAGAAATCAAGGGAGTTTACCGAAGAACGAGGAAAGACACTGCGTACAAGTACTGGTGGGTGGTCGAAGTCAGTTGGATTATATAGTTTCCTGGCTCATGGCTGACGCGTCCATTGTAAGCTTTTACCTCGAGTAATCAACAAGAAATTAGACTTAAACTTTTGTAGGGATAGCCTTCGATTGAGATATCCTGGATGGATTAAACTTTCGACAGCATCGCATAAATACTTCCAGGCAAGAGAAGCAAGCACTGACCCAACATCTAAAAATTATCGTTTGGCGCACAGATACGCCGTCTTTTTCACAATCAAATGCGGTAATGCGACTCAATGTTAGCTGAGTTTGTATAATAATATCCTCCCGCTTCCGAATCCTAAAGGCAGAAGCATCGAAAATGAGGACCCAATCAAGACCCAATCAGAGAACGACAAAATTTCAAAATCAGTCTATTAGAGCAGGTAGTGGATGAATAATGAAATAATGTAGCCTCTAGGGTCTACAAAGCCTGTCCTAACCCCACGCAAAATAATTGATTTACTTTTGCGTTTTTATTTGGAAATTTAGGCCTGTGGTTGTTGATGAGGAGCAGGGACTTCGGGAAGACGGAGGCCAAGGTTGTCGGGAAGAGCAAGAGTTTCATCCGCCTGGCTGGCAAGGTGTCCACCAAAGCCAACAGCACCGTTAGCAGCACGGAACTCAGAGATGCGGCGTTCGACTTCGGGACGGAAATGACGCATGAGACCTTGAATGGGCCATGCAGCGGCATCACCGAGGGCGCAGATGGTTCGACCTTCGACTTGCTTACTGAAAGAGTAAAGAAAAGATGTCGATTTATATCGGTACTTGTTAAAAATTAGGAAAGCCAAGAAACTCACGTTAATTCGAGAAGCATGTCGATCTCACGCTGGTGAGCACGACCTTCGACCATGCGGGCCATCATGTTGTTCATCCAGGTCGTGCCTTCACGACAGGGCGTGCATTGACCACAAGATTCGTGCTTGTAGAATTGGGAGAAACGCGCAATAGCCTTGACCATATCGGTGCTTTTGTTCATGACGATGACGGCACCTGTACCAAGACCGGATTGAGCGTCCTTCAAAGAGTCGTAGTCCATTCTGGAAAATCATGTTCAGGATCGGATTATTACGAGCACATCTGAACTTACAGGACTTCCGAACACAGCCCAATGGGCAGAACAGGGACGGAGGAACCTCCTGGAATGATTCCCAGCAAGTTATCCCAGCCTCCGACGACACCCCCACAATGCTTCTCGATAAGATCCTTCAACGGGATGCTCATCTCTTCTTCAACTACGCAAGGGTTGTTGACATGTCCACTGATGCAGAACAGCTTAGTGCCCTGGTTTCTCTCTCGTCCAAAGCCAGCAAACCAGCTGGCACCGCGTCTACAAATTGTTGGGGCAACAGCGACGGTCTCGACATTGGCCACGGTTGTGGGGCAACCGAACAGACCAACGTCAGCAGGGAAGGGGGGCTTCAAACGGGGCTTCCCCTGCTTGCCCTCAATACTCTCGATAAGAGCAGTTTCTTCTCCACATATATAGGCACCAGCACCACGATGGACATAGACATCGAAGCTGTAACCAGATCCGCACGCGTCCTTGCCCAAGAATCCGGCAGCATAAGCCTCGTTGATGGCCTGCTGCACATGCGACGCCTCTTGGTAGAATTCTCCGCGAATGTAAATGTAGGCTGCTGTCGCGTTCATCGCACGTCCGGCGACCAGACATCCCTCGACGAGTTTGTGTGGGTCTCCACGAAGAATTTCGCGATCTTTGCATGTACCGGGTTCACCCTCGTCTGCGTTTATAACGAGGTAACGGGGCCTAAGTAATTCTTGAGTCGTTATTCCTCCACAAAGAATGTTATAACGCACCGAGGGTCCTTCTCCCAACCGGGCTTGTTCATGAAGCTCCATTTCAAACCACTGGGAAAGCCGGCCCCTCCTCGCCCGCGAAGACCAGAGTCCTTGATGTTTTGAATAATCCAGCTGTCCCCCTTCAGCAAAATGTCTTTGGTACGATGCCAGTCTCCCCGAGACTATAACATAGGTGTCATGGCAAATTCCTTGCGAATAGTCTCCTGCTCACCATGGCTCCCTTAATCCCGTGGTCATGTCGACAATAGGCATTGGTAAAGATACGGTCCTGATCCTTTAGGCCTCCATATCGTCGAACTGGCGGGTCTACAGCGGTGGCCAACGACCGACTTGTTCGAAGTTTTGCGCGAAAAGGTCTCGATACTCCTGCAATTTAAATTAGAACAAATTGACCAAAATAGAGACATTATCGTACTGCTGGTGGCTGTTGCTACTCTGAGCAACGCCTGAGATGACGAGGACGAGGTTTTGAACATAATGCTCGTCGTTGGTTACGACGATGAGCTCGCTGGCGGATTCTATCGGAAATCGTTATTGATTACATAATTATCTTGCTTTCAATATATTAGCCAATCATAATCCCACGATTTAAGCGTCGTTTCACGTTCCAAGATCGTCTTCTCACATTGAATGCGGCGGTCATCGAGAGCTCGAGGGATTATCTTGTCAATGATTTCTTACTATCAAGCATCCAAAGGTAAAATTAGTAGACCAAGAATCGTATTATTCTACACGATTTCATGCAGTATATGTGAGTCACCAAATTATCTCACAGTCGAAACCAAGAGCTCACATAAGCAGACCTTGCAAATTTATTATAATCATTCTCCCATACTTCCATATGCATTTCAAGAGCGCGGACCGACTTGGACCTCTTTCTATGGTCATGAGACTCAAGCATCTTAGCAAGATATATCATACAGGCACGAGGACACCGGTATCCATTCCTTAAGAAAGACAAATAAGACTTGTAGGCAATCTTGTATGGCTTCTTCCAACAGTCCACAGCTGCAGGCCGTAAACATCAGCATCGTTAGCCAGAAATGGTTCTGGAAACAACGTCTCTTGTCGATATCTAATGTTTTGAAGGAACTCGACATGGTGGAAGGAGACGATTACCAACAAGCATGGAAGAAAACTGTGTCTTTTCCCTCGGAGGTTCACGTCGAGCTCTTGAAATCGGGATCAATCCCCGACCCATACATTGGATTCAATGAGCATCAGGTCCAATGTGTGTCTTCAAATTCAATATTAATCCTTGGATCAAAACTGATTAATGGACTAGGGATTGGAGATGTCGAATGGCTTTACAAGTGTGACTTTGAGTTTGACAAATCCACGGGCCATAAATATGGAAAATTGATTTTCGAAGGTCTCGATACCATATGCGATGTATACCTAGTAAGTCACAACAAGAATCCTCAAATCACGCTTATAACATACGAAGTTTTGTAGAACGAAACAAAAATTCTAGCGACAAACAATATGTTCCGCACATACGAATACCATATTTCGCTAGCTGGTGAGGACGGTCTCAAAACCGAAAACAACCTCCTTTTACACTTCAAATCCGCCAAGGCGCTTGCGAAATCGGAAGAGGCGAAGTATGGCAAAGTTCGAGCGGGCTCCACCAATTTGGGAGATCCAAGTCGTGTTTACGTGCGCAAAGCTCAATACGACTGGCGGTAAGCTTCCTCAAAACGTGGAGGAATTACGGGGCAACACTAATTTTCTGTTTCAGGTGGGACTGGGCACGTATACCATTACATTCTCTCAACAATGGTGCTAAGACAATCCCCTAGGGACCTGAGCTAATGACCTGTGGCCCGTATCGCCCTATCACTTTACTCACATACACATCTCGAATTGCCGACATGTACGCCCATATTCACGTCGAAAAGCCTTCCACGGACGAATTCTCAGCATCTCTCGAGCTGGACGTTACACTTGAGGGATCTTTTCTAACGAATTCTAATACATTAGTTGTTAAACTGCTTGACGAAAAGAAGAATATCTTGAAATCAGAGACCATCGAAATCGGCAAAGAATCGACCCCAGGGTTTCCACACTTAAGTATTCCTCTAAAGAAACTCATATCATGGAGCGACTTACAGAAGGCAGGCGTGAAACTTTGGTGGCCAGTTGGTTACGGAGAGCAGAAACTTTATACGTTAGAAATGGAATTAGTAACGATTGTGAGTTGTCCTATCCAATGGCGCACTCCACTCGTCTCAAAGCTTCCAGAACGGCGATATTATTGACAAGCATTTCAAACGAATCGGCTTTCGTAAAGCCAAACTTGTTCAGGAAGCCATTGCTCAACCAGATCAATATGGAACCGGAACCACGTTTTTGTTCGAGATCAACGATGTCCGCATGTTCATGGGGGGTAAGAATTAATCCAATCCTTCAGTACTTACACCGAAACTTAAAAAATGTGACATCATTGAAAGGATCCAACTGGGTTCCAGCGGACAATTTCTTGACCCAAATCACGGAAGATCGATACCGCGCATGGTTAACCCTCCTCCGGGATGGAAACCAAAACATGGTTCGCCTTTGGGGTGGAGGCGTATACGAACCTGATGTGTTCTATGATATCTGTGACGGTACGTTTCGCTTCCTCCTCTATATCACTGCAATGGTCCAAACTGCAGCTTTCACTCAGAACTTGGCTTACTCGTGTGGCAAGACTTCCAATTCGCGTGTGGGGTTTATCCGGCCCACGAAGATTTTGTGGCTAGTGTCAAACAGGAAGCCATCGATAATGTGACTCGCCTGCGGCACCATGCATCCATCGTCTGTTTCTGTGGAAATAATGAAGACTATCAGATGGTTTTGCAGTGGGGAGGTAAGTTTTCGATGTGCCCTGTTTTTTACGTTTGCCTCTTTTGAACACTAGACAGATGTCGCTGAGCTTCCGGCACGTTTGTTATACGAGCACGTTTTCCCAGATGTCATTGACTCCCTGACGGATCCTCCTATTCCCTACCACCGAGGTTCTCCATATGGAGGGAAAGGATGGGACACTAGCGACCCAACGGTCGGCGATGTACACCAATGGAATATCTGGGGAGGCAAAGAGCTTCAGTACCAAGAATACGATAAGATGGGAGGAAGGTTTGTTAGGTGAGTACATTTTCCTTAAATCAAATTTCTCGTCTTGATCATGCTTTGTAGCGAATTCGGTATACCAAGCATGCCTTCCATGAGGACGATCGAATATTGGATGCAAGGGGCTGATAAAACGCAGTGGTATGCCCAGTCTCAGTTAATGGCGCAACACACGAAAGCGGGAGCCTTCGAACGACGGTTCGCCATCGTAATGAACGAGAATTTCCGACTTACCACAGACCTTGAAACGTAATCGCTTTCACACCTCAAACTAACAAATAATGTCACCTAACTTCCACAACCTTATTGCTCAGGCATGTTTTTAATACTCAAATGATGCAGTCAGAGGGCGTTGGTTTCGCATACCGCTCTTGGAAAAGACAATGGAGAGGAAAGGGAAGGGAATATGCAAGTTTTTTTTTACCGGAAACATCGCGACAGTGATAATCATGATAGTAGACCGCTGGCGTTCTCGTGTGGCAAGCAAATGACTGTTGGCCAGTCGTTTCCTGGGCTATTGCCGACTATTTTGTGAGCAAATTCTTCTTTGTACTTCTCTGGTGTACACTAACTGACGGAAATTATGCAGCTAAGACCCAAGCCTATTTACTACACCATTTCCAGGACATTGAGACCCATAACTGTGGGCATATTCCGCAACGTGAGTAACCAACCTGTTCATCAATTCTCCTAACATTTGTCGTCATTTTCCAAGGTGGTCAAGAATCGAGATAACGACAGGCCACGTCAGGTACACCCCACAATACAATGATATTTAAACCTTGTCTGACCGTTGAATTGCAGTTTTACGAATTCGGCGCCATCCAAACATTATATGCCACTCTCGAAATCTGGGGCACAAACAGCACCCTTCAAGCACGATCAGCGAACCTCGAACTTCGATTCTTCGACCTTCGTAGTCCTGAATGGACACGCACAGAAACTCACAGCGTTATTCTGTTACCCAACCAAACTTCGGAACTCATCAAGATGAAATGTCCAGGGCCTTCTCGAGACGGTTATTCACAAGGAGACCCGTTATCTGTCGAATCAGCAACTGTTATCGTCAGTGCGCGTTTGTTGGAAGATCAAACCGGACAGGTATTGTCTCGCTATTCTGACTGGCCTGAGCCATACAGGTTCTTGCAACCCCCCGATCCGAAGCTGGCGGTTGAAATTCATAGCTCTTCCTCCACGGACGAGACCCGCTTAACACTGACAGTAGAAAAGCCAGCGAAATGCGTAGTTTTATCAGCTGAAGGGGCTACCTGCGCAGAGATACAATGGAGTGATAACGCGATCGACATTGTTCCAGGCGACAAACAAGTAATCACGGCCAAAAACCTCGGAAATGCGAAGCTCAAAGTGGCATATTTCGGGAATGAAAAGGCCCACGAAGTATGAGGAACGTATTATACATTTCATTTGGAAATTATCTAAAACCAAAACCAATCATCCTCGTCAGTAAATCCTGGTAAAAAATACAAATACATTGTCATCTCTGGCGTGAGAATTATATTTATGTATGCCATTAGATTGTTCCCGTCTGAGGCTTTTTGACCGTCCTGGACAAGTTGTATGCAGCAGAAATAAGGGTTACGTGCCTGGAGAAGAAATTGGTCAAATGAACTCCATTAAGAGACCTATGGTATGAAGACTTACGTGAAACCTTGGACTGCATTGCCCAGGCTGTCAGGGGAAATCGGATTATTAGGGAAGAAAAAAAACACAGATAAAAGAAGACAACGTACGCTTCTCCTCCAACAGATATCTCTTCAGTGCATAAGCCCACATGATTAAGATACAGCAAGAAATCCTAAATCAATTCATCAATCCCATCATGAGCGAAAAAGTCCCGAGTTAATTAAGCAGGTGCTTCAAAACGAACCTCGAACATGTTTACAGCTTTTGGCAGCAACGACTTGTCGACTTCTCCAGCACGAGTCAAGGCTTCTACACACCAAAGCGTGCACAAGCAGAATGTTCCTTCATCGCCACCA
>Ga0247779_1001721_pt1 | contig 10305 bp, 13 predicted proteins | sample UWRJL221509R5_FD_179925 | JGI IMG/M metagenome (GOLD analysis project Ga0247779, IMG submission 179925) | Plant litter microbial communities from Arlington Agricultural Research Station in Wisconsin, United States - UWRJ-L221-509R-5 | ecosystem: Environmental > Terrestrial > Plant litter >...
GAAAGGGAGAGAATAAGAGAAAGAGAAGGGAGAAAGAAAAAGTAGATTTGTATATGCGACCATCGCCTAGTATTAACTGGCAGTACCTTAGGAATTGAAGAACACCACTATTCATGCGAATATCCGACAAACCCACGTATGTCTCAGGCCCATTTCCTGGACAGAATAGTATGAATGTTACGATCTTCGATGTACTTGTGTGTGTGTGGAAAATTCGACAGCTTGTCCACTCACTGTCCACAATGGTGGCTGCACCCGTGGGATATCAATGCCATAAAGCGCGCAATGTAGCGGAGAAAAGATCTGTCCAGACGGTTTGAGAGGGGGTGGACCATCAGATGGAAGAGAGGTTCTCCCAAGGCTACCACAATCCACGTGTACAGCAGAGGAAAAAAAGAACTTGGCCTCGATGAGGTCGAGGACGTGCGCAAAGAGCGCCGAGAAAATGGCATCTAGTGTATGCCATAAGCACAATAACCGTCGAGGTGGCACGCATGTCCGCCTATCAGCGTATGCGTGCTTTTGTCGTGGCACTATATGCAAACGTGCTTAGGCGTAATACGTCGTCGGATGCCCGAGAAATGCACGCGGGCTGATATCCGACTCGGAAATGCATGTGTTGATGGAAACCCTCAAAGTTCGTTATGGCTTGTGGGTGCTTGAGGGAGATGAAATCGACTGATGGGCGGGTCGGAAATGAATGAAACGCGAGAAAGTTTGGAACGGGAAATGAAGCGCCAAGGGTTGGAAGGGTAACGCTCGTAAGAATCTTGGGTGTCTTGCTGCAAATGAGCCATACGTTGTCTTCGTGGGTTCATGGGGTGAGGCGGAAGCGGCAAACAAAAGCGAAAGCCTGTGATGGACCGACCAATCCGATTCACTTGGAGGAGGGGAGAGAAGTTGGCGAATGGTATTCGGTTATTCGAGCACTGAATTCAAAGTAGTTTTCATAAATCCCTAGAAGAGAAAAATCCCTCTTGTTCGTACATCGGTAGATGAGTATTCAAATGGACCAGCGCTAGCCTCGCAATCTTCTCTGCCAGCTTGCATATGTCTTCATGCAGAGGTTCCATACCCGCTCCGAGTCCCAGACCGGCACATGCTAGCGCCTTGTAGTTCCTGATAGCGGATTCACCTCTTTCCAAAAGATTGTAGCCACCAGATGCAGTATTCGCACTTCCAGGTCCTCCCCATGCAAGTCCAACAACGGCATCGAGTACAGCCTCTCTTACACGGTTGTGCAAGAACTGCGATAGCGAGGATCCAGGTAATAAATTTGCATCTGCCCAACATTGTCCAAGAGAAACTAAGGAAGCGTCCGGCATGGAAGGTGGTAAAGACGCATTGTCGATGACACCTACATCAGTAGTCTTTCCCCTTCCCCGGACATCACAAGCTCTCCTTGCAATCTGAAGCACCAAATCCTGCTTAACCCTCGTCCTCTCCTCGTCCTTGCTCGTGTGGGTGGTTATGTCGTCCGATCCGTCGTTCACACCTGCCGAAGACAACAAGAGAGTGCCAAATCCAACTGGCGCGATGTCTCTGACCTCGCGCTTCACCCTAATCGTATCTTCCTTTCGCAACTGTGGTCGCGTCGCTGGAGTTGGGTTGGAAAACACCATCTGCCTGAAAAGTAGCACCATCATATAAAGACCAGTCAGTTCTCCAGCTTCCCCACCCAGGTTGACCAGACGCGCTTTATCGAGATACATCGTCTCTGGCATCGGTCCTTGTGCACCAGCTGAACCTTCAGGAGTATAAGTATATGCGGAGTTTTTTGACGAAGAAAGGGAAACGGCGCGAGTCTTCGATGGTGATGAAGAACCTGGAAAGACTGGAGTAAATGGGGTCGCTGGATTCAGTGTATCAAACACAAGGTCGACGACGCCTTTGAGAGCAGCGATGTATATTTTCTGATTCCTTGTCAGATCTTCCTTGTACCTGAAGGATCCTAATTTCGTTACGCCCTCCTCGGAAGAACCAGTTTGGCCATGGGAACCGTATGCATGATGAGAGATGGGAGTCTTTCTCAACATCAGCGAATCATGGGATTTATGTAGCCATTCTCTAGTGTTATGCAGTGATGCGAGGGATAGAGGTATTGATGCTTGTTCAGGATCCTGCGAGCCAAATCTAAGCTTGAATGCCTTGACTTCGAAAATACCCGTGTTGCGCAGAAGCCATGGCCGTAGTTGGCTTAATTGGTGGTTGGCAATGTCCTGAAATGAAATAAAAGTTAGTCCTCGAATACCAAATAATCAAACGCATATATTTTAGGGGCGTAAGAGGAGGTCACTTGAAAGAGAGGAGTACGCACCAATTTCATGAGTTCCAATAATTCCAAGCAAGTCTTTACCGCTTTCATTCCTTCCCCCCTAACAGATGCGCTTCTCACAAGCGCCTCTACTTCTGCATCCCTCATCGGCGCGCAGTGACATTTTAGCGTTTCCCCGATTTCCTTGAACACGCCTTCTGGCTCCCAGATGCCATGCTGCACCTCCTGCGCAATTAACACGGGGTCAAATATGGCTCGGAGATGCGCCGCGTGCAGAGAGTGTTCCGCCGCTTGGTCGTGGATCGCGAGCGGGTCCGTATAGATCGCGGTATTAGACAGCGGCTGAATAACAAGGAGAAGCACCTCGAGGAACTCTGTCAGCAATGGGAGAATGCGTGAGGGTGCGCGATGAGTGAACCATGCGAGCTTCCTGCCATTGTCGCTTGTGGAAGCGGCAGCTGGTGCCGATGGCTGAACAGTGGCGGAGGAGGACGAAACACGGTGCGGGCAAATACATATCTTGGGAGTATGCGGTCTGCCATGGATGTCCAAAGTGACACATGTACATCCAGTCTGTACCTCCTCCCATACAGCTGACCAATACCTCTCAAACGCCTCTGCCTTTCTGCGCGGGCGAAATTGTAGGCCTGGGTCAAATAGGAGGTCATGGCCTAACCAATGAAGAAATTATTAATGAGCTAATGTAACGGGGTAATATGAACGAATGGATGCATATACATACGAATGACTGGATTCCTTAATATGACATCGAGCTCTAACTCTCGGAGAGTAGTCCTATTAATGAGAGGCTTAGAAGGTGGGATGTATGGCGAGTTCTTGAATTCCGGGATAACAAGTGGCACTAGGTCAGTGGCAGGAAGAATATGACCATATGGAACGAAACTAGAAGCAGCATGTGAGGCGGCTGGGCGAGTAGAACGACGCTTAGCGAAGGGTCGCCCTAGTCGGGACTGATAATGGCGAAGAGGCGGAGCACCCAGAGGACTTGAAGGAGCTGTCACAGGGGCGCTCGCCAGCGTCGGCGTCGATGAGGTGGGGGTGCTCACCGCTGTAGCTGTGGCTGTGGGAGTGACATCGACTCTGGGCGTCTGTACCACAGGCAGCTCGGTGTCTATGCGGGGACGCTTTGAGTCTGAATGGTCATGGTGGTAGTCCCTAGAGGCGGCGGGACGATGTCTTGAGAGGCGTGCAGCGGTGGGTTGTGAGTCCTGGGAGGCAGGGGCTATGGGCTCTGAAGAGGGGGCGCTGTCGTCGTCGTGGCCCTGCTTTCGCTTCTGGTGGGACTGGTGGCGATGGTGGTGGGCGATTTCATCCATGGGGAGAGATTGGTGGTGTGTGCGGAAATATATAGAGGGGTATAAAAAGAGAAACACATGGTGAATTCCCTTGTATGGACGATTGTATGGAGAAGGGGACAAGGCGTGCGTGGGTCATTCATTGGCCCCGGACTTAACCAAACACATGTATTACAATACGCACGCCTCGCTACCGAGTCTGTCTTTTTATTATGTTATTCATAAAACTCTCATATCTGGATTAGCTTCTCTTCCTCCTCTTCAACGCCTGTCTCGGCACCGCTTCCCCTTTTCTTCCCCGTCCCCGTCTTCCGGCCGTAAAACTCTGCAATAATCTTGGGATTGATCCGATTCAGCTCTTCCTTGGGGAAGATGCGCAACAGCGACCACGCCAAATCCAGACTCTCGAATATCGTGCGCGATTCATATGCCCCTGTCCGCACACCGTTAGCAATCTATCTCCTCTTCATTAACACGCCCATTTCTCACCTTGTCCAACAAACTGGTGCTCGAACTTGTCTAGGAACTCTAGTGCACGCTTATCTTCCGACGATAGCGCCTCTTCTCCCACTACAGCTTTCATAGCAGCCGCATCTCGTCCGATGGCGTATTTGGCATACTAATGAAATTCATCCCATTAATATGGCAGCAACGCCAGAACCAACAGAACATATACCCACCAACTGATTAGACACGTCGCCGTGATCTTTCCTCGTCAGCTTCTCTCCAATAGCGCTCTTCATCAGACGCGACAATGACGGAAGGACATTGATGGGTGGATATATCTGCCTGTTGTGCAGCTGTCTGTCAACAAAGATTTGACCCTCCGTAATGTATCCCGTCAGATCAGGAATTGGGTGGGTGATGTCTGTACAAAGTCAGTCAGATTATCATAGTTAGCGCACACTTTCATGAAAGATTAAAAAGATACTAAAGGCCCACTTACCATCGTTAGGCATCGTCAAAATGGGAATCTGCGTGATGGAGCCATTCCTTCCTTGGACACGGCCTGCACGTTCATAGATCGTCGATAAATCGGTATACATGTAACCAGGATATCCACGTCGTCCAGGCACTTCCTCTCGGGCAGCGGACACCTATAAATAACATGACATTAGCATCAACTTTCAACAGAGCATAATTAAAAACAAAATACCTCGCGCAGTGCATCCGCGTACGACGACATATCGGTGAGAATAACCAACACATGCTTTTCAAGCTGGTAGGCATAGTACTCGGCCGTTGTCAAAGCTAATCGGGGAGTGATAATTCTCTCGATAGTTGGGTCATTTGCCAAATTCAAGAACAGCGTTACACGGTCCAAAGATCCATTGGACTCGAAATCCTCTTTAAAGAAACGCGCAGTCTCCATGTTCACACCCATCGCCGCGAAGACGACGGAGAAATTATCTTCATGGCCATCATGTACATCCTTCGTGGGACGTTTGACCAGGCCCGCTTGACGGACGATCTGTGCGGCGATCTGGGGTAGTTTTTACCATTATGAGTAACTGTCCAAAAAGGTTTGAGGGTTTGAGAGCGCTATCCTCACCTCATTGTGGGGTAATCCAGCAGCTGAGAAAATAGGGATCTTCTGGCCACGCGCGATTGAGTTCATTGTATCAATGGTAGAAATTCCAGTTTGGATCATTTCTTCAGGGTATATGCGCGAATAAGGATTGATCGGTGAACCTACAATGTAACATGGTATTAGATTAGCACTCCTGACGGGCCCTCAAAAGATACACAAAAAGGAAAACAAGACAAAGGAAGAAGAAAAACCGATGACATTATTGAAAATAAGAAACATACCGTTAATGTCCAGGTAATCCTCCGCGAAGACCTTGGGACCATTGTCAATCGGATTACCCGATCCGTTGAAAATACGGCCCAACATATCCTCTGCGACAGGCAGTTTCATGCTGGCGCCCGTGAACTCCACATGAGTGGCTTTGACGTCTACACCGGAAGTACCCTCAAACACCTGAACAATAGCTTTTTTGCCTTGCACCTCGAGCACTTGACCTCCGCGTTTGCTTCCGTCCGGAAGGGTGAGTTGCACAATCTCGTTATAGGAGGGGAACTACAGAAGATCAGAAATGGAGACATTATAAATTAAGAAAGGAAACCCTTGGTCGGTAGATACAGAAAGCGACGCACTTTGACATTGTCAAGTACCACAAGAGGGCTAGTATGGTCAAAGAAGACACAGCCAAGTCAGCCAATCCATACTTTGGAGCAGAAGAGCGCCTACAAATAAGCGCGGATAAAGGACTCACCCGTTGATAGCAGAGACAGTTCTATAATCTAAGAGGAAGAGGAAGAGGAGGATAAGACCAAGTACTTGCGTGAAAAGGCCCTGACGTACCTAAATGAGGCTTCACTCGGAACTCTCTCGTAACGGCAGCAGCGTTGATATTCGCCAATTCCCTATCGCTGAGTCGAGCGTCTGTCATTGTTGCAATTTCTCGATGTTTTAGTTACGCAATAGCAATGGTGCGGTCCTGTATCTTCCTTGTCTTTCGGATTTGCTGTTGCACAGATAAACCCAGGGGTCCTAATACAAGAGCGAGATAACACGGATTAAGGAAGCAAGCGGGAAATGTTGTGAAATTTGAGACCAAGTTGACAACGATGAGTTCGCTGTCGTGTTGTTGCGAGCCTCAGAAAACGAGAACAAACTGGAAACAGGCAATCTGGCGCACTGTAACAGCCCCCTCAGCGGGCTCACCACCGTGACCGCATCATCATCTGCCCGATTTGTTCATATCATGTTTTTCCCACGATCTCACCACACTCTCAGAGTGATGATACAATAGATTTATCTCACTAACTCTAAGTATAAGTACAGCTTTGGATTTCTCACTACAGCAACGCAGGAAGAGATGTCTCATGTCAAGCTGTAAATAATTTCGATACCTCACCCGCGGTTTCTGTAGCGTCCTCTTTGGAACGAGTTAACCTGCAGCGAGTCAGAACATTACATGACTATCTCGATGGGTAAAGAAGAAAGGAGACTGACCACTCTGTCTCAAGAAGGATGTCCTCTATTGCATCCGTCTCAAACCCAAGATCAGCACTTTGCAGAAGCACATACAAGTACTCTGCCGTGTCCGATCGTACCTTGCGCCAGAAGTCAGCAGCAGTCTGATGGAAAGAAGAGGCGCAGGCCTGCCACTTACCTTTGGGAAGGCGTGTGCTAGAAAACCGATGATGAGGGACTCGTTCCCGCTTCTGACCTCCTCAAAGGTAAACAAATTAACCACACTAAATGGTCATAATAATCAGGACGTAGGAATGAATTATTCAAATGCATCAAATGAAAATAGAAGACCTACATCTTCATGGCTTCATGAATTCTCTGGACACTCTTTAGCTTGTCCACTTTATTTGACGCCATATGTAAAAGAGTTCTTAAGCTGAAAGAAAGCACACATGATCAGTTTCAATAACCGAGAATTTAACATGTACGTTAACGTCGAAAATTAATCCAGGGCTGTTACTCACCTCTGCAATCCTGCTGGCTCGTTTGACAGTTGCCGAAGTACATCCGCCTCAAGCAAGATGTTAATTGTTTGAAAAATGGGAACAACGACAGCATTCGAAGTCATATTGGATTTCGCATGGTTGATAAGATCATCCACGAGTTCTAACAAAGAATAACCAGGCGCTGAGGCTGACGCCGAATCAGTCTGGCTATTCTGATTTGTCTGAACACTGCCGGTAAGCGGCAAATTCTGTGAGAATTTAATGAGGCTTCTAGAAACGGGCTTTTGCTACATCGGCCCAACGCATCAGCTAAAAGAAGATAGAAGATATATGATGAACAAAACACGAACCGTGCTGTCTGTTTTACTCGCTACGCTGATCACGATTCCCGAAAGGACCTGCTTGCGGTATTCAGGCACTTCCAACAAACGCATACCTCGAGGGAACAACCAATTTCCGTCGTTCCAGCTGGCCTGGTCTGATGGACTATAGATAATAACAACAGCAACAAAAAAAGTGAACTTCATTAAAATTTACGCGCGCATGATAATTAAGCTCCGAGGGTAAACACTCACTCTTGGAAGAGTTCATTTAGCAAATTCGTTGCTGGCAAACGCCACCGGTCGCCTCCGTACACCGAGGGTAAAGATAAGTTGAGAAGTTTCACAAAGCATACACCCGTTATCTGACGGACATTATCCAGTCTTTCTAGTCCTTGTTTGAGTAATCCAGCGGCGACAGCATGATATTTCTGGGGTGGGAAGTATTTTTCGAAGTCGGGTATCGATTCAGCAACGCCGAAAAGAAGTTCAGATACGGTCGTAAGTCCTTGTATGCAAGCCATCCTAACCCATGAGCCGACATCACCGCGTTCATCAATTGTATAATCGTCTAGGCCTCCCAATAGGGTATCGACGAGGATGTTTAATACGTCGCTGGACACGCCTGATGAACGATGGAGTTAGTAATATACCCCCTTTCAGTGAACACGAAGACCTACGCGAGGCAAACTGAGCAGAGACGCAAGTCAATATGGCAGGTATCGTCTGATAGCAACTACGCCGGGTCTCAATATTAGCTTTGGACTGTTGGCGACCTAAATGAGCGACCCCACCCTACATGACTTAAAGGCACTTACGTCGGTCTTCACGCTATCTAGCAAGTAGGCAATGGCCGTCGGCAAGCTTTGAGGGTGCCTGTTGTAATTTACAACACTAAGCATCTTCGCGAGACTCTGTTGCATTACCGGAGAACCGCGCTTCATCTCTGTGATCAGCTTGCAAATGCCAAAGATAAGGTCACTCGGATAAAACTCAACGTGAAAAAGAAACTCATCTTGGCACATCGTCAGATGACTGCGTGAGGTTGCTGATCGACGCCATGGCTGCCGCAGCACTGTCTTGAACAGATTCAATCCGATGTTTAAGGCCAATGTCTACTATCTTCTTCCAGCCAGGGACAGAAGATCCTGATCCGAGATTGACCTCAGTAACAGTGATCGAGTTGGCTATCAACCGGCATGCCGCAGCTGTAATAAGCTCGTTGCGTGAAGTGCTGAAAGAACTTTCAGGAATCAACTTCAAATGCTTAAAAATCTAAAAGTCGTGATGATCGTGAGCAGTGCTCCACAACACCAGATGTAAAGAGGGCTGCTTTACGACTTACATTCCGCAAATTGTCTTCTATTACCAATGGATCACCGCCTCGTTCCTTGTACGCGACTGAAATTTCGCTCAAGGCTGCTAACCCTCCATGTACATCGCTCGAATCTACGGACTCCAGAAGTCGGGCCTACGATTATTAACCGATATTGAAAAACCGAAAATCCCGGATAAAAAATGAAATGCATTCTTACAGATTTTTCCACAACCCGAGGGGCAAGCCCGTCTAGATCATGAAAACATATTAGCCGCAGTGATTGAGAGCCAAGTTCCCTCATCGAAATATCCCAATGTCGAAGGACAACATCAAGAACGTGGTCCACCAGGAAGTCTCGATATTCAACGTGCCTGTTCAAGGTTAATTGGATCAGACAATTGACATAAAATATCTAAACAACGTGGCTTACTCGGCAACTTGAGGTGCAGCAATTAAGAATGCATGCTTTCGTATGCTAACAGCATAAAAATCGGTTTTACCCAACACGTCAATTCCATGAGGAAACAAGCTCTAGAATGCCGTCAGTGAAATGACGAAATATTCCGCAATAAGGAAAACGTTGACGAACATTTCTTCCAACATGCTCCTGGAATGCGGCACTGGCTGCACGGCGTATATGGACTTCTCGATCATAAATCGCAACAGCAATCAGACGTTGGGCCAAATTTGTTGCATATGGAATCAACGCAGTTTTATTTTGTGTTCTGGCAAGCGCCCACAAAACATATGCAGCTGCATCGCGGACATTAGCACCGATGGAATGAGCACCTTTACGGAGATCAAAGTATAATGCCTGCGTGAATGAACATGCGAATAAGAATACAAATGTCAACTCCATCTAATTTCAAAGCGCCCACGCACCTTTGACAACCATTCAACTAGCTGGGGAAGGTGTTCCGGCCCTACAAGGCTCCTCCGAGCAATCTCAGCACATGCAAGACACGCCCCGTGCCACGTGCCTTCCGCGACTGCAGGGAGATCATACAGAGTGGCTGCAGCGACCGAGTGAATTTCAAATAATCCCATCACGGTTTCTAGCACCTGACCGGCGAAATCTTTCGGTAAACGTTGGGCAATCCTTGCGACTCCTTTAGCAGCTGACCATCGAACAATAGTATCCTGTTCAAATATTTCAGCATATACCTGCTGGATGGAGACCATACAGACAGACCCTATCTTGAAGGGCCTCGAAGGTCTGACCTAGAATGTCCTCTATTTCATCTGGCACCTCTATTTCCTGTTCATCATCATCGCCCTCGAATGAGCTTTCAGCGACTAGTTTCCGAGCTAATCATTGCCCAACGTGAGTTGAACAGTATTAAACGGGTCAAGACATATGGGTCATACCTTGAAGTTTGTTATTTCTAGCAGGAAGAAGTCTTAAACCGACTCTCGAAATTAATTTGGTTCTAAGTTTTCGGACGATAGTATTGTTTGAATATTTAGATGAACCCTGGATGATATGTCCAATAGACAGCAAGGTTGGAAGCTCGTTTTGGACTTGCTCGGCAGAACCAGACTTCACAACTTCGCAAAGTACTTTGAGGACACCGAGAGCCTGTAAAG
>Ga0247779_1001722_pt1 | contig 10297 bp, 9 predicted proteins | sample UWRJL221509R5_FD_179925 | JGI IMG/M metagenome (GOLD analysis project Ga0247779, IMG submission 179925) | Plant litter microbial communities from Arlington Agricultural Research Station in Wisconsin, United States - UWRJ-L221-509R-5 | ecosystem: Environmental > Terrestrial > Plant litter >...
CCGAGAATCTCCGAGAATCTCCAGAATCACATCCATAAGATGGAACAACGGTAAATTGACGACGTTAGGGGATTTTTCCATCATCTAAATCTGTCGAAAATTTCCCAAGTTGTCAAATCAGAGGGATATTTTCTCGTGGGTTGTTATTTCGAGCTCGTCAAACTTGAATATCGATATTTGTAGGATTCCATTTCTGCTTTGATAGATCAGTTATGCACAAAGCCACTCTCACAAAGGGACTTATTTTACGTAGTCGAAGATGGGACCGGAGTTCACCAAATCTGCCGGAAGTTTACCACCAGAATTAGATCGAAAGTCGAACTTGACGTTTGCTCGACGAAGAGGCAAACAGCCTTGGAACTTTGTTTGTAGCCATCTAGGTCGTTGCTTATAGTGACATATAGCTCAAGGCAGAACGGAATTGTTGCGCTTGGTTTGGGTATGCATTTCGCGTTGTAAATAGGAGTTGACAAGAACGCGTCGAGTCGATTCTAATGACGCGAGCGACCTTTGTGCGTGTTCTGTTTGTCAAACGCCTCCCCAAATTCGCCGAGACGCCGACGTTTTATATAAAAAACGTTTTGATAAAAACTTGATAAAAACAGTCATGTCCATGCTTAACAATAATCAGCCATACAAGCAACGAACATCTGAACTATCATAGTAGAAGCTTTAGTCTGATAGTAGTTCATCCAAGTCCTAATGGGTAACGCTGAGCTCTCTTTAGTTAGAGATCTGATAAGTGCTATTACTGCTTGTTTTATTGATATGTACACATGGATATGAAATAATATCTGTTATACAATGTTCAGCCTTTCGGAGGTGGATTTGGTGGAGTATCTCGGCGGCGCTGCTTCCACATCGTCCATTACGAATGGTGACACGGCTTGTTGTTGTAATGCCGCGTTGTATGCATGTCAAATCAAGTCGAATTGGACAGAAACAAAATGAGATCTTACAGGTATTGAGAACAATCCAGTTTTTTCGTCTTCTCTTGACCAGATAAAAGATGGCACCTAGAAGCGTAGCAACGAACATCACGCTTCCTAGTGCAGAGCCGACGATCGTACCGTTTGCAATATGATGCGACTTGATAGCTGAACCTGAATCCATAGATGTTGTATTTGGACTTGTTGTCTCTGGACCTGCTGCGCTCGTACTAGGTGCGGGCAATGTTGTGGTTAAAAAGATGGTTACTAATCCTGAAGGGAGTGAAGGCGAAGCCAATGGGCTCCCACTAACCGAGTCAAGTATAGATGAACTTGACGAGGACGCTGTTGTAGTTGGAGTTGAAGATCCTGACGATGACGAAGAAGGATTATCAGACGAGATAAAAGGTATCATAAGTTGGGCAGATGTTATCGGTAAGGATTGTGTAGAGATCCAGCTCGTAGGCGAAGGTGTGTTTATGCGAGTTGAAGTTGAACGGGCGGAAGGATTTGTAGACACGACCTGTATAAAGTCCAAGAGAAAAGGTGCAAAATCCAACGTTGATATGACCAGCGTATGCGTTCCCGATGAGACAACAGATTCAAAAAACTTGACTTGGAACTGGTCATTATTTGGCTTCACTGGAGCAAAAGTAACTGGCTCTCCATTGTCTATGCTATAGGTTGTCCTGCCTGGTGATTTTGCCGACTGTATTGTACCGAAAACAGCGACAGAGGCTGGCCCTATACGAACGTTAGTCCAAATATTGTCTCTTGGGTAAGAAATGCCCACTTACCATCAAATTTAAATGTCGCGGTTCCTCCTACTATGTTACAAAAGTGGTCAGTACCACCGGATTCCTGATCATTGTTCTTGAGCGCCCAATGGTCGGCATTGTAGCTTATTTCTTGGTCGCGATCGTCAAAGATTCTTGAACTAGTGCTCATTGTAAGGGGGAAATGACCAGCATGGATAAAAGACTTGCGGGAAACGGAAGGCAGAAGGGAAAAATAACCAAACTTCACTGACCTGGCTTATCAATAGGCGCAGTTGCCTGATAGAAACTGGGCAGGTTATATACCGACAGGACAACAGAGATGATATCTTTGTGGTCATGGTTTGTGGTCATGGTTTAGGCCTGCACTGTTGCGTCAACGGAGGCCGAGAATATGATGACACCACAGAGCAACAATTGGAAGTCACACAGCGACGAACTTGATGGAAACAGAATAGGTCTTCAGGCGCATGTCCCGCATTTATTTGAGTACACCCAAAGTCTCACATATCCATTGTTTCAGACTACAGTAAACCCATTGTAAGATTCCGCGAATCTCATATAGAATCACGGCTCAATCCTAAATGCTGGTGGATGGATGTTTCTTTAGGTTCAGAGAATGGTTGGCGTCAATGTCGGAATCTCTGCAGGCCCGGGCCCATTGGACATTTAGCCTGTAGTACAGAAGTAAAGAGAAAACCCAGAGGTTTCATGTATAGCACAAGATTATAGGAAAAGAGAGTTGCATTCGTGGCAGAACAATGCCATTGATAATCATGTCACTATGGAAAGCAGGACGATTACGCTCTAAAAGCCTTTGCCAAACAGATTCGGAAGCACATGCCGCGTTTTATTTAGATGACATGTGACTTCTGGACCTCTAACACTACCTTCCTTTAATGTAATCTTGCATCTATTTTATTATACATGTTTTCCTTTTTCCTAATGTCTAATCTTCAAGAAACCAATCCAAAAGAAAAATTCATCGTCTTTGCGTAACATGAATATGAAGAGTATCAACTTGTACATGGCAAGTGTCTCCTTTCCCATTGACGACCTTCCCTCTAAGAAATCCCCAACTGTTGGACCAAAGTTGAGATTGGAAAAATTATTATCGGACGTGTTTCCCTCGAAACTTGATATAAATTGAACTTGATATAAATTGTTGTCCATGTCGTTTCAGGTGTTCCAGGTCAAGGTAAGTACTGCATCAGCTCCTATTTCATTTTGCTTATTATTTTGTCAAGTCGTACTTTCTCGAATCTCCTAGCTCAGGACCACCGCCGTCTGCATATAAATTCCGAACCCTATTTACAGAGCAGATTGGTCGGGCCCGGGAGAAATTTCTGCAGGTCTGAAGCTCCTTCAAACGATGGAAATCCTCAACAGATAAGACAAGGTGGATGGATGGGTACATTCAATGCAATCGGCCCTACGGTGGCGCCACGACATTGCCGGCTCAGGCTCCTCCATCCCATTTTCGGGGAATTTGTCGACAACACTGAGAACTACGTGCCAACGCCAAACGATGTTCAATTCCTTTTTGCATTCGTGGAGGCTATAACAAATATCTACAAGGTGGATAACGGTTGGCAGAAAACTCTTCTGGGCATGATAACCATAAGATACATATAAAGCCGAGAAAGATTGGTAGCTTCACCACCGATGGCGACCTATCAGTTGGTAAATTCAGATTTTTGATCGCCGAATTCAATAATGAAATTAGGTCCGAGGTTGCTGAGCAATTTTTACTCTTTTCAGGCCACCCTCTACTTCATCGAAGCAACGCAAAAACTTGCCACTCAGCATCTTAATTCTGTTTTACCATGCATAATCGTAAACACTTATTACCAGGAATATAGTGCCGATCCTTCGTTACCACGTAACCCGACACATCATACCCAACCTCTTTTATAGCTCGGGATGACTCGGAAAAGCGCTTCATCTATTGTTTCCAGATGGAGGGTCGTAACTTGTTCTTTGGCCGTATGGACGACGTCAAGAGCACTGTGATCTGCATTAAATTTGTTGCACGCTATTTCAAAGAAGCGCACGAATTCCTCGCTGCGAAAGGCTTTGCGCCGAGATACATGCTATTGAACGCCTTCCTGGAGGACTGTACATGGTTGTGATGGCTGGTGTTAGTGAGAACTATGTCACTTGTTGACTTTGCTTTGGGACAACCTGGATTTGTTATGGGAGAAGTATTTGGATGCTCGTAACTCACTCTCTTTTGAAGAATGTCAGGCAATGTTCGGGGCAACTGCATCAGGGTGGCTTTGTGCATGGGGATATTCGTGACACAAACATTATGGTGAAGACTCTGGCGCAGGGTGGCTTTGGTGATGGATCCTTTCTGCCGCGAGATTTTGATTGGGCAAAAAGGACAAAAAAATGCATTCCAGCGTCTACCCAGAATTGAGAGCTTCTTGTATTTATTTTCTATAGGCAAAAGCATAGACTAAACAAATCTCACGTATTCTTCTACGGGTTTTCCTGCTTTCCACGCATCCTCATGAATAACAGCGACAGCCAGTCGTTCAAATTCCCGTTCGTTTATCCTCTCAGCCATTATCACATTCAAAGCCTTTCTCCAATTCGTAGAATACAGGGAAGGATCTGCGTAGCAGCCGACTGGCGAGCCACGGGTCGAAATGGCCAGAAACTCGCGCCGCACTCTGCCTGAGATTCCGCGACCCTCATTTTCTGCGATCATAACAGTCCCGACCCAATGGTCCTCTTCGTCGAAAATGCACATAGTGACCAATTTGCTGTTGATATCGTGAGAATGTCGCCTTGAAAGTACGGGGAAACCACGCTCAAAGTGTTGCTGTCCAGTTATGTAAAAACTTCCAACGAAGGTTTTGAATTCGAGGGCGTGTGAGTGGGCAACATCCCATGAACCGCTTCCCTTCGCTGAGAACGGTCCTGTCAAAGGCCGATCGCGGAAGTGTCCCGCATCGTAGGTGACCATCGGCAGGCGGGATCTTTTCTCCTCTGCGCCGTGTACAGCAAACCACTCGCCAACGAGAGGGGCCTGTGGATCTGAAATTCCTTCAATTTGACATCCACCTTTCCACCCAAAAAATGACCAGCTAGGGTACACAATTTCGTCTTGGAGGTTGCGTCTGCGAGAAAGGGGGCCCTTCGGTACCCATAGCAAAGCATCTTCGAATCCCGCCACAGAAAGCCCTGCAACATAACCCATGCTTCCAGGAGCTCTCTGGAAGGCATTTGTAATGCCAATGAATCCAGGCAGAATATCTCCTGGGTCGCCAAAATCACGTGTCGTGTAGATCTCCACAATATTCTTATATCTCTCGAATATCCCAGTGGGCGATCCCTCATGTATAAAGAGACTGAGAGTTCGAAAAGTGTTCAGTCGTTCCATTGGGACCGACAATAGAATTCCAGGATACTCCCACGTAATGTTACGGAGCCGACCTTCAAGCTCGATATGTACATCTTCTTGGAAAACCTTTCTATCGCATTGAAAGTAGACTTGATGGGGCGTAAAAATAATGGCAGTGTTCGATAAAAGTTGTTCTTGATAAGTCCACCCACGAGTATTCCATTTCGTCGAAGGAATTGTACTGTTGAGCGTTGGAAACGGCACTGCAATGTTAAGCCCTTGAATATTTGCAGTCAGTTGGAATAGACTGCGCGAGCCGGGTACAATTCCGGGAAGACCTGCCTCGGCGTCTGATCCAGCAGCAGCTACGATAGTGAATTCGGCGAGCTCGTAGATCCAATTCATCTGCTGAAGTTGTGCATCTCTTGCTTGCTTGTTGTCTTGGATGATGCAAAGAGCGTCTACCCATAAATACCGTTTTCCCATCTGACTGGCCAGCTCGATGGCTTGTTTAATGGTCTTTGGAAGCTGTTCGAAATCTGGGAGACCGCCTGGAACAATCCAATGATCGTAGTTTGATTGCAATAGTTTGAACTTCTGATCACCTCCCCATGTATAACTCAGCGCAGCATAATTGATATAACCGTCGCCTGGCCCGGAGCTGAAAATCCTTCGCTGATGAATGTCGATAAGGTTGATGGTGAAGGGTGATGGGGGCCTTCTCGTGCTTGGGGTATAATGATCATGATGCTCGGCGCAAATATCTAACCACCGGCGGAGCAGTTCAAGGTCCACAGAGGATCCCACCTCGCGACCAAGATGATGAGGGGTCGTATTAAGAATTTCGGCACTGGAGTCTAATAGCTGAAGCATTCCCCGGATTTGAGTCACATCGGGTATTGTCTGGACGGTTTTGCTAGACCCTTCAAGACGGAGAGTAATGACGACGCGAAAGGCTTGGTTGGGAATCAGAAGGAATTCCGATTCCAACATCTCGGTTGCCTCAGAGCGGATGAAACATCGTATTTGTGTGTCGTTTGCGACTCCAAAAAGCTTGTTCAGGCTAATCTCACCATCATCCAGAGACGGCAAAGGGAGATGCTGGAACTCGTTTACTGCCGCGTGTATTGCATGACCTATCAGTCGACAGAATTTACAAGAATCCTTTCTGTAAAGGACGTCTGCGAGGAGGTCGTGCGCCACCGGTTCCGGGTATTGATGAGGCTCGCGGGTGCAAGGAGTTGAAAATGGGAAATTGGGCTGAAAATATGACTGCAGAGGAACAGAGGCGCAACAGGCGCAAATCGATGCCGAAGAGTCCTGATTAGCATTCATTCTGATTTTTCTTTTCGTGTTGGATGTTCAGTAGTTACTCCATCTAGCCAATATTCCACGACATAATCTTGAAGCCATGATAAGCTCGTGAGCAACTATTATCGGCGTTCTATCTTTATAATAGTCAGTAAAATCTTTTCCGGGTTCATTGCATTCCATGACTACACCTCAGAGCTTCAAAGCTGGTGCCAATATATGCAACATATAGAAGCTGCAGCTGGTGCATGAGTGCATTAGCGCTCCCCGCTCTTCACTGGCCCATGCATATATGACAGAAGATAACAAGGCAGAAGTCGCAAGAAACATAATTTGATTTTCTGCAGTGGAATATGTCAGTACTGGGAAAGCAGATATGCATAATACGTTGTACAACCTTCCAGTCATATACATAGGTGGAAGCAAACATAAAAAAAGGGAGAATGCAGACAAGTTGTATGAAGGAAGGAAGGAAGGATTTATTTCAATATTGCCATTGCGTGACCTGTAACTTTCTAATTTTCCCGCCGAACCCATTTCCTCCTTGGTCTCTTACCACGAAGTTTCATGTTAACATGGAACGGTCGAGAGCAGTTCAGTTCTCGCTCTCTACACCGTCTTCGGCCGCGTCGTCCAGATCTTCATCGCCAGCGCCGACTTTACCAAGAAAGTCTGTGCTGAATGGGTCCCCTGATGACTATAACGACATAAAACGCAGTCTATTATCAGACGACTTGGTCCCAGGACAACGAGGTGAAGATGTGTACGAGTCGACTTTATCGTGGTGGAGAGCAGGCTTGCGTCGCAAGTTGGTTGCGACTGTGCGCTGGGAGTCTAGCGTAATTGCGAAGATGCAGGTGAGTTAGTGCGCTTTCGAGGGAGAGAAAATATTAACCGAAAAAATAGGACAAGATCCGGTCTCCCTGGCTGGACTCGTATTTTGTGTACAGCTCAACCTTGGGCACTCATACATTCTTCATGGCGATTTTGCCAACAATGTTTTTCTTTGGATATCCTGAAATGGGTCGAGGGTGAATTTTCTCTCCACACAATGTTCTCGACGAGTCGTTTGACAATACGCTCAGATTGGTGGCAGTTCTGGGGCTGGGTATATACGGTTCATCCGTGTTGAAGGATTTATTCTGTTCGCCTCGACCTTTCGCCCCACCAGTAACTCGTCTGAGTACGTTTATCTTCCCTATACTCAGCATTGATACTTATTTTGATATAAAGCCATTGGTTCGCACCACTTGGAGTATGGATTCCCCTCTACACACTCCACCAACAGCGTGTCAATCGCCCTTATTTTTTTCGCCCATATGCACACTCTGGTAACGGATAACGCCATCTCAACGGAACTCTTTACAATGATCAACGTTATTCTCTTCATTTACGCATTTTCAGTCGTCTATGGACGTCTTTATACCGCCATGCACTCCTTTACGGACTGCATAGCAGGCATCATCTTAGGTGCCGGGACTTGGTGGGCTCATACAGATTGGGCTGGCATACCATACGTCCTTCAACCATCGAACCCTATGACCAAATTGCTTTCTCTATTCCACATTGGGACACTACAACCATCGGGATCGCTTCTTGTCTACGTGGGGAAAGGATTGGGGACAGGAAAATGGATAGAAGGTTGGATAGAATACGGCGGCTGGGAAGTCCCACTTACGCTGATACCCTTGTGTCTTCTCGCGGTCCATCATCATCCTCAGCCCGTGGACGATTGTCCGTGCTTTGAAGATGCGATTGCTATTCTAAGCGTGGTACTTGGAGCTTTTGTTTCGCGCTGGGCGGCCAGCTATATCCAACTAGGAACCGCCTTCACGAACGTGGTTACACCTGGAAGTGGATGGGTCCTTGAGATGGGTCAGTGGGTGCAGGTAGAGAGGGGATGGAACGACGTGGTTATTTGGTGGACAATAGCTACAGTGAAGATGACAGTGGGTATGTTACAATCTAATCTATTAAGTTGGCCACAACTAAAACACTCTCCAAGGCATATTGACGATCTTTGTATGGCGATTGCTTGCCAAATCTGCTCTGCACATCATTCTTCCCCCAACCTTCCGTCTCCTTGCACGCGCATTTCAACTCCCGCACCGTCGTTTTTATACCCCAGCCACGGAATACAAGAATGTTCCCTCCGAATTCCATTCTCCAGGCGATGATGGTGTTTTCTCATTGCACCCAATACCCAGTGTTATCGATCTTCCCAGCGCGGGCGGGGTCGGTATAGAAGTAGGTGGAATCGGAAGTGGAGTTCAAGGTTCCACATATGGCGATACAGATATGAAAATACGCCCCGTCAATGGGAATGCCAATGGGCATGGATTCGTGGATAAGAATGGATTTAACTCGAGTGCAAATATACCCCCCAGTACGAATACCTCTAACTCGAGCGATAAAGAAAGAGCTGGCAAAGATGGTCAGCGTGAGAACGTGAAGCACTACGATGCAGATGGTATGTGTTCTTTGCATGGTGTCCTTTTTTCAATGTTTGTGCATGCATTATTCTTATTGGATCTTTGCTTTCGATTTTAGTTCTCACCAAAGTCATCGTGTACGCTGGGATTGCGATCCTCGCCACTGAATTATTGCCAATGGCTTTCGACACATTCGGATGGGGAGTGCGGTCGCGACCGTTGTCAATTCCCGCCTGAAATGACTGGTTTAATGTAATGAGCAACCTTTTCACGGCTTTATGTATGGTTTTGCATGGATTATGACGGACTATTGTACTTATTCGAAATTCTGACTGTGCGTCAGGAGTATAATGCTAAATTGTATAACATTTTATGTGCAGGAGTCCACTATAGCTAGCGTCCTGTACGATAGATTAGCTTAGGTCTGCAACGAAGAAATCAGATTTCAAGTCAATCCTGCACAATTGACTCACAATGACATAATGGCGATCAGGATCAAAAAAAATTAATCACTAGCCCACCGCGAGGGTCGAACTCGCAGCCTTCAGATGCCCATTGCCTGTAGACGTAAGAGTCTGACGCTCTATCCGATTGAGCTAGGCGGGCATGTGTGTGCTACTAAAAATTGCTTTGAAAGTTGTAAATGGCCCTGCGGGCGGTGCCTGGACTCTGCACTCTACAATATGTTTGATAATCTGATAACTCGGAAGGGACGACTCGGACTTCACAGCTGGCCCCGACCACTATTCGGCAAGTTAGCAGTAGTCATTTAAAATATTTTCTGTTAATTTGTCCCGTTAATAGTTGAATAAACTACGAAATAAGGAAATTATAGGGATATTCGTGCAACTGATATAATTCAAAAAGCAGAAAACATTTCCGTATAGACCATAGTCGGCGCCAGCCGTTCTTGCCGTCGGCTGATACCTTGGTGGGCCGTACGTACAAATTTCCACTTTTGCTGATGGTCGGTCGACTCCTCGCAGCAAAATTCAAAGTCCAAATATCATTTAAATATACGGCAGCAAATATTTGGCTGTGCACCTAGTGAATGTCTCACGTGAGTAGGAAATTTGGGTCACAACAGAAAGAAAGCCGAAAGTACCCGAATTCGGAGAATCGGACACAGCCACCTACCATAAAGGGAAATTCACTGACCAGAGAAGACCTGGACAAGAGTCCAGGCATATTGCCTCTGTATCAGTTGCATTTGTTTGGGACACATCCCTTCCGTCCCACCCAGCTTGCTCCCCAATGCCTTGATTTTCCGATTCACGGTCGCCGCGTTAAATATCTCCAGACTATCATTCGTTTCGTCGTAAATTTGGACGTCCGAAACGGTTATGTATCACTGACTTTACTTGTTTCGAAGGAGCTCGTGCGACAATCAGAATGCCTTTTATCTCACCTCAAAAATCTGCCAAAGACTTGAGGTTGATGAATATAAATCGAATATATCCAGTGTCGAGAACTGAACGTCGTCATTCTACACGCAAA
>Ga0247779_1001723_pt1 | contig 10287 bp, 10 predicted proteins | sample UWRJL221509R5_FD_179925 | JGI IMG/M metagenome (GOLD analysis project Ga0247779, IMG submission 179925) | Plant litter microbial communities from Arlington Agricultural Research Station in Wisconsin, United States - UWRJ-L221-509R-5 | ecosystem: Environmental > Terrestrial > Plant litter >...
CGGAACGACCGAAACTCGCAACTCGGCAATAGTGGTGGGGTGGTAGCCGCGCCGAAGATCCGTCCGATCGTTCTCCCAGACCTCGATGACTGGGATGGTCGCGAGCCCTCGGTCGACGACGAACAAGAGCGCGAGCGCTTCGCGGACGCCGACCTCTCCGGACTGGAGCTCATGGGCACGCGGTTCGCAGAGTGCGAGTTCGCCGGGGGGAGCCTGCACGACGCCGACCTCCGCGGCGCGCGATTCGTGGAGACCGTGATCACACGCACGAACACGCCCGTGCTCCGGGCGCCGGTGTCGAGTTGGCAGGATGTCACGATCGACCAGTCGCGGATCGGCTCTGGCGAGCTCTACGAGACGAAGTGGCGCAGCGTGCGGTTCTCGCACTGCAAACTCGGGTACCTGAACCTGCGGGCATCCGAACTGCGGGACGTCGAGTTCGTGGACTGCACCATCGACGAGCTCGATCTCGGCGGATCGACTGCCGCGCGGGTCGCCTTCACTCGCACGACGATCGGATCGCTGGATGTCACACGCGCGACCCTCGGGGACTTCGACCTGCGCGGGGCCGAGCTTGCGAGCATCCGGGGCATGGGAAGCCTCTCCGGCGCGACCATTTCCGAACTCCAGCTCGCCGAGTTCGCGCCACTCCTGGCATCCCATCTCGGCATCACGGTCGCCTAACCGGGGGTCAGGGGTCGAGGAGGCGCTGGATGAGCATGGTGGCGGCGCCGATGACCCCGCCGGTCTCGCCGGCGCGCGACTCCGTGATCGTGAGGTGCCTGGTCGCGAGCGGAGTCGACTGGCCGTATACGACTTCGCGCACGCCGGCGATCAGGTGTTCGCCGGCGCGTGCGATGCTCCCGCCGATGACGATGACGGAGGGGTTCAGGATATTGACGGTGGTGGCAAGCACCTCGCCGAGGTCACGGCCGGCCTGCCGAATCACGTCGGCGGCGTGGGGCTCCCCGGCCAGGGCGAGCTCGACGACATCCCGGCTGGATGATGCGGGGACACCGGCCGCCGAGAGAGCGCGCGCGATACCCGGCCCGCTCGCGAGCGCCTCGAGGTCGGCATCGGCATCGCCGTGCTGGGGCGTGCGCGAAGAGAACGGGACGCGGACGTGACCGAGATCGCCGGCCGAGCCCTGGGCACCCCGCTGCAGTGCACCCCCGCTGATGATGCCCGCTCCGATGCCGGTTGCGACCTTGACGAAGAGGAGGTCGTCCTCGTGCTTCCACACCGTCGCATGTTCGCCGAGGGCCAGCAGGTTCACGTCGTTGTCGACCAGGATCGGAACCGGGAAACGCGCACCGATGTATGCGGGCACGTCAAAGCGGTCCCAGCCGGGCATGATGGGCGGATTCGTCGGCAGGCCGGTGGAATGTTCGACCGGTCCTGGTAGCCCGATGCCGACACCTACTAAGTCGGTTACCGGCCGTCCGCTGCGTAAACACAGGCGATCAGCGGCATCCATGGCCCAGTCGAGTACAGCGACGGGGCCGTCGGCGATGTCGAGGCCGGCGGATTCGAGCTCGAGGACAGCGCCGGCGAGATCGGTCAGCGCGACGACCCCATGGGTCGCGCCGAGGTCGATCGCGAGCAGGATCCGAGCGGCGGGTTGGAAGGCGAGATAGCCGGGCGGGCGGCCACCCGAGGATGGCCCGCCACCGGCCGGAGCGACCAGGCCGGATGCCGCGAGGCTCTCGAGTCGCGACGCGACGGTCGACCTCGCGAGACCAGACAGCTCGGCCAATTGAGCCCGAGTGCGTGGCGCTCCATCGCGCAGGAGGGCGAGGATCTGGGCGGACTCCGGAGTCAGCTGGAGCTCGCGCGAGGGCATACCGGCCATTGAATCACATTCGTTTCGCGCACCGGCCACATTTCACGGCGAGAGGTGGACTTTTGCATGACGTCCGACAGAAGTAGGCTGGGGGGACGTGAACTACATCACTCGACGAGGAGAATCGTGAACTACCCCAAGCTATCCGTGCAGCTGTACACCGTGCGCGAAGCCCTGCAGGAGGATCTCGGCGGCTCGCTCGCCCGGATCGCCGAAATCGGCTACACCCAGGTCGAGCCATACAACTTTCCGAACGTCGACGGTCTCGGCGACGCGCTCGCTGCGGCGGGTCTCACCGCGCCGACCGGACACGCCCACTACCTGGGTGAGGATGACGCAGAGCTGAACCGCGTCTTCGCCTCGGCGAAGGCACTCGGCATCGGCCTTGCCATCGATCCCCATGTTGCGACCGAGCGCTGGCAGACCGAAGAGGATGTCCGCACGATCGCCGAGCAGCTGAACGCTGCCGCCATCGTTGCGGCCGAGTACGGCGTGACCGTCGGGTACCACAATCACGGTCACGAACTGGCGAGCCACATCGGCGACCAGACCGCGCTCGAGTTCTTCGCCGGGCTGCTCGACCCTGCTGTGCGCCTCGAGGTCGACACGTACTGGGTCGTCGTCGGCGGCGAGGACCCGGTCGCGCTGCTCGGACGCCTCGGTGACCAGGTCGCCGCCATCCACGTGAAGGATGGCGCTGGAACGACCGAGGTCAAGGACCAGACCGCGGTCGGCGCAGGCTCCCTGCCCATTCGCGCGATCATCGAGGCAGCGCCGAACGCGCTGCACGTTGTCGAGCTCGACGACTCGCACACCGATCGCTTCCAGGCTGTTGCCGAGAGCTTCGCCTGGCTCGTGAAGGAGGACCTCGCGTGAGCGCGGACTACACGCAGGCGCGGTCCGGTCGCGTCGGAGTCGGCGTCATCGGTGCCGGCGTCATCAGCTCGCAGTACCTCGACAACCTGACGACGTTCCCGGACCTCGAGGTCCGCTTCATCGCCGACATCGACCTCGATCGTGCACGGGCGCAGGCAGAGAAGTACGGCGTCGCAGCATCCGGAACCGTCGAGGAGCTCCTCGCAGACGACGAGATCGAGATCGTCGTGAACCTGACGATTCCGAAGGCGCACGTCGACGTCGCGCTGCAGGTGCTCGCCGCAGGCAAGCACGTCTGGACCGAGAAGCCCTTCGCTCTCGACCGCGAAAGCGGCCAGAAGTTGCTCGATGCCGCCCACGCCGCGGGGCTGCGCGTTGCAACCGCGCCGGACACGTTCCTCGGCGCTGGACTCCAGTCCTCCCGCCGTCTGCTCGAAGCCGGTGGCATCGGAACGCCGCTGACCGCGATCACGCTGCTGCAGAGCCCCGGTCCGGAGTCATGGCACCCGAACCCCGACTTCCTGTTCCAGGAGGGTGCCGGCCCGCTCTTCGACATCGGCCCCTATTACATCACCGCGCTCGTGCAGCTATTCGGCCCGGTGTCGAGGGTGACGGGGGTTGCATCCAAGGCGAAGCCCACGCGCACGATCGGCTCCGGTCCCCGTGCGGGCGAGCAGTTCGACGTGACAGTGCCGACGCACGTCGCTGCGCTGATCGAGTTCGAGTCCGGGCAGACCGCGCAGAGCGTGTTCAGCTTCGACTCCAAGCTCAAGCGCATCCAGTTCGAGGTGGCAGGCGTCGACGGAACCCTCGTTGTGCCAGACCCGAACAGCTTCGAAGGCCCACTGTTCGTGTGGGGCGATGGCGACGACGCCGCAGAGTTCGATGCCGTGGGGACCACCACGACTCGCGGCACCGGCGTCGCCGAACTGGCCCAGGCCATCCGGGCAGGACGCCCGGAGCGCGCATCGGGCGAACAGGCCTTCCATGTGCTGGATGTGATGGTTTCGATCATCGAATCGGCCGAGTCCGGAGCGCCGGTCGAGGTCACCAGCACGGTGGAGTCGGTTCCCCCGCTTGATGAGGACTGGGACCCGCGGGTGCGGAGTCTCGCCTGATGGTCGCCGCCGGGTTCATTGGCGGCGGGTTCATGGCCGAGGTGCACTCGCGGTCCGCGCGTGCTGCGCGCGCCCGGCTCGGCGGCATCGTGTCGTCGACGCCGGAGCGCGGCGCGGCAGCGGCGCAGCACCTCGGGGTCGAGGCATCGTTCGGGTCCCTCGATGAGCTTCTCGCGGACCCCTCGATCGATGTTGTGCACGTGTGCACTCCCAACGCACTCCACGCGGAGCAGGCGCTCGCGGTGATCGGCGCGGGAAAGCACGTCGTGTGCGAGAAGCCGCTTGCGGTCACGATCGGCGATGCGGAGCAGTTGGTCGCCGCGGCGCGCACCGCGGGTGTCACGGCGACCGTGCCGTTCGTTTACCGCTTCCACCCGATGGTGCGCGAGGCGAGGGCGCGGGTCGCGGGCGGCGAGGTCGGACGGCTGTTCAGCATCCATGGCTCGTATCTCCAGGACTGGCTGCTCGAGCAGGGCGCCGACAACTGGCGGGTGGATGTCGCCTCCGGGGGCACCTCGCGCGCCTTCGCCGACATCGGCTCACACCTCGTCGACCTTGTCGAGTTCGTGACGGGCGACCGCATCACTCGGGTCGCCGCGTCGAAGCGGACCTTCTTCGCCGATCGCGCCGCATCGATGGCGATCAGGACGGAAGATGCCGCCGGCGTCGTCCTCGAGACGGCGGGCGGAGCGATCGGGACGCTGCTCGTCTCGCAGGTCGCGCCAGGACGAAAGAACGCCCTGAGGATCGAAATCGCGGGAAGCGCTGAGAGCATCGGCTTCGACCAGGAGAACCCGGACACACTGTGGGTCGGTCGGCGGGACGCCAGCAGGATCGTGCCGCGCGAGGCCGAGTTCCTGCACGAAGACGCCGCGCGGCTCTCTGCGGTGCCATCCGGACATCCGCAGGGCTACCAGGACGCATTCAACGGATTCGTCGCAGACAGCTATGCGGCGATCGCGGGAGAATCGCCAGAGGGCCTCCCGCGGTTCGAGGACGGGCTCCGTGCAGTGCGGATCACCGACGCCGTGATGCGAGCGGCCGAATCCGGCGAGTGGATCGAAATCGAAGGAGACGCAGCATGACAGAGTCGACGCATCCGGTGACCCTGTTCACCGGACAGTGGGCAGACCTCCCGTTCGAGAAGGTCGCAGACCTCGCCGCGGAGTGGGGCTATGACGGCCTCGAGATTGCGGCATCGGGTGACCATCTCGACCTCGAGCGGGCCGACCAGGATGACGCGTACCTGAAGTCACGCCTCGACATCCTCGACGCGCGCGGCCTCAAGGTGTTCGCGATCTCGAATCACCTCACGGGGCAGGCGGTCTGCGACGACCCGATCGACTTCCGGCACAAGGCGATCGTGCGACCGTCCACGTGGGGCGACGGAGACCCGGAAGGGGTGCGCCAGCGCGCCGCGGAAGACATGAAGCGCTCGGCTCGCGTCGCCCGCAAGCTCGGTGTCGATGTCGTCGTCGGATTCACCGGATCGAGCATCTGGCCGTACGTCGCGCAGTTCCCACCGGTGCCCGCCTCGGTCATCGACGCGGGGTACCAGGATTTCGCCGACCGCTGGAACCCGATCCTCGACGTCTTCGACGCGGAGGGTGTGCGCTTCGCCCACGAGGTGCACCCGAGCGAGATCGCGTATGACTACTGGACCAGCGTTCGTACGCTCGAGGCCATCGACCACCGCGAGGCGTTCGGCTTCAACTGGGACCCGTCGCACATGATGTGGCAGAACATTGATGCGGTCGGCTTCATCGTCGACTTCAAGGACCGGATCTATCACGTCGACTGCAAGGACACCCGGATGCGGCCGCAGAACGGCCGGGCCGGCGTGCTCGGTTCCCACCAGCCATGGGGTGACCCGCGGCGTGGGTGGGACTTCGTGTCAACGGGCCACGGGGATGTCCCATGGGAGGATGCGTTCCGCGCGCTCGAGTCGATCGGCTACGCCGGTCCCATCTCGATCGAGTGGGAAGACGCCGGGATGGATCGGCTGCACGGCGCGCCTGAAGCGCTCGCGTACATCCGGTCGCTGCTGTGGAAGCTGCCCGAGGCATCCTTCGACGCGGCGTTCAGCAACCAGTAGCCAACGTCGCTGGTCGAGTAGTCGCGGCGAGGCACGAGCCCGGCGTTATCGAGACCATCCTCTACGCGGGGGCTTGGTCTCGATAACGCCGGACTCCGTCGCGGCTACTCGACCAGCGCATACGGCGATCAGGTGGTGGTGCCGCCCGTTCCCGCTGGCGTCCAGTCTTTGAAGGCAGCCCAGCACTGGATCGCGCGGTCGCCAGTCTTCCAGGTCGCGGCGGTCGGGTAGTACCCCGACCAGATCTCGTCATTCCTATTCAGCTGGCTGCCGCACACCTGGTTGAGACGAGCGGTGATCGCCGACTTGGCGGGATATGCCGCACCAGCTGCCTGGGAGAAGGTACCGTTCGCGAGGAAGACCCACTCCGGGTTGTCGCGGCAGTCGGTGATCACGTCGGTCTTGTCTGCGAACGGACCCGTCTTCACCGAGTGACCGGTGTCGACGCAGAGGCCATATGCGGCGGGGTCGCTCGTCATGTCGGCAACGAGGGTGCCGATTGCGGTGGGTAGGTCTGCGAACCGTTCCTCGCTGACTCGGGTACCGAAGTCGACGAGAGCGACGTCGCACCGAACCCATCGAGCACCGCCCTTCCACTGCGCCCGCGTCGGCACGAAAAAGTAGGTACGGAGAAGCGTCTCCGGTTGCTCGCTGGAAGGGAAGATCTTCGCATATGGCTCATCGCAGGTTGCGCTCGCCGCCGCTGCGACCTTGTCGCTGAGGGCGGGATTGCTGGATGACACAGCCCAGTCGGTGGGTTGCAGGCCTGAGACGTGGCCGATCGCGTAGGTGTACAGCGTGTGCGGCTTCGAGCAGGCCGTCGCGGCGCCGCCCTGCCAGTCGGCCCAGTCGCCGGCGTTGCCGATCGTGCCGTTCCAGCACTGGCCGGCGCTCGGTTCACCCGTGGTTGAGTGCGCGGTCGAACTCGACGGCGCGGGTTTCGGGTGCACAGCGGGTATGAGCAGACTGCAGCCCGAGAGCACGGCGGCAGAAGCCACCGCGATAACTGCCAGTAGAGCCCTGCGAGTCGCCGTCACGCAGAGAGTCTAGTGACCCCTGGTTTCGACAGGCTCAACCAACAACAATGCGGCTCAACCAACAACGGTTCGGCTCAACCAACAGCAATCTGTGGCTAGGAGGGCTGGGAACCGTCCGCCGACTCTGTCAGCTCGTCGTCGTCGATCCACAGGTCGTCATCGGCGCGCAGCGTCTGCCACGCCGCGTATGCGATCGCGGCAACAGCGACGACGCCGACACCGATGAGGATGTAGCGACCAGGGCCACGTGACGGACGAGCCTTCGAGATACCAGCCCTCGACGCGACCTTGCCACCCGTGGTGGTGACCTTCTTGACGACATCCCGCACTCGTGGGTCCTTGGCCACCTCGAGGACAGCGAGCGCAGACGTGACGGCTGATCCAACAGCGGGCAGCACGTCGTCGACGAACTTCTCACGTCCGGCGGATGCTGCGGTGCGCGTGGCGGCCAGTCCGCCGGCGACGGCAGGACGAACCCGGTCGTCGAACGCGTCCCTGGCTCGAGGCGCAACCTCCTCACGGGCGTATGTTCGCGCGTGGCGGCTTGCCTCGCGGATCACGGTGTTGGCGCGCTCGAGGACATCTCGCTGGTCATCCCAGAGATCGGATGCCTGGTTCTTGAGTCTGGCCAGTTCACGCTTGCGCTTTCGCGATAGTGCCATTGGGGACCTCCATACGGATCGGTCAAGCAAACAGACCAATACTGTCATTCAACTGTTTCTACAGAAACCCGTTGACCTGAGTAGCGGCTGGGTGCAGGCTCCGCGCCAGGCAAGGCCGCTATGTAAGAATTGTCGTCATGCCTCTTCACACTGCGGTCGCGACCATCCACACCAACAAGGGCGACATCGTCGTCAACCTGCTTGGCAACCACGCTCCCAAGACGGTCGACAACTTCGTCGGTCTTGCTACCGGCTCCAAGGACTGGACGCATCCGGCGACCGGCGCGGCCTCCAATGGCGCACCGCTCTACAACGGTGTGATCTTCCACCGCATCATCAAGGACTTCATGCTGCAGGCCGGCGACCCGCTCGGCCAGGGCATCGGCGGCCCCGGCTACCAGTTCGACGACGAGATCAACCCTGAGCTCAACTTCAACGAGCCGTACGTGCTCGCGATGGCCAACGCCGGCATCCAGGGCGGGCGCGGCACCAACGGGTCGCAGTTCTTCATCACCACCGTGCCGACCCAGTGGCTGCAGGGCAAGCACAGCATCTTCGGCCTCGTCGAGGACGAGGCATCCCGCAAGGTCGTCGACGCGATCGAGGCAGTGCCGACCGACGGTCGCGACAAGCCGCTCGAGCCTGTCGTGATCGAAAGCATCGACGTCACCGAGGTCTAATTGCCGAGCCCCAGATGTTGCTGAGGTCCAGGTGAGCGACGCGAGCCGCAATCCGGATGATTACTGCTACCGCCACCCCGATCGCCTGAGCTTCGTCCTCTGCGAGCGATGCGGTCGCACGATCTGCCTCGAATGCCAGAACCACGTGGACGGCAGGGTGCTGTGCCCGGATGATGCGACCCGCTCGAATGTGACGATGCTGCCGGTCAATCGCAGGCCGAAGAAGCCGCCGCGGGTGCGTCGCCAGTCACGTCTGTTCGCTTGGGTCACGGATTCCACGCCCATCATCACGTACAGCTTGCTGGTGTTGCTGGTGTTCGTGTTCATCGTCGACCTTGGCACTGGTGGTCTGTTGACGCTCTATCTTGGTGTCTTTCCGACGGGGCTTGCCGGTGTTGCGGACGTGCTGCACCAGCCGTGGTCGCTGCTCACCTCGATGATCCTGCCCGGCAGTGTGTTCGGACTTCTCATCAACGGGTACTCGACCTACGCCCTCGGCACCCAACTCGAGCGCCTCTTCGACCGCCGCAAGTTCATCACGCTCTACATCGTGAGCGGTTTCGGTGCCGCGGTCGTCAGCTTTCTGCTCAATCAATCGCTGACATACTCGATCGGAGCAGTCTTTGGACTGGTCGCGGCTACCGTCGTGGTGGCCAGGCGGATGGGAAGCAACATGATCTTCCTGTACGTCACGTGCGCCATCAGCTTCGTCTTCGCCATCGTGTTCGGTCAATGGGCAGGTGCGATCGGTGGCGCGCTCGCGGGACTCGGCACGACTTTCACCTACCTTTACGACGACGGCTCAGCCCGCCACAAACGATCACGTTTTCTCATGATCGGGGTCATTGCGGTGTTCGTGGTGCTCGCCGTGGTTCGCGCCCTGGTATTCGGCGGTTGACGATGTCCGACGAAGCGACCAGCGACCAGACTCCGCACTGCTACCGGCATCCCGACCGGGAGACATATGTGCGCTGCCAGCGCTGCGGTCGCTACATCTGTGGGGAGTGCCAGACTCCGGCCGCGGTCGGAGTGCACTGCCCGGAGTGCATGCGCGAGTCCCGGGCATCCGCGTCGTCGCCTGGACGGATCCTGACGCGCACCGGTCGGGTGCTGAGCTCGCGGCAGCGGCCCGTCATCACCTACGGAATCATCGCGATCGCGGTAGTCGTGTACATCCTCCAGGTCATCACCGGCCAGGGCGTTGGCCTGATCTCGGGCGGTGGCGGCAGCGTCACGAACGCGCTGGCCTATCGTCCCGGGGACATCCTGCACCACCCGTGGACGCTGATCTCCGTGGTGTTCGTGCACCAGAGCCTCCTGCACATCGCCTCGAACATGTACTTCCTGTTCCTGATCGGGCCTCCGCTCGAGCGCTACTTCGGGCGCGTCCGATTCATCGTGCTGTTCGTCATCACCGCCATCGGCGCGGATGTTGCCGTCGATTACTTCCTGCGAGTCCCGACGGTTGGCGCCTCGGGGGCGATCTTCGGCCTTCTCGGCGTCGCCGTCGTCTACGCGACGCGGGTGGGATTCGCGCGCGGTCAGCTCTGGGTCGTCATTGCGATCAACCTCGCCCTCGGCTTCGTCGTCACCGGGATCGCCTGGCAGGCGCACATCGGCGGATTCATCGTCGGCATCCTGCTCGGATTCCTGCTGCGATTCACCCAGAACCAGCGGCGCCTGCCGCTGCAGGTCGCCGGATTCGTCGTGGTCACACTCCTGCTGCTTGGCGCGCTCTACCTGAACGCGTCCTTGTTGGAGGCCTTCTAGGAGTAGTTCCCCCGGACGTCGCGGTCGGCGTGCGGATGGGGGCGGTGGCTGGTCTGGCGAGTGGATAGACCATGGTCTTGTCCTGCCCCCGTTTTTGGGGCGGCCATGTTATCCACAGATTGCTCATTTTCGCTGGTGAACATGTGTTCGAAGGTCGATAATTGAGGTATGAACTTCGACACCCCACATCAGGCAACAGACGTGAA
>Ga0247779_1001724_pt1 | contig 10286 bp, 13 predicted proteins | sample UWRJL221509R5_FD_179925 | JGI IMG/M metagenome (GOLD analysis project Ga0247779, IMG submission 179925) | Plant litter microbial communities from Arlington Agricultural Research Station in Wisconsin, United States - UWRJ-L221-509R-5 | ecosystem: Environmental > Terrestrial > Plant litter >...
GCTATGGAAGCGCTGACAGAAGAAGAAGTCTCGACAGGGATTACCAGACTATCGTTCTTGGGCTCAACTACGAGGCCAGGAGTGACAGTTGCGTCATTCGAGTTACTTTGCTCCTCCTCCTCCTCCTCCTCCTCCAAGTCCTTGTCTTCTGATTGTTTTCCCTTATCATGGAAGGAAGAAGGATTCTTAATCGATTCGTCTGCTATACCATCGAGCGAGGTACTTGGTGGTGACTCAACCTGCTTACTTGACGATTCTGGAGACTTGGACAAACGTCGGGAATCGCGCCAGGTGCTATTTCCCTCTCTCGATTTTGAAGGGATTCCACTAAGCCTGTTGCGTATGTTCTTAGGCTTTACGAGTTTGAGGATGTTCTTGCGAAGGGAAGATCGACGGGATCCCGACGCATCGGCGACAATCCCTGTGGGCGTTTCTTCTTGTTGAGCGGTACTTGTACTGGCGGCTGCATTTGTCGATGTTACAGGCGTTGATCGAGTTGGGTCATGATGCCTAGAGCTGCTTTGTCCCATCAAGTAAAGAGAAAGATATAGGATAGAATGAGAGTTGCTGGAGCCACGAAGGTGGAGAAGGACGAAAGAAAGTGGTGTTACAAAGGTCTTGGCCGATTAATATTAGTCTAAGTGTAGGTCCTTCAAGGATGAGAAAAAGTGGGTTCCTTTGGTGAGGGTGGGACCAGGAAGTAAAGCGAAAGAATAGACAGTGGTGGTCGGGGTACGAAAATGTGCTGCGTCGAGATCACCGTCGTAGACGATGAGTAAAGCCTTTAAGGGTGGTAACACAATAACAGCGTGATGTCTGTCACATAATCAGGGTTATTCTTCCTGTCGGCTATGCTTTCCAATTGTATCTTTAATCAAATCCTGTACAGCAAATTTGCAATATGAACTAAATCATCGCGCTTGACTTGCACTAGAACAAACGATACACACAACGCCCAACAAGAAACCTCTTGTAACATGGACGCCATCAGAACAGCCTCTCAGGCTCTCGAGAATGCATTGTCCAATAATAAAGGACACCGCATGTCCCTGGATGTTGAAAAGGCAATAAGCCAACTGTCATCGATATCTACCTTGATAGTGAGACAGATTTGAACAAGAAATCTATGGATTCAGCTGCTGTGTAATCTTATACATTTTCTCAGGAGCTCTCGACGCCATCCGCTACTACAATGACCAGACTTGCTGAGTTGCTTCGACAACAATTATTGCCTCTATACCGCGCATCCCTTTCACTTGCATTGAATTACGCCGTCTGTGTCTTTTGCTTCATTCACCGGGAAAAAATTGCACCATCTGTTCAGACCAGAAAACGCAAATATGAATGGGAATTACTTCTCAAGTCCTTACTTTCTGGCATACTTGTACGCATTGGTCGTGATTTTGACTTTAATTCGGTGGTGTGACTATCATAAATACGTAGGACTTTCTTGAAGGAGAGCCAAATGGTGAGTCTGAAGCCAAGCATTCCTTTCTCTCTCGTTCAATTTCTGTAGCGAAATCCCCTCATCGTGATATCGTGGCCTCGACTTTGTTTCCCGTCCTCTGTCCACTGTTCTTCGCCACAGCTGTTGAGCCCGCTTTAAGAGTCGACGATGGTCTAACATCAATTGTAAATTTCCTTTAAAAGCGCATATATTCACTGTTTATGTTATCTTGAAGGTTTATATGTTATTAACGACCATCGTCGATGGCCATGGAAAAAATGCGAACAAGCTACGTGATCATATTGGCAGGTACGCCAAATTCTCAAATTTTCCGAAAGGACTTCTGTATAAACGCCGCTTTAGTGGTCGACTTGGCCTTACGATCTCGCAGACCAGAGGTGCAGTCATTCACAAGACCCATATTTGTCTCGGCTAACGAACTTATCACTCCAGGATTTCTCGCACTGGAAACAATCCTAGATTTATTTGCTACATTAATACCGCCTTTGAGAAGCGGACGCGTCAAGAGGACGCAATTCATTCAGAAAGTTTTTGATACCTCGTTATTTATCTGCAGCAGAGAAATTATCCACTCTTTGGAATCTATATCCAGCTCTGATTGGAGTAAGACGGCTTCGAACATCATGGAACTATTGGCAGGCTCAGATATCTCATAGTGAGCCTACCCCTGTGAACGCTTATCGTCCATCTGACGGTCAGTAGTCCACAATCTTTTGAGGTACACGCTTTATCATGGATTAGCACCGACATGGATGCGCCGTTATTGTTCTTTGCGGATGAAGACAAATTCATTGGGAATATAGACCAGGTAAAGATTGATTATATCCAATTTCAGATAGACGAATTGTTGATGTTGGGTTAGGATGGGAATATCGATACTTTCCAATTACCTTTCCACACAATCGAGACCATTAATGTGTCCTCTACTAACACCAAGTCAATCCATATCACCGTTAATGTAACGAAGCCGCCTATTCTTGGTGACCAAACCAGCCCTACAATATCAGGAGAAGATATATTCGTATCGTGGAGTATTAACAACACAGATTTCATCAGGTTCAAGGATTGTTTAACAAGTCGCAAGCTGGTGACGTATAGTCTACTTGACTGCTAAACATTCGTTAACGTTAACGAACCAAAAGAGCTTCAATGCTATTGCAAGTAAAAAGCAATCAAAAGCGGGCGAAATCAAGCTAGATTTCGACGCCAACGGCGAGGATTCCTTGAAATTGAAAAGAGTATGAAAATTTATGTCCTATTATTTACATCCTAGAAGGATACTTACTTACAATCCTCAGGAGAAGGTCCAAAGTTTATCCCAGCGTAGTCCTTTTCTTGCCGTTTGCTCATGCTGTCTGATTTAACACATTTTATAGTTTGGAGATCAGGCACGACGTTGGGACCAGCCCCGCAAACTGACCTCAGCACATCTCCATTGGCTCCCCAATCCAGCAAAAGTGTGAAGATCATACCAAATCCAGATAACATACCACCAATCCTACCTACAACCGCGCAGCTTCTTCCAAACAAGCAGCCACGAGGTAGAGTGGAAGATATAGGCTTATCCGATGACGATGCCGCGCAACCTAAATCCAGGGTTACGAAGCTTAAAAGAAGAGTTATCGCTACTTCTGAGGACGATGACTCGGACGATGACAGAGCGCAAACGCAGTTGCGGCAAAAAAGCTGTACGACTGCGACTGCGATAGAGAGAAACGATGTCCTGAACCCTGAGGCCCTCTTCAAAGCAATAAAAGACGCTACTCCCCATCTGGAAAGAGCATCCGATATTGTGTATATAAAGGAGTGCACTCCTGCTTTTGAACCAAGCCTCGCTTTATCCCGCTCACCTGACAAGAAACCTTTGTCCAAGCCAAAGAAGCGGAAGTCTCAGGAGATGGAAGAAGAAGAGTATAGTTTGCCTGAAAAAACACAAAATACGAAGTATGACAAGCTGGATCACCCACCTTCAAAGTGTTCCCCAGCTCCGGCTCTACCGTATCCCCCCAAAAAATATGGGAAACAAGGAAAAGGTTTGTTTCCACCGCATCTTGCAGACACTTCCCCGATCGTCGATTTTGATGCGATTCCTCCGTCCGACCTTCCAAAATCTCGAGCGATCATTATGAAAGGAAAAAATGGAAGATCTGTTCAAAATGCTAAGCGTCCTCCGGCCAGGAAGCAGGTAGCCAATGACCCTCAGAAAGTTCGTTCACGCCGATCTCTGGACCCTGATATCACACTCGTTAATGTGAACGAAACTGTACCTAAGAGTGTAAGTATTAAAGTTGCCATTGAACGATTTTTATATACTGAAGTGAACACGACAGATCGATATACGAGTTATGAACGGAAAGGAAGACTCGGGAATAAAACGGCGATCTGCAAGAGTTGCTAACTATGCACACACTACTGACAAAAACATTTCCCGACATGATATCGCTCAGCATGTTAACAATATTAAAGAAAAGAAACCCAGGAAACCCGCAAAGGCGCCTTGGGAAGCAGACAATTTTATGGAGAAGATCAGCTCAGACATCGTAATGGGATCTGCGGACGAAATACAACGTCATCGATCAGAGGACTTGAATGCAATTATGCCTTTTGATAACGATCCTTTCACTGGCGATATCGTGTCGAACGAAACAGACCCTTCGTACTCAGAGGAGTATACCGAATTCATCATTCCAACGAAGGTGACTTTGCTCGATTGATTTGCTACGCAGAGCGTCTCTTATTGATTACATCTAGATGGGCTCCGTTTGCAATTCACTTTCATCGGATCCTGCTCCAACAACCGTGATGATTGACCTTACCCTCGAAGAAGACTCTCCGAGACCACAGGGTCCACGACTTACTATTCCTACAGATCACCTGATACCTGAGAAGAAAATGGCGGAAGATGTTCAAACAGCTATATCAAAAATCGAAGAACAAAATGCAGAAGTAGAACCCAAGGACGGACCAAGAGTCAATGTGCCCAAAGTTAGCGCGCGAGCGGAAAATAAACTCGACGATAACAACGTCACAACGAAGACGTTTGAAATCGAAAAGAAAAACACACGGGTAGAATCCAAAGATCTCCGTATGGATTTACGCGAAACAACGAAAGAAGCAACTATACGTCCTGTTCCCCAAGAACCAGAAACCAATTCGGAGCATGTAGGAATATATGCCCCTGACATGGAGAGGGACATTGGAGTCAGTAAAGGACTGTCAGAAGATTCTAACGAGCGTTATGCAAACCAGATCCCTCGAATTGAAAAGATGCCACCACCGCCACCTAAAAAAGCAGTTGCGGCGGAACGCAAAGTTGATTTTGATTTGCCTGAATCCAGGTTTTCTGAGATACAAGCAAATAAAAAAAATCATACCGGTTTGTTTTGTTTGATGATTGTTCTACTTGGAGTCGGTTTATCTGTTTATAGAGGGACGTTTGACTGCACGAAGACTTCATCCTCCCAATACGAACGCACCGAAACGAATGCGCATCAGCAGGCCGGTGGAAGAAGAGCAGCTTCCTATGGATAAAATTATTGAGGTAAAGCATATTCAATACAAGGATAAATATTGACTGATCAGCGGACATTCCAAGATTTTGAAAGAGATCAACGAAGTGCGCGGTTTTCTCGTCAAGTGAAAGAAAAGCTCGCTAACCATCATTAGGCTGTGATTTCCCGAGTTACAGGCCGTTTTGAAGGAGTAACGGAAGAATTGTATGCTGGACAGCGAGCGATCCTGGAAGGCACTGCCGATACTCTGCAAGAGATGCTACATCAGAGGTTTCTGCAAAATTTTGCTGGGATTTTTTATTATTGCTGACAAGTGGATAGAGTACGACACTTCAACGACATGGTCGATCTCGAAGGAGAATACACTGCTCGGTGCCAGGATATTGATGCTGGCCTTGAGGGGTATCTCAAATCGACTGAACAGCTTGCGCAATCATTCAAGAACGTCGTTCTTGACCAGAGCCGCCGAAGTCTTTCTAAGAAACTGCCGACATCTCTAGTGAAAAAGATGCCTTCTGTCATCTTGAAGCCAGACATCAAGTTGTAGTTGTAATATTTTGAAGAATAAACGAGCATTACGTGATTGTGGACTTGAGCGGATCAGAAAAATAAGGAAGCTAGCATGTCCTCTTGCCTTTTACGCGTTGAGCAACGCGTCTCTCGATGCTTGGAGGGGCTGAGTCTGCGTGTACGCCCAGAATCCACGTTGCCCAAAATATCACATAGATCATGGTCATTTCAAACACGTCCATGTGCTCAGCAGAGGATTCGAAAGCCCGCCTGCGTGTATAAAACCGCCACTTTCCGGTCTTGCTCTTCTTTATCTTCTACATCCACAACCACCCAATTTCTCAAGCAGCTCGCAATGACGGCACCAGGCGACGCAGAAAAGTACCGTCTCCCCACAAATGTCAGGCCAACCCACTACGATGTTACAGTCAAGACAGACCTCGAAGCTCTCACATTCCAGGGCTTGGTCAAGATCGAGTACGTCTCACCATTCAACATATCTATATCTTTCCTCCTAACATTCCAACAGCCTTGACGTAAAGCAAGAGACGTCGACAATCGTTCTTAACACATCAGACCTCGAACTCAGAACTGCGTATGTCGTCCGTACATCGTGTCTTTGATGCTTTTGTTCACTCGATTTCTTCATCAGATCCATCTCATCCAATGCATCAGAACCAGCAAACATCGTCGCCCCTTCGACTTTTGACAAGACGCAGGAGCGCACTACCTATCAGTTGCCATTCTCTCTTCCCGCAGACTCTAAAGCCCAACTCACGATTGGCTTCTCTGGAAAGCTTACTGGAAGTATGATGGGTTACTACAAGGCATCCTGGGAGCATGAAGGCAAAACCAAGTACTATGCTCTCACACAATTCGAGGTACGATCACCTTCGATTCATCTGTACTGCATGCTGATTTCTGCAGCCTACCGCTGCGCGTCGTGCATTCCCATGCTGGGATGAGCCCCTTCTCAAAGCCACATTTGCTGTTACTTTGATTTCCCGCCAGAAAACCACCAGTTTAAGCAACATGCCTGCCATTTCTGAGCAAGTTATTGATGCCGATTTTGTGGCTCCTGCCGATCTCGCAGAAATCTTGGCCTCGACCAAGAACGAGAACTGGAAAATCACCAAGTTTGAGACGACGCCACCTATGTCTTCTTACATCGTCGCCTTCGCAAACGGCGAGTTTGAATACTTGGAAACCTCGGTAAAGATGCCTCTTAGCGGAAAGACTATCCCTCTCAGAATCTACAGTGAGATTTCCTTTTGCAGAGTTAAGATATGAATTAATTGGGTATATACTTTCAGCAACTGCCGATGTTATCCATCAAGCACAATTCGCTTTGGATGTCAAAGCTGCAGTCTTACCTCTATACGAGAAAATTTTTGATGTCGAATATCCTCTCCCAAAGTTGGATACTCTCGTAGTACGTACTTCTACTGAAAGTTCTGAGTTCACCCTTTGAACGTTTTGTCTAGGCAAGTGATTTCGATGCAGGTGCTATGGAAAACTGGGGGTTAATCACTGGACGCACAAGCGCGTTCTTGCTTGATCCTGCGCGTGCTGATATTCAGGCCAAGAAGCGTGTTGCTTCCGTCCAGAGCCATGAAGTAGCGCACATGTGGTTCGGCAACATTACGACTATGGAATGGTGGAATTATCTTTATCTTAACGAAGGCAAGCGTTGACGTCTCGTCTTTGAAGGATATCCATTAATTGCGTTTTGATTCAGGTTTCGCCACTTTGGTACGCATACATTTGAACGTATAATCAAATTCACTTTATTAAACCTTCTCATTTCCATCTAATAGATGGGTGAAGTTATTGTTCCAGGTAAGGGATTGGCTAATTTCTAATATCACCTACTAACCAAGTGGACCATTGCATTGCTCCAGACAAGCAAGTTTTTCCATATCTTTTGTGTTGCTGCTTGCTAACAATTGTTCAGGGTTTTCCCTGAATGGCGCGTCAACTCCGAGTTCATTACTGAGCATTTGAGTCGTGCTTTGAGCTTGGATTCCAAGCTTTCTTCCCATCCGATTGAAGTTGAATGCCCTGACGCCAACCACATCAATCAAGTACATCTCTTTTTTTCTCTCTCAGTGACAAACTATTGACATCTCTTACAGATCTTCGATGCATTGTCGTACTCGAAAGCTGCATCAGGTATGCCAACATTATCCTTCTCACCAATTTTATATTCATTGAACGTATCTTCAGTCCTTCGCATGCTGTCGTACTACGTCGGCGAGGAGAAATTCCTCAAGGGTGTTTCCCTTTATTTGAAAAAGAAACTCTTCGCTAACAGTGTCACCCACGATCTCTGGGAGGGCATCAGCACCTCTACTGGTCTCAACATCACTGAGCTCATGGAAAATTGGATCACCAAAGTTGGCTTCCCAGTGTTAAGAGTCACAGAAAAGGATGACAGTATCACTGTTCGTCAAGACCGCTTCCTGGAGACTGGCGCTGCTAAGCCGGAGGATAACGAAGTTATCTGGTGGGGTTTCTTTGCGCTGTCCAATTTTTGACATCAGTCTAATTAGCGGTGTTGTTAGGAATGTTCCTTTGAGCATCGTATCGGCGAAGAACGGCGAACGATCTGTTGACAGAAGCGCTATTTTACAGGAGCGCGAGAAAACCTTTGCATTAGACACAAGCGTTCCATTCAAATTAAATGCTGGTACTAACGGAGTTTGTATGTGGTCTGGTCTCCGTTTCATTAATATGCACTCATTCAATGGTGTTCAAAGACCGCGTTTTGTATACACCCGAACGTTTGGCAAAGATTGCCCAGGAAGCTGCCAAAGATAACTCCATCTTCTCACTCGAGGATAGGATGGGCTTGGTCTACGACGCTATGGCGCTGTCTAGAGCTGGTCTGGCCAAGCTAAGCAGCGCCTTGACGCTGGTTGACCTGTGGAAGAACGAGAAAGAATGTAAGCCTTACTGGCCACATTATAGTCATCTTAGAAAAACCTTTATTGACCCCCTATTACTCTCAAGACCTCGTTTGGCAAGGGATCGGATCCAGCGTTGGCGGAGTGGCTGATGTCTGGTGGGAACACTCTGAAATTACGGACAAATTGGATGCTTTCAACCGTGTAAGTGAACGCGCTACTTTCGGCAAACCAAAAGCGGATTTGTTAATGTAATTCATTTTAGTCATTGTTTGTTCCTTTGGTGGATAAGCTCGGATATGAATATCCAGAGGGCGAGTCTGTCGACTCATCTCTCCTTAGGACATTGGCTGTTGGACAAGCATATTCAGCCGGTGACAAGGGGTACGTATTTGACCTATTTCCATCGCACTCACTAACATCACTCTTTTAGAGTTATCGCGGAGTTGTGTAACCGTTTCAAGCAGTACCAGGAAACTGGAGATAGTTCCAAGATTCCGGCAGATTTGCAGCGTGTTATCTATACCGCGGTTCGTATTGAGTCATTTTAGCATACTGAGCCAGGGGACTGACGGAAGGATATACAGGCCGTGAAATACGGAGGTCGGGAAGAGTATGATGCCATGATTAAATTGCATGACAAGCCAAAGACGCCCACAGAAAAGATTGCGGCAATGTATGTGTTCTGGATGCGTTAACCTCCAAAAGGCTTCATTACTGATTACGATTTGCAAAATAGCCGCGCACTGTCAGCCAGTGAAGACGAGGCTCTGATCAAGGAGACCCTCAAATTTATTGGCACAAATGCCAGGGATCAGGATGTCATTTACTTCTTTGCTTCACTTGGAATGAACAACAAGGCACGAAGACTGTTGACACAGTATATGCAAGATGAATATGATGTCGTACGTTATCTCCGGATGCTCACCGTGTAAAGTAACACCTGATGATCTTTGTCTCAATTCCAGTTATACAAACGCTTCGAGGGTAACTTTAGCCTGGGCAGTCTTGTTTCGGTGAGTAAAAATTGCCGAGTCAAGATTAACTCTGAAATAACGTCGTCCATAAAGTACACCATCAACTACTACTCGAGCGAGAAAGATCTCGCTGCAGTGGAGGCATTCTTCAAGGTGAGCGAAAGAGAGAACTCATACCTACTGTGTAGCGGCTGACAGTGATTCGCAGGGCAAGGATACGTCCAAATACAACCAGTCTCTTGCACAAGGATTGGACAGCATCCGTGCGCGCACAGGATATATCCAGGTAAGCAGAGAAAGAAAGAAAAAGGAAAAAAAAAGACACTAATACCAAAAATATACAGAGATCAACAGAGGACCTTCGCGCATGGCTGTCTCGGAAGTAAGTATAGTGGTAGTGATTACGTCAGCGGATAGCAGAACCTGTTTAGTAGTTGAAATGTATTTTATTTTATTTTATCTTGAAAGTATGCCTATGCCAGCATTTGATCCTGTCCGCGATGCCGTCCTCAATTCTCCAGTACAACGCAGAGCGACTGATCTCTCCGTTTTACTCAACCAGGACAGCAGAAATCCCCCGCCGCCCCGTCAGTCTTCAATACATTCTTTGCTTTCACCCCAGGACGACACTCTCGCTACATTGGAGCCTATACGTAGATCTTCAATGGATATTAATCACATTTCTCCCCCAGCATCCAGACGAGAATCAGTAGTCGATTCATCGAGGCCGTCGACTGCAGACTCGGCAGCACCGCGCTCAACACAGTCTCCCGTTTCATTGCCATATAACCCACGAAACCGCATATCAAAGCCAGATTCTGTTCTTATCCCCCTTTCACGTGAAGAGATTGAGAAATACAAGAATTTCCGTGGCGAAGGCGCTGCCCGCCTACTGTCTAAGCGTAAAAGAGCA
>Ga0247779_1001725_pt1 | contig 10283 bp, 14 predicted proteins | sample UWRJL221509R5_FD_179925 | JGI IMG/M metagenome (GOLD analysis project Ga0247779, IMG submission 179925) | Plant litter microbial communities from Arlington Agricultural Research Station in Wisconsin, United States - UWRJ-L221-509R-5 | ecosystem: Environmental > Terrestrial > Plant litter >...
TTTCGATCGAATTAGCGCCTGTTGAACGATGCCAGGGGCGCCAAGCGTGCCCCTGAAGTTGCTTACTGTGATGTGTCATCATAGAGTCACACTGCACATGACTTCGCATTGCATGTTAAACGTTTTTTAAAAAGGCTTCAAGGCTGTACTTGAGTCATGATGAAGAGAAACAGTATCAGCTCGAATGGGCAAACGAGAAAGCTGAGGATATAACCATTTCCAATCTCGACCGCTCCGACGATCCACGACCGTAACCCTACCACTGTCAATGAACTTCAAGTGGACTTCGCAGGCTATCTTGAACTTGCAGAACCGACACCGAGGATTTCAACGGTTTCTTCAAGTTTGAAACACTACGAGTCAGAGCTGTGGCGATGTAGATGTTCCGCTAGGAGAATGGAGTCGTGTTCTAGATGAAAACTTAGAAGGCATATCGAAACTTTTGAAAGGTAAAAAGCGAGGTTGCGCGAGAGATGAAATCGAATCCGAACAGAAAAACGATGAAAACTAGCATGCATCCGATCGGACAATTCCGGAGATTACCCTTGCTCGACTGGCGAGAAGATAAGATGACTCCAAAGTAAGTTTGTCGAGGGTTAGTAAGTCCTATGGTAGAACTTGTACGTGGCTGAATTCGACCAGGCTTTCGTTGGTCAAGATGCATATCATGTTAGTGGCACTTAAACATGTGGACATCATGTCGCCAGTGTGTTCTCAAGTGACGTTTGAGGACGTTTGATAGGCGCTGGCTATGCCAAGCAAGAACACTTTGCCAAGGGTATTGTTTTTGGGAAGATACCTTCAAGCGGCTCGAGCCTGCTCGACGGTCCAGGGAAGATTTTTATATAAAACGTGGACTATTTTTGACTCGCGACTCGCTGCCCTAGAACTTGCTTTTCCTGAAACCTCATAGCGTTCACTATAATAAAAGAAGCTCATGATCAAGATTAACTCAGGTAACTCAAAGAAAGTGTTTAAAAGAAGGCCAAACGTCGAAATTAACCTGGTCGTCCAAAGAAAACCATTTATTCAAAGTAATTGAACGATATACGAATCATGGAGGTCTGCCAAAGCATTAACCAGACGTTAATGCAGGGAGATATATACTGCCCAATAAACCAACAAGAACACACCAAAACCACAAAACGTCCCTAATTGGTACTGTCTAAGTACTATTATCCTCATGTTAATTTGAGATAAACATACCTACAAGTATCTTCACCCACAACGGGAAGACTGCATTCCCTGCCCACTGCCCTTTTATTGTTACCATCAAGTGCACAAGGTCGTCATCCTTGTGTAAAATTTGACGAGACAGCGACAAGGGTCGTAGGATCTTCTTGAAGTCACGTTCCAGCACGATAGAATCACTCCATTCATTGCTCGTCGTGTCTCTCATGTTGAGAGGAGAATTTGGCTGCAAGGCGGAAATTTATCATCAGTAAGGAATGGTGAATTACAGGGAGCCGTCCCACGGTTGTACTCACCACCCATAACTCAAGCTGCCGCGCGGAGGCATCCATATACGAGAATTCTTCACGGAGATCTTGTAGAAACAATGGTAAGCAGGCCTGTGCAGGGCCCTCAAACAATTCATGGGGAATGGTGATTGATGCAAGGTCCGCCGGTCGTGATTTATCGTGGAATTTGTAGTTGATTTGAACAGGTGAATGAGTGGTAACAGTACCGCTGTAATCGTATCCCATCATCTCAATGTCTTTGAAGGTGCTGACTTCTTCAGGGATTTGTACACTCATTGAAGAGTGGTTGGACTGAGCGTTGATTGAAGAACGAATGAAAGGGGGGTGACGGTGCGACTGTGAGGCTATCCAGCCGGAGGCTGTTATTGCTTCCAGACCATGACCTCATACCTGGGTGTCCTGGAGGCCATGTATAAACCCAAGGTCATGTACCGTTGAGACAGAAACATAATCATAGCAAGATATGCTCCGTTAAATTGATGTATGCTTGCATGGAACTGAAAGAAGTGACGACCTACGCTCAGGAATATACTACGAGTTGTAAGTTGCTTCTAAAACGTTGGGCAATGTAGGAAGCATGTTATTCATTAATTCCTGTGATTCCACAGGTCTCTCCGGAACGAAAACGAAAGAGAATGTACAAAGAAAAGTAATAGAAAGCATAGGCCTGTTTGTTCACCCATAGGGATATATCTATGCCAAAGCCCCTACTTTCCCAATTTCAAGATACTTGGCACACAGGGTCCCAACTATTATGAGTGCTGCGATCAGAGAAAACAAGACTAACAGGTCACTCGTTAGCATGTATTCAATTTTCGCAATCATCAGTAGTAGGATCCATACCTGTAAATGTCTTCAAAGCTTCCTCATTGGATATCTCAACTTTCACCGGCCTACTATTCGCTGACCATTCTCCCTTAATAGATACAACCAAGTGCACCAGATTTTTGTCCTTCCATGAAATCTGACTCGACAGTGACGAAGGTCGAAAAATCTTCTTGAAAAAGCGTTCCAAAACAGCAGGGTTTTCCCACATATATTCTATGGTATCCTTCATTTCGAGAGGGTGAGTTGGCTGGACACCCACGATCAGCATCGACGCTCACAAACGAGTAGTCAGTTTGCGTTCACCATCCAAAATTGTAGCTGCCTTGCACGTACGTCCATGTCTGGACAATCTTCGCGCATATCCTTCAGAAACAACTCTTGGCAGTGCAATGATGGCCCCTCGAATAGTTCTTGTGGTATCTCGATTGGCGTCGGTTCACCAGAGTACAATTTGTCGTGAAACTTGTAGTTGATTGTAACAGTGGATTGAGTAGTAATAGTAGCAGTACTATTGACCTCCTCTGGGTCGTATTGATCATAATGGTGGGACACTGGACGCATTTCGAGAATCGATGATATTAGCGCCTATTGTACAATGCCAAGGGGTTCGATTCGTAGTGACGGTCACAATGTCACCAGGTTGCAAAGTTGAGTGGCGGAAAATGAAATTTCGTCCAAAATTAGCTCATATATAGCGTATAAGTAAACTATGCTCGAGCATCTCTCTAGATCTCTCTGCTGTACGAACAGAACTCATGAAATAATGCCTATTCGTTAAGTTGTACTAACACAGCTTAGCGCAAGCCATGAAACCCTTCAGTGAGCAAATGCGATGGTATATTTTTTTACTAATACGAAATACATTTTTACATTGCCAAAACACCTTTGACTTGATCGTGACTGTACGTACAAAACTTACAACTCTCATTTCACACACTGAAATGGCTGTTCTTGGGCATAGTAGAGTCCGCGGCACGATTATCCATGGTATCGAGCGCGACGCCAATTTCGCCAGCTGCGCTCGTGCGGTACCTCGAGCCCGGAGATTGAACCAACAGTCGCCCGACTGTATCGTTTGACCATCCATAACGGCGCACGATACGGAGGACAATCAACAGAGGCATGATTCCCTAAAAGAAACAGAAATTCAATCACAATGAGCCCCTATACGGAATATACACCCACCGAAATTTGCATCATGAGTGGGATGAACAAAATCGCTGCGATCTTCTGTAGCCCGTACAGCACGACAAACACAAGCGAGATCAACCCTGAAGGGAAGGCCGACTCGATGATGATGGACTCGGTACTTGTGAACTTGTCCTTCATTTCCGAAGTAGTCGCCGATACTTGACGTCTCAGCTCGAGGAGTCGAGGAATGAGGATTGCCGTGATGAGAACGTTCAGTGCGGTCACCAGAGAAGCGTAAGGGACTTCAAATCGAACGTCGCTGGGTGAATTTGGGAAATTGGTGTCTTGAGTCGAGGTGAGTTGGATAGCATGGAGAATTGACATTACTGGAAATAGAGAGTTAACGATTGCTTAAATTTCGTTCACCTCATAATGAAGACTCACCAACAGACGCAAGGAGAATGAGAGATAAAAGTCCTGTAATCGCAAACCTTCTCCATAGATTATGGATTCGGTAAATCTGGAAATTTCATTCATCTTATCATTAGACTCACTGCAGAAACAAATAAAAGGTTACAAAGACTCGCCATAAACGTATTGGAGGCTATAATCATCATGATAGAAGTCGCAACAGCACCGACGTTGGATAAATTGCCCTGTTGTTCCGCAATGAAAGCAGCAGCGCCTCCAGGATAATCGCTGTTGTCGATAAACGCCAACTGATTAGAGTGCATGGAGAACGCGACATTCAGTGTTCCGAGGGCGACAATGACACCCGTAAAACCCAACCATCGCTTCTTTTCAGGACCAGTGGTGTTGAGTAAGATCGCCGTCGAGCACGCGTAAGATACGGCGAGGAGGAAACCTTTTCACGGTATGTCAGATATGTTGAATTGTAATGAATAATCTAGCCTCACCATATCCGATAGCGCCCAGGGCTGCAGCTGCGTACGAAGCTTGTTGTAACCACAGAGAATCCGCAGACGACATAGTGATACTTGTATGGTCGCGAGTTGCGATAGGACTTACTCCAAGTCCTAAAAGGTTGGGTTACTGAATGCTTAAACGCACCGTGTCTGTTTTATTGAGCCAATCTGGATCCATCTACCGCTTTAACACTAACGGCCGTGTATTCGCCATTGATTCATATCCATCCGAAGAAGCGTACACCGACATGGTAAAACGAAGGCGCGTATTCACACCTACTAAAACTTGTTCCAATCTAAGTAACAGCCCCCCGAACACCCCAAAAAAATCCATAAACAATGCCGTTAGCCTTTGCGATAGGAATCATATACGCAAAGGCGCATTCGCCGCTATACGTTGAGTACAGATTGAATTGGCTCGGGAGGCCTGGTAAAAATCTGACACCAATAATAGTTTCGGACCAATACGCGCATACATCCACTGATTCTGATCAAGAAAGCCCTGTTGATTTTATCCCCATATCCCGACAGCACCGGGAGAGAGATAGGGTCCAATCAGTGAGGCTTTTCCGGGGTAGATATTGATTTCGATTACCATCTTGTGTTAACGAAGATCTGTCAATTTAGGGCACTTCTCCCGAACGCAAATATATCGACCCCATAAGTTCAATATCAAATTGTACACGATGTGCGGGCGCTAATTATAGAGCTCTAGAACATGTGGACACGGCTACACCCCTAACTTTGACGGTATGTACCTATTCCGAGCGCTCGACTTCTTGGTAAGATAATACGACGTTCACACAGCACATTAATAGCGCTGGAAAACCTGGGTTCATCCTGAGTCCTTTGGGCTGCGAAATTGGAAAGTACCAACCCCAAGTTTTCCTTCCTTTCGATTGTAATTCGCTTAACTCTCGACCATCCGTAGTAAGTATCAAGCTCCCTTGCACTGCAGAAGAAAATATAACATGAAATTGCTAACAGGGTCGTAGTACAAGCCATACAATGCCACGATCCTACGAATCACTTTCGACAGAAGACGATGCTGAGGAGAAACTTCTCTCTGGCAAATCGGACTCGACGCTGGTGGACTTCACCTCGTACAATGCTCGCAGGCTTTCCTCAAAGTTCACCCTCTTCGCGTACATTCTCATCGCCTTGACATTACTATCTGCTGGCGCCAGTCTCGTAACAGTGGTCACCACCTTCAGAGACGCGCGTGCAAGAAACGCTCCGATCGATACTCTTCCACGCCCAGATATCTTCGTAGGCGTGCCAAAGAATCGTCAGGCTGGGATGAGCGCGCCGGTTCATGGTGGCCATTCGCACTCCCACTCGAATTGTAAGTTACTATGACACTTATCTGTATATTCTCGCTAACGACGACGGTACTAGGAATACGGCCCCATTGTTAAATAAATATGCTGTTATTTAGTCAGTTTTTTTAAATAAATATGAATATCAGTTTATGTGTTCCTCACTCTTAAATTTCCAAACGATGAGATAGTCTCAAAGTTCTTGAATTCGAAATAAAAACTACATATCTAAGGTTCATAGGTATCCTTGTACATCTCAAAGTTATCCTCCATATAATTCCACACCTGCTCCCAATCCATACACCGATGGGTTATCCCAATCCCCGTCACCGTGTCCACCACCTTTCCATCCGGTGTCATCTGCCTATGGCTTGCCGGTTCCAGGGTCACATCCGAATTACACAAAACCATCTGTCGGAAGTATATGAGGCAATGGTGGACGTGTCCTACTTCCGGACTTGTGTAGTTATAATCCTCTTTTGTCACCATTGCCATGCGGAGGTACGTGCGGAATGATCTTAAGCAGTGAAGATGGTGGTATGTTGAGACGAGATAATGCTGCCCGTCTTCAGGGCGATAGATGAATCCGTCGCCCTTGGGCAGAACGGCATCCCAGTCTGAGGAGTTTCCGTACAGACCAAAACGCTCGGACTTGATTGTGGTCAAGCTCGCTTGACGCACGTTGACAGGAAATGGTGGCTGATCAGGAATTTTTTCTTTTCTCAAAAATCAGACGAAATTATTTAAACAACAATGGAATAGAACCATACCTTGTTGTCGATCATCTTTGAGTACGAGATTAAGAGATACAGTCGTCACAATATTCACAAAAAGCGAGAGCGAAAGAGTTATGGCGGTTGCCAGGACCAGAGGAAGGGGTATGTTGACACTGCGTTTTATCATCGTTGAACGTTGAAGTTCGACGTTGAAAGAGTGGCACGCCTGGAATCACAGGGGTTCCTGAATTATACGCAAGCGGAGTTCACCGGAAAATCGGCATCCGCCGAATGAGTTAAGCCGACAATTCTAATTTAAGCGCCGTGATGGTTGCCGAGGCACGCCGTAGGCTTTTTGCTCAACACTGCTCCCTTGATTAACGTTCAACGTCAACTAATAATATTCTTTGGCTACTATATCTTCGACTTCTCCAAAGACAAATGATGCTCAGTCCCCAAACATGGTTAAGCTCGCTTTACTGGTACACATCGCGTTATTCTTCGCACCGTCGTTCGTAGCATCCGCAGCGACGACAGTAGTGAACAAACCTGTGAAGGTCACCGAGGGCTTTGTTCAATGGACTTCGTCTGATGGCGGCGGGCCATACCAGACATTCTTCAAGCTCTTCGGACAAATCACTCCCGCGAGTCCGACGCCGCTCATCGTGCTGCACGGTGGGCCCGGTTTGTCCCTCGACTACATGACACCCTTCCAAGATCTTGCAACGCAGCACAACATCCCAGTTATTCTCTATGATCAGCTAGGCAACGCACATTCCACGCATTTGGACTCTGCACCGCCCTCGTTCTGGAACATCGACATATTCGTTGAAGAGCTCTCCAACGTCATATCACACTTGAACATCCAAAGGTCGTTCAGTCTCGCCGGTCACTCGTGGGGAACCGTTCTTGCGATGGAGTTTGCGCAGCGCTTACAGCCAGCGGGGTTGAAGCGCCTTATTCTATCCGACGGGCTGGCATCGAACGATCTGTGGAACGAATCGCAGGGAGAACAAGCTCAAGAGTTCCCACTTTCCGTTCAGGAGGGGCTTGGAGCAGGCTTCTCCGACCCAGTGGCATTCAAAGCAGCGTTCGACGAATTCAATACAGTACACGGAATCCGCTTGAACCCTCTCCCCGCGGACTGGCTTGCGACCGAAGCATGGATATTTGGGCCTAACGCAGACGTAACTGTCGCAAACGCTTCACAGTAAGTTCTCCCCTATCATTCAACTTCACATCTATTCTGACGGTGAATGATATGATTAGGATCTTGGATGGCTGGACGATCATAGACCGCCTGAGCACGATCAATGTGCCCAAAACACTAGTGATCAATGGCGAATTTGATACCGCGCAGGACTTTGTCATCGAGCCTCTGTTCACCCAGATTCCCCGCGCGACACATGTCAAGTTTAGGAACGCGAGCCATACTCCATTTTGGGAGCAACGTGAAAGATACTTCCAGGTAGTCGGCGAATTCTTGCTGAATTGATTGAGATACTTTGGGTTACCCGCAGTGAGAAATTCATTTGGTTCTCAGTTGTAATGCATCCCAAGTTTCATCATTTCCCCTCCTTTTTATTTATAATGGATCAGTCTGTAGTATACGTACGTACGTACATCTAACTGTATGTATGTACGTTCGAGCGCTTTAACCTAATACGTATGTACCTCGAAATTAACTTTATGATGATTTGACATATCCCCGGTTAAAACATATTTTTGCTTCACACATATCCCCGGGAGTCCGGGAACGTTTATGGCTAGTCTCGTATGTATATAATTCAATCTCAGAATAGACGGATTTGTGTGGGTATTGGCAAGGTTTGTGAATTGATAACATATAAGTGAAGACCTGTGGTAAAATACGGATGGAGTACTAGTCATTGTGCATATGATGACTTTCGATTCGCAGAAACGCTATTATCTGCTCCCAACGACGTTGGTACACGCAGGTGCCGTCGTCCTATGCCTTTCTATCTTATTCAATGGCATTGGGGTTTTAATGCACTGTTCGCTGCCCAAGTCTAGTACGTCGCGCGCGTTGGATGTATTTACTATATTGATTGCTAACTAGTGTTTATAGACACGACTCCGTATTTGCTCAGTGACAACAAGGTTGCAAGAATACCAATCGATCCGCGTACAGTCGCGCTTGAAGTCATCGACGCTGAAGACTCTGATCGATATGGCATGGACGACGACAACGACTGGGCTTCAGTGACCCCGCTAGGCCACGGTTTCGTGAAACTCGGCGGCGAAGACCAATTCTACGCCATTTCAATGTACCACCAGATGCACTGCCTGAACGATTTCAGGAGGATGTTCAACGGAAGTCAACGTAATGCTTCGCGCACCGACCACGACAAGCGGCATGCATTCCACTGCCTTGCGTACCTCCGCCAAATGGTACTGTGCAGCGCTGATATCACGCTCGAGCCGGCTTTCCTCGCGCAAAATACGGATGGAAGAAAGACACAAGCGGCGTACGGTGCAGGTGTCACCCACGAATGCCGTGATTGGGTACAGATACGGGATTATGCTGAGACGAACTTCCTATCGTGGAAGGACGAAATTAAGGGCGCTGCGACTTCCGAGTTAGACGTGGTGACTATCTAGCGGCTTCTATTTCTCATAGTTTAACATTCATGATATTGCATATGTAAATAGTAAACTTGTAAGAAAATACAGTTAGTATCACTGTAAACTGAACTGTACCGAAATGTCCGTGTCATTGTCAATATTATAACCCGGATCTCAAATCAATCAAATTTGAAAGGTTTCTGTCCATTTCTCGGAGAAATCATGTTTATTTACGTATATAATACTGCACAGGGTCAGCGAAGTGTGAGTGATAGAAGTGTCTGATAGAAAGATTGACTGATTGAGACTGTCACGATGAGGATCAAGTTTATACCAAAAAAAGCAACTATAAATATGTTTTCTATTTTTGCCATATATGTCAATTGCGGGCGACGCGCGTGGCGGTTATCAGAACATAAAATAACCGTGCTTCCAGAACGTTATTGAAATTCCCACCGAACCCTCTTCAATTGGGCGTCTTATGATCACTGAGTGCCTGTGGGCCTTATTCTTCCATGTCATTGTAGAGAGAACTTCTTCGGGAAGATGAGAGAATTTGCAGAAGGCGAATTCATTGTACAGAAATTATTTGTAGTCTAGCCGGAAATCTTTCCGTGTAGTAACCCCATGATATAAATCAGGTCAAATTATCGATTATCGTGTAGCGCCGCGGGGGCGCCTAATTATGGCTGCAGTTCCATTTTGGGCATTACAGAGTTGCTGATAACGTTCGATTCGCACACACTGTGATTGTTCCGGTGGCTATGAGTCTATTATTTGATGATCTGTCCGCCGCCACGTACGGGTGGGATAGCGTATATACGAGCATATGGCTTGCAGTGACAGCGTGCTTTACGGAGGTACAGGAACGAGTTGGTAATAATATTTTCCTGAGATTCTGAAAGGGGGGTCGCTCACGCGAAGTTTGAGAGGCTGATCGAGCTGCAGTAATCGTACCCGGTAGCCTCATTCCTACCGACCATTGCCAATCCTAGCCCACAATTCAGAGATGTCTTGGAGTAGGCCCACCTACATACTGGTCCTATTACTTGTGCTAAATGTCCTCAACATATCTTACATGATATACTACTCGATGAGGAATCCTTCCGTTGTCGGACGTAGAAGAAAAGAAATATACTGTCCGTCAAATCTGCTACTGCACATATTCTTTGTGATTTAATCCATTTACTATATACTAGCTTACCATGGGCATGATTACCCTGAAAATCTACCGCTAGACTCGGACGAAGGCATCGGCACAGCTCTCATGACTGACGAGGAGAGCGTACACTACCA
>Ga0247779_1001726_pt1 | contig 10275 bp, 11 predicted proteins | sample UWRJL221509R5_FD_179925 | JGI IMG/M metagenome (GOLD analysis project Ga0247779, IMG submission 179925) | Plant litter microbial communities from Arlington Agricultural Research Station in Wisconsin, United States - UWRJ-L221-509R-5 | ecosystem: Environmental > Terrestrial > Plant litter >...
CTTCCCTCTAGACGGCTCTCGCGGTCATGAGAAGCGACAAAAGTCATATCGTACGGAGCGGCATCCTTTGATGTTGCCCAATCACTTCGCCAAAGCTGTTTTATGAATTGTATCGCGGAACATTCGCGGTAAGATAATGAACGGGGGTCCGCATGAACGTCTATTATGGACGAGATAAGAGGCGACATGTATGCAAGAACGTGCACAAGCTTCGCGAGAAATCCGCCGACAGAGAAGGACCGAACCTCGGGAGCATTTGTCGTGCTTTCTCCCAAGATATACACGAGCTGCGTCCCGCGAAAGGGTGAACACACTGGAAATTTAAGCGATTAATAATAATAATAATAGGAGACCTGTCCGCTTTATGAACAATATAAAGTATAAAATACCCGAGTTTATGGATAAGACCATGCTGGGATGTCCAGATACCCCAAAGTGTCCTTCATTCAGAAGATGTTGCATCTTCACAATTGTAGGTCCGCCCTATATAAGTGTGGCGTTCAGAGTGACGAACTCATGAGAACGCGGTAGCTTACAATAGAGTGCCCTACAAAATGTAACGGATGCTTCACCGACCAATTTGGATAATGTCCTTGGTGAAAAGTGCGCCCATATCGAGCGTGTTTGTTCTTTCGACTGTGTTCTTCTCCGTAATCGACTCTACCTCCGACCAGGGAGTAGTAAAGCTCACATGCTCGGTCATGCAGAGAGCTAACAGGACCTAAACTAATGAGGGTTTAGCTTTAAGCACAACGCCGTCAAGGATGGTATCCTGATAACTCTACCTTGTAACGATGACCTTTCTGGTTCCTAATGGACCATCGCGTTTTTTATGAATGGATCTATGCCATGAAAATGGACCAGCAGTGCCAAGAAAGCCTTCCACAATGACCAAAGGAATAGCATCAGGAGAGGAAAGAAAATCCATTCAACAGAAAGAGAGTAAGAGACACAAGACAAAGTTACCTAATCCCTTCAAGTACGTCTCATTCCGTGAACCTATTTTTGTACGTATATTTATTTTTAGCTCGACAAAATTAGGACAGGTGTTTATGCTATAGTGATACAAGGGATGGAATGCATAGAAAGGCCAATGCACATAACGAGACGCTCAATGAGGGTATGCAGTAGTGAATGTCCTTGAAAGGGCTGAAAAGTGTACGGATTGCATATGGTTTCATACGGGTATGATGACGAGTCGCTTTGAAAGAAAGAACAAATCAGAGAATTATTCAGTTCGACAGGACTAGAAACCTACCGCATAGGCTGATAGTCGTTAATGGTTCATGACAAATATTGATACACATGATAGAAGAACAAATGCAAGGCGAGGGGAATGAAGATGTTGAGTGTTTTATCGCTTGTTACCCGCTACCCAGGAAAGTTGCACACTGCCAACCCCAGCGATGTACACTTTTGCTCGTACACGACAAACCTAGGGTCAGTTAGACATAATGGCGTTCGTGCATACACAAAAGACCACTCACGGTATCAGCAACTTCTGGGTCACGAAAGTCGATCTGGAGGTCTCCGTTAGGCAAACGAGTGATCTGCCGGATCTCTCCAAAGCTCTATACGTATGGTTCAGAACAACATTCAAGTAAAAGAATGAGCCACGGCTGTACCTCACACCAACGTTTAACACCCTCAAACTTGCGAGTCTCGGTAACCCCAACCCCAGTGACAAGCAATTTTTTCCTCTTGCGATGTACTCTTGCATTAAGAGACGAAAACTTAACACGGGAGAAGGTTCCGCTAGCTGAGCGAGGGATTGCATTTCGAGGGTGTTGATTGAATCTGTAAGTGGGTGGATCATCCAGATCATCTTCATCGTCAATGTTATCCAGTTGCGAGCCAGGCTTTGGTGCAAACACCGTTCGTTGTTGTAGGATTCCCTTGCCAGGCTTCGGTCGAGAGTCCAGGACTTCCGATGACTGATGTGCAGAAGAGCGAAGTGACAAGGTGGACCTTGAGAAGCCTTTCAAGCGAGTCGCTGGGGACCTGTTTCCACGCAAACGTATGGATTCGAGAAGAGAGACTTTGGAAGGCGTCGATGGAATATTACTATCGACAGTAGTTGTCGTCCCGGTCCGTGATGTGTCCCATGTGCTGTATGTATCAGCAGATGAGATACTAGGTCGGGAAGGTGTGTATGGTGGTTCAGATATATCGACCGAAACCTCAGACATGGACGATTGTTGAAAATGTCCCAAAACACTAGGCCTCCATCTAGAAGTCGATGACGAAGGTGAAAGCTTATTTGATCGAGGAGGAGTTGCGCTGAAATCCAGGGTAGGGAGACTAGCTGATTTTGTGTGGGTTTGGTGAGGCGTACTAGTCAATGAAGAAGACACAGCCGGTGGGCCAGTGCTTGATCGCGGAGTTCGAGGAAAGAGGGACAAACGGGTGAAGACGCGAGAGGGTGTCTCCATGTTCGAATGAGGGGCAAGGTCGCCTTGCGTAGCTTGGGAGCGGAAAGAGAGGGTCAAGTTGCGGAACGATGGTGCAATGGAATTGCGGGATGATTTATGGGTGCGCTTAGGTAGACTAGGTGTGACAGCCGGCTAGATTAAGCACGTTGATATTAATGCTAAATTATCTTTACATGCATGCATCGAGAAGATGGCATACCTCTTTCGGTGCCTCTTGCGGTGATGGAGTTGGGTCATTTGGGATGTCATCATCATCAATAAGGTCGTAACTGATTATGGATTCATTATCTTGTTCATTGGGTCTGGCACGTTCAGATGACATGCGAGGCAAATCGGGATAGGCCAGATAGGGATTACTATGCGAGCCACATACACTAGAGCTTTCAAAGTAAGCAGGAGTTGGTGGTACAGATACTGAGGACAGGTAATCTTCAGGTGGTTGGCCCTGCTGCTCATTGATCCATTTGTCAAGCATACTTGATCGCTTATGCTGAACTTGGGTGGGTTGTATGTATGGTTGGACACTGAAGGGATCCTCCTCAGCAGTAGTGTAGGGCTGATCAGAAAGTAACTGGGAATGTAGCGAGAGCATTTTGACTGGTATGAAAGCAAGTCTTGACAAGTACAAGGATTGCTAGGGTTTTAGTTTTAAGCGTTGAAAGGCGTGGCGCAGGCGTTAAATGGTCATGAATCTGTGAAAAAATACAAGAAAGGGGGGCAGAACGCTATGAGGGGAACATGAAAGTAGGAAGGAAAGAGCGATGGGGCTTCCAAGTCGCGTCGTGTTCCGGACGTCAACAGACCTCTTTCTATATTGGGTTTCAACCAACTGCAACGAGGCGTTAGACATTCATATTCCGTGTGACTTTTATTATATTTCTACGTTTATTCCTTGTTTAACTCTTCCAGGACGCCTTTCAGTATTTCCTTGAACAGCTTTGCAGACGGCGTCTTCTCGTATCGTTCCAGCACCGGGAATTCAGAGCTCTTCTCTGCACTGGGCCCACCATCGAGCGCAGACACGAGGTCGGTATCGACGGGCAGTGCACCCAGGAATTTCAATTCTTCTTTGCGTGCCATTTCTGCTCCTCCGCCTGTCGAGAAAACGTTGCTGATTTCTCCGCAACATGGGCAAGCATATCCGCTCATGTTCTCGATTAACCCCAGAACGGGTAGGTTTACCGCTCGCGTAAATGAAAGGCACTTCATCGCGTCCATTAGAGCGACGGCTTGGGGCGTCGTGACAATAACAGCAGACAGGCGTGAATGGACGCCTGCAAGGTGTTCCATGAGGGAAAGATGTTCATCCGATGTTCCTACAAAAATGCTATCATCAACCTGACATTCCAATTCATGTGTCCAACAAGAATTACACGAACCTGGAGGCGTGTCAATCACAAGGTAATCAAGCTCACCCCATCTTACGTCGCTAAGAAATTGTCGAATCATCCCATTCTTTTTAGGCCCCCTCCAGACCACAGAATCACCCTTGTTTTTGAGGAGGAATCCTACACTCATGCACGCTAGCCGCGCATTTGAACCATCCGCATATACTGGGACCCATCCATCACTGCTTTGATGCACGCCTTTATCATCTACCCCAAACATTCGCGGGATCGAAGGTCCTGTGAGATCCACATCCAGGATGCCGACCTTGACATTCGGTGCAGAGGAGGCCAGGTTTAAGGCTAACTGGGTCGACACGGAGGATTTGCCGACTCCACCTTTCCCAGCTAGAACAAGGATAATATGCTTGACATTTTTCAGACGTCTCGTTACTGCCGTTTCCATCGTTGGGAGTGATAGAACATGATTTTAGTTGTTAGTAATGGCAGGAAAAATACTGCCCATGATGACGCCGGATTACTGATGGCCTTTTATTTGTCATCATCCGTCGTGCACATGATGAACCAGTCTCGCCTCGCATTTATGATAATTCTAGTCATGAAGTATGTTGTTGTACAGCGTAATAAAATATAGATACAGTATAGGTATTCAGGATATTCAAAGTAGAAATAAGTAGACCTCCTCAAATTTTTGTGAGATCATCTTTCAGATGCTAGATGCGGAAGCAAGGGACGTCAATTGATTCCTAAACTTCGAGACGATTAAATCAACGAACCACTTTGCAGAGCCGAGCAGCAAGACCAGCAAGTTGAATGAGGGTACCGACCCCTTCTAGAATCCTCATATGCGTAAATCCGATTTCCTTGTATATATAAAGATTAGCCGAAAGTTATATCAATATACGAGGATGGATGACGTCCTACCTTGATGTATTCAAGCTTCGTATACTCCGGCATTCTGAAGATAATGGTGATTAGCTTCTGCGCATACAATTTTGTTAATAAACTTACTCATCGAAGGTCTTCACCACGCGGAATATTGTGACAACAATATCAACAGCACTATAACCTTGAGTCCACAGCTCGTTTAATTTTTCTACTGCAGTGTCAATATCGCCTTTCAAGCATGCTCGAATTGTGGCTTGAATAATGATGGGGTGGGGTTGGTCGCAGACTTTGAAGACATTATCACCCGATACGAAGCCAAACCCAGCAAAAGTGGACTGTAAATTGTTGATAGCCTGTCGCATGTCACCTTCTGATGTGAAAATTAGGGCAGTAAGACCATCGTCATTATATTCAACCTAGATGAGATAGTAAGATCTGTGATGTTCAATCTTCATAAACCGCACCTTTTCCATTTCGCAAATTTCTAGCAAACGCTTGAGGATTTCTTGATCTTTTAATTTTGCATAACGCAGAATGGCGCAACGACTTTGTATGGGCTCGATGATTTTGTTACTCATATTGCATGCAAGGCAAAAGCGCGTAGTATTAGAAAATATTTCCATGGTACGTCGAAGTGCTTGTTGTGCACCAGGTGTCATGCTGATGAGAGTTAATTACGCGTTTAAATGGATAGGGGTGCGTTCATACCTGTCAGCTTCGTCCAGGATTACAATTTTATGGCGACCCGGTGGCAGCGTGACCTTTTTCTGAGCGAACGATTTGATCTTATTTCGCACAACATCAATGCCACTACAAATCGTCAATACACAAGGCAAATAATAGGCCAGAAGACTACATACCGCTCGTCCGACGCGTTCAACTCTAAAACACCCTCTTTGTATGCATCACCAAGAAGCTGATGAGCCAGGCAGTGAATGCTTGTCGTTTTTCCAATACCTGGCATACCCTGTTATTACCCGAGATAAGAAAAGAGTTTCATGTAAAGAATAGGGGTGACCTCACCGAGATAATGATATGAGGACAGTTTCCATCTCGAGCAATGACCTTGAGACGTTCGATTGTGTCTTGATTCCCTACAATGTCGTCCAGAATATGAGGTCGATATTTTTCCACCCTGATAGTTACACCTTCAGGCTCAAATGTAAATGGTAGAAAAGAGAGGACTTACCAAGGTAGCTCATAGGGCGTCTCCGCTGCTTTGTTCATGGTCGTTAATTGAAACGCACTTCGCGGTCACCGACGAGAAAGACGCGCTATGTCACATATGTCACACCGCGAATAACTGTCACTTAGGCTAGGCCTTGGCACAGAATTATTTCTGCTCAACTCTTACAATTTCATTCTCACCTCCAAATGCTGTCTTTAGGGCACACAAGAAGGACTGTTGGCTCCCTGAGTAGCTTCTGCGTATCTCGTATGTCTTTTACTTACTTTAAAAGTTTCACCACATTGACTATTAACGTGAGGCCAGCGCACTTGCTTATGCTCATATTCGACAAAACCCCTAGCCAGCGAACTTCCTCAACCACGACTGGACTATCGAAATATCTCTGAAAATGTTACCTCAAAGTCTCTAAACGCTTTGAATAGGAAAACTCGATTACCAAACGATGCAGTGGCCTCTGTAGCACGGGTTCACAGCGAAACCAAGCGAATATCCGCCGAACTGAACGCGAAACGCAATGCAAGATCAGCAGTAGGAGAACGTGTGAAGCGTAGTGCTGATAACTCAGAACGGGAAGCCGCTTTATTTGAAGCATCCAAGCTAAAAGTGGAAGTGAAAGATCTCGAAGCAAAATTGGACGCGGCTGAGCAACAATGCCTCCAGTTGGCATTATTACTCCCCAATGATACTCATCCAAACTCTCCACTCGGTCCTGAATCTTCTGCAGTAACGCTATCAACCCACGGGCCTGAACCCTTACCGTCAAATCCTAAACGAGATCACGTAGCAATTAGCGAACACTTTGGACTCCTCGATCTTAAAAGTGGCTCCACAGTTACGGGAACTTCATGGTACTTCCTTCGCAATGAAGCCGCTCTACTGGAGCTTGCCCTAACCAATTATTCTATGTCTATTGCAATTCAGCACGGATTTACACCTGTGACTACCCCTGATGTTGTTCGTTATGATATTGCTGTCAGATGCGGATTTCAACCGCGAGACGACGCCGACCCTCCTGTTTCACACATGTACCAGATTTCCCCGACACATTCATCTTCACCTGAGCTCGTTTTGGCTGGAACTGCTGAGATACCATTGGCAGGAATATTCGCGAATAAAGTCTATTCTTCGTTGGATCTGCCTCTTAAATATGTCGGTGTTGGTCATGCATTCCGGTCTGAAGCTGGCGCACGATCAGCGGACACCCGTGGGTTGTATAGAGTGCACCAATTCACCAAGGTCGAGTTATTCACCGTAACTGCGGCGGGGGCTAGCGAAGCCATGATGGAAGACATGTTGTCCCTCCAAAAGTCTATTCTCGAAGGACTTAATATACCATTCAAGTTCAGTTCCCCTTCTTTGTACATGAGTGTTACTTACGAAATCTATTCAGGGTTCTTGACATGCCTACCGAAGAATTGGGAGCAAGTGCCTTCCGCAAATACGACATTGAGGCCTGGATGCCTGGACGTGGAGCATGGGGGGAGGTATCTTCTCTGTCGAATTGTACAGACTTCCAATCGCGCAGGCTACATATTCGGTATCGTCCCCAAGGCGGCTCTACAGACTCAACGCCCTCGCGTCTTCCTTTTGCCCATACATTGAATGGTACTGCAGCAGCCGTGCCAAGGTTGATTGTGGCACTACTGGAAAACGGGGCTACGTTTGATGAAAATGGCCAAATTGTCTCTTTACGCTTGCCACAAGCGTTAAAACCTTTCTGGCTTAATAACAAAAACAGGGATATTATAGAATGGGATGACCACATATAGTGACTTTTACACTCATCTGTTCTTGTAGATAAGCGCGTCAACGATACATTAAGATTAAGTACGAGACGATGAACTGGCATACAACCATATGCTTAAATTACGACCTTCCTCCAAGACTCCAAATCGAAGAATATAACAACATAATAACAGCTTGCAGGAAATAAGTGAAGCATAATGTTCAAGTGAGTAAGGTTCTAAATACACCGTCTTCCGAAATTCAAGGACAGTCATTTCCTTTCCTACGATTATTTGTCAGCAAAGGGATCTGCAAAGGGGTCATCTTCTACGGGAAGTCGTATCTTGGTATTGCCGGATGAGAAGCCGGACGGTGGATCTTCGTCGTCGGACACAGTAACATAACTTTTGCGTTTGACTGATGGTCCAGCGGCTCTCTTGTGTGTTTCTTCATCTGAAGATTCGTAATCACTGAAATCTGAAAGAGAACCACGGCGGTCCGCGTTCTCTTGTTCATAGCCGTCATCTGAGAGAGTTGCTGCTGCAGAAGGGCGGAGGGGTGGAGGAAGATTTGTTGAAACATTGCCCAAGGGGCCAAAGTTTAGATCTTCTAGGTCTGGATGTACATGTGCCTGAGGTGCCGCACTACGATCTTTTCCTTTGGAAACATTTGCGTTGTATGTGGGGCTTATGCGGTTTCCTCCTTCAATATTCGCTGCAGCGAGACCCGCCGTAATAGCGGCGGTACTATCGGAAGTATTATCAGGTTCAGCGACCAACAACTTTTCATACATCTCGAGGGCGGCCACGATGCGATCATTGGTCTCAATGAGGGTTCCAATTAGTTCTTCGTTTTCAACAAGCTGAGATATTCCATTGTCAGCGCCGGATTAATTTGGCACGGCGCGCGCCAAGAGAGAATCCAAATACCTGGATATACCGTACAACAGGCTTTCGAGCTTGTTTGGCTTTGGCGAGGCATTCTTGAACTCGCTCATTCGTTTCCAAGATGTCGGTAGCAAGGTTCACCAACTTTCAACAAAAAAATGAATTCAAAAAATTCAAATGGTGCGAATTGTCTCTTACCGTTATGGCATTGACAAGATTGTTTGAAGCCTGAGATCCTTCGACGATGCTGGCCAATACCTTGGGTTTATCCTGCAAATGATGATATGAGTCTCTTTAACATCCATTTGGTGACTTGCACCACCTTTTCAAAATCAAAAGCAGCCGTCTTCTTCTTGTGCCTGTTATCCTCCTCTTTGCGAGCCCTTTCCTCTTTCTCTTGTTTGGCCTTTAATTTGGCTTCTTGCTTCTCGATTCTTCTCTTTTCCTCTGAACTCTGGCTTAATCCCATCAGATTGACTATCTCTTGGTGGGTGATGCGCTTTGGATCTATGCGGCACTGAGAATACAAGCCAGCAACGACAGACATGGAAGGATCGTCTTTATAACGATCTCGCCATGAAGCGAGTACGAGTATTAGCTTCTTTTTTACTCGTTTATCAGTGTTGGGTTCGTTGGCAATTAACTTTATGGCGTCCGTCATGTGGCCATCCGCAAAAGTACCTTCAAAAGCTCTTTGTTAGTTACAATAGTTAAAGGTGCGGCTTATAAGTAACAAATTCTGACTTTGGAATTTCTGTCCGCAGTTCTCAACCAAGGCTTTCAGGAGCTATCATACAGAAATGGGTCAGAAATGGAATGAATGCGATATAAAGAATCACATACAACTAGAGATCGATATTGTTGATGTGGATTCCCATGTTTGAGCTTCTTTCTGAGGGCTCGAGAAGCCTCAGAGGGCCTGTCAGGGGCCATTTAGCGATCAATGTCATTTACGACTTAACCGAAAGACTGTACCCTGAAGCCTGCAGATTAATCGCATCAACTAGTTCTGGAATACTGAAATGGAGTGTCAGAGGTCCGTATATTCGGTCAGGTATTGTCAAGACACAGACCCATCATATGCTTCTTCCTCGATGGTACTCGATGTAAGGATTTCCACCCAATCGGTAATTGAGGACTAAACCACCAATGATTAAACTTGTGCGTGGGGTGCAGCTGCGAATCCACGAACATGAGGCTTCTCTCTACCAAAGGCTTGTCTTGCAAATGTCAATGCGGACATGTTTGACCAGAAAACTGAGAAAGAAGAGAGGTAAGAGACACCAGATAGTCAATGAATTCGGTATCAATCAAAAAGTCCGCAATAACACAGGTATTATGTAATACGACGTAATACTCATAAGACACTTAGAGGAATAAGTCAGAACAGGTTTGACTGGTAACATATCGGAGCCAACAAAATACAACAGGGTAAAAAAGAGGAATATGAGAAAAAGAATACAAAATCCATTGCCCAGGAGTCATGATGACCCTTCCGTATTCGAAACACTGGCACCGTCCGTTTGAATGTTTCCATTCATACTTTGTTGATGTGCTCCACCTGCGCCTTGCATCACACCTTGTTGTTGATTGCGAGTAATATGGTTTAACATCAGGGCACCCATTGTCTGCTGGGGACCGATGCCCATAGGACTTTCCAGATACAAACGAATAAGGACAGTTTCTAGAGCTGCGACACTTGCAGCAGGGTATTCAAATGCTCTTGCATGATCTCGTACTGTCTGAAAGAGAGTGGCCATGTTTTCCCATCGTTCATGAGCAACATTCTGTTGGCTTTGAACATTCTG
>Ga0247779_1001727_pt1 | contig 10275 bp, 8 predicted proteins | sample UWRJL221509R5_FD_179925 | JGI IMG/M metagenome (GOLD analysis project Ga0247779, IMG submission 179925) | Plant litter microbial communities from Arlington Agricultural Research Station in Wisconsin, United States - UWRJ-L221-509R-5 | ecosystem: Environmental > Terrestrial > Plant litter >...
TTCCAGCAGACCTGAATCTCTCCTTTGTCGCTGTATTGATTTTCTCTACTTCATTAGCAGCCACAGGGCCCGAAGTTTATATGCTGCAAGTTTCTCATCTAATCTACCTCAGCAGGCATAGATTTAGTTCGATGCTGCAATAGGGTATCGTAAATTTCTTTTCATTAAATGTGACTCCTGACAATCAGATGTCTTTGTTTTTTTGGTGTCCTCGTCCTTCACTCAACACGTTCGCTGATTATGATTAGAGCGGAATAGAACGCTCGCATTTTGATAGTTTTTCTCTTTTATTGACGTTGTTTTCTTGGCTTTGTATAGCTCACAGGAGAGTTGTGTTTTCTTTATAAACATTACATTACTATAGCACGTATTTTCGACCTGAAATCTAGAATTTTGTATACTTCCACATCGCTTGAGCCAATGATACATATCTTATGGTTGCAGGCCGCACGCTACAAAAAATATCACCCCCCTTCAATGTGATCTAACAAACTTAAACGAATATCAACAAGGTTTAGCGTAGTGTAGCGCTTCAGGAAAACATACTTTGACAACATGCATGTTTGGTCGTTTTCTTTGTTAAATTGTTCGAACTTTCTGGATAAGACGGAGCTGCATTTGATAGCCCATCGCTATACAGAGTTATTACAACTGGTTTAGGTCATTTAAACAACCATACCTGTCCTGGGAGTTGCCCTCGACTTCTGTTCTCCCCGACTGAAAAGGGACCGGACTTGATAAATCCCTGCTATATATAAATATCACAAATATGGTTCAACATATAAGATCACGCATACCTTTCCGGGGCACTATCATCAAAACCCATCGGGACCGAATGAGAAGGGACTGCCAGTGGGATGGTTAGTGTGTCGTCGCTGTACAGAAAGAAGTATTAAAACTAATTTCGGTCATTCGAACAGTCTGCATACCATTTTTGGATGTTTCCTTCGATCTCCATTCGTGCCAGATATTTTGTGATTTCCCTTCTTGCTCTTCGACTAAGACCCGGGAACATCATGGACAATGCCGAAAAATCTCTTGTCCTGCAAAGTCCAATAAGGTACGGATATCGTCCAGCGCAGGGCAGAAGCTTAATGAAGGCCCTGAGAAATATTAAGTACTGGGATGGTGCCCGACTGAAGGACAATGGATGGGGAGCGAAAATCGAACAGATCCGGTTAGGCCTACGGCGTTTGATTTGTGAGAGTCTCCACAATCTGTATTTATCCCTATGTCCAAACTTTGGCATGAAATAGATTCGACCGACGTGTAACCGACTCCACACTTGTCTATGCCATCTCCACGGATATGATCGGCGGATCCGGGTGTTAAATTTACCAATGCGGAGAAACTCATTAGCTTCCTTCCTAGCTTCAGGACTTTGGTCACACAGTTTCACAAAGCTATAGACAGCTGCCCTTGAAAATATGCGAGTTTTTTCTTCATTCGTGAGGAGACGCCGAAATTTATTTCGAATATGGCGCATCGGAAAAGATCCATCGTCGTACACAGATTTCCGCGCTAGCAGATTGAGTGAGCAAATTATACCGTCTTTGCTAGAAGAAAATTTCTTGTTAGTATGGGTTTGGAGATGATGGAAGCCAAGTTCATAGTTCAATTCCCCGTCATTCTGATATTTAGTTCTCAGTTCCTCAATAACCGCTTCACAAAAAGAGAGAATGTGGCAACCGTAGGCATTGGCGAAGACTTTCGGGGCATAAAACATCTGAAATGGCATGTATGAGTCTAGAATATTTGATACAAGAAATCGCATACCTGCTTGTAGAGCATTCCGAAGAAAATTATCAGAAAATGGAATTCTTTACATCCGGTGCTGTGACCAAAGAGCCATTTACAAAATGACTGCATCGGAAATCGAATCACTGCATCACGAGTAACCTTGTAGGCATTGTTTTCCCAGGAGTTGTCTCCCATATTACCACTAAAGATTTCTGTGATATTGTGCACTTGATCTCTCAGCCTACAGTCAACATTGTCCACTAGATGTATTATATATCAGTCATATAACATTCAAACACGTTCAAACTGGCAGATACGAAGAAGTCACTTACTGGAGAAAATTTGCAATATGCGGAGCATATGCCAGGCATGAGTTTCCAAACGATTTCTGTATAGTGCTTTCGATCGCTTGGAGTTGAACATGAAATCTGCGAATGACTTGTGTAAAAGTTCGACTCTTCCTTCATGTCTGCGTACAATTGATCCCAAATGGGAATGTGCTACTTCAACCTCCCCTGGCTCCATTCCAATAATTTGCTCTATTATGCCAGAGCTAGGGCCATACCGGTAAATTATAAGGAAGGCCAATATATCGGGATTCCTTTTATAGTATCTGCCAGTTGAAAGTATGTGTGTATAGAGCGCATCCAACTGAGCGAACGGCGAATCCTTAATCGGATTCTGGAGGTTAACAATAACCTTGAGACGCTCATGGGGCTGGTAGTGGGAATCTTCTACGTATCGAACTGTGATTGCAGCATAGATGAACTGTCCGGAAGACGTTTTCACGATTTCGTCCACGTGTTCCTCTTTCGGCCAACCATTAGGGAGTAAGTGCTTGAGGATATGACCTTTTCGGATATCGTCGAAGCTATCCAGTAGAAACTTCTTTATATCCTCGCTGGGCCCGTACTCGTCGCCAAGGAATAGTTTTAGAGTAACCTTTCCCGTCTTATGTGACGAGAAGTGGTTCATAATTTCGTTCTCGGGACGACTACAGAGAAGAACACAAATAGGAGAGGGAGTTGAAGTTAAAACATTGTTGAAAGCGTCCAATATCTTGAGTTGACTCTTGGAATCCGCGCATTCATCTAGGCCATCTATCACAATTAGCCTTCGCTCTTGTTGACGAGGCTCATGCCGATATGCAGCCAACAACGGTTCAATAACCAGGGACAAGAACTGTGTCTTCAGAGACCGAGTGAATAGAAATGGGTCAAGGTCAAGAGCGTGTGAGACAGCCTGCCGAATGGTTGGGAAATGGAAGGAGAGCTGGTACACTAGGGTCGCGAAGAGGGTTCCAGAATGATTTCTTCGTTCATCTTTTGAACTAAAGAAGAAACTTGCGAGTAATGTCCGTTTCTCGGCAGACATCTCGCAAATTCTCCTTCCAATCGCAGTTTTGCCAGCTCCTGCGGCGCCTGACAGCCATAAGAGACTTTTATCCTGTGAATCGGCGTGCACTCCATCCACCCAGTCCATAATGTCTTGTATAACCTTGACGCGTGTGCCCGGATGACACCTTGCAGGCTCGAACACCTGATCTGCGTCATGTAAGGCGCTTGATGCTACGTGCTCCAGAAGACGTTCGTATCCCCCTGAAGCCGAATATATACATGAGTTTTCTTGAGTCGTCCAGTGTTAGTAACATACCTTTTGCCGTACTCGCAGCTTGGGGACCGTACACAATTAGTGTTGAATTATGGATCTGTGTATTAGTTGCCCCAGCTAGGATTGTGTTGGTAAAAGTACTTTGGGCCATGGAATCTATTGATCAAGGTTGAGCACTGCGTAGGGGCAAAGTTGATGGGGGAAACGGTCAAAAGTTGTAGCCGCAAGTTGAAATAGCACCGCATGTGGACTGTTCGCACCTATTACACGTGTCAAATCGGGGCTGTGTTGGTAATTTTGAAAAGTAATGACATTTTAAATGGAACGTCGCTGCCGCTGTTATATATACCGAATATATTTGTCTGACATTCGTTTTAACAAGTGAATAGTTATTTTGAGAGGTGCTTAAGTTCACAATTTTCTGTGGTTCAATCGCTTTCGAGTCCACATGTGAGTATTTTCAACGCGCTATTGACGTGTTGTTTGGATAGCGCGCGACGTGCCGAGCATTTCGAGCACAGCCACATGAACCAAAAATGCTCGCGTCATCATTTTATTTTCATCCTTTGAAGTTTGCGTCCACCATCATGCATCATCCCTGGATTTCATGGGTTTGCTCTATCTCTCTATTTGATTCTAATGTGATATGAACTCTACTGATATAAATCGTCTCCTGGGTGCGGTACAAATTCGATTAGATTTAATTCAGGTGTCTTTCGGGTGCTGCGATGGGATGAGATGGGGGATAGTTGAACGGATATGTGTATGATTTGGGATCATTTGGTTCATTCAGGTACGTGTGTGAAAAGCATTTTTTACCCTCACTGCACTCAAACGTACAACACCTAGGTTTTGGGTTTTGTTCCTGTTGCCATCAACTTCCTCGTACAAACTTAACGACTCGACCATGATCGATATGTCTCATTCTTGTTAAAACTTCTTGTTTTGCATACTTTTCTCGTGAAAATGTTCCTCCTGGAGCCTCTTTCCCACATCTGCATCCCAAGGCATATTCTATGATGGAATCCATTTTGGACTGGCACCAGTCCAAATTCTCCTCCATTCCAAATCTCAGCTGCCCGTCTTTGCACCCTGCTCTGCAAACGGCACAAATCAGTGTCGCAAACTATGCTACTTCCGGCTTCCATTGAACTTAAAGACACGCCTCTGCTTTTGAGAACTCTTCCAAACCGAAAGTCTTCCTTTCTCAAGTTCTTCAGTATGTTACATTCTCAACCGGCGCAACATCGTTCCTCCTCTGTCAGTTAGGGTTTTAGCCTCAATTCCCGTCTTTGGTCATACCGGCTTAACTTCTGGCCAATTCGTACGTAGCTCGATGCGATCTGTCTCTCTCTGTTTGAGGTTATAATCACCTAGGTAAACGACGTTGGTGAGCCCTTCCACTTCGATCTTGGTCATCCGCACTATATGGACTTGCCTTGCCTTTATAATACCGGTGCGAGAACAACTCAAAAATGGAAGACATTTGAGGGTATTCTGCGATGGATATTCTGCTGTGCGCAATGACATGTACGGTTATAGCTGGTGCGCACATTGATTGACCCCTTCATCATATGCTCTTCCAAGATACTAATCGTCTATTTTCATCCCCGTCCAGTTCGCTGCCTCTTTTGCTCTCAGGTGTTAATCAACATCATTTACTTCACCCTTGTCCACTCGCTGTCGAGATTTATTTCTAGTCGATACACTTATACGGTATTCCTGTATTTTGAAACATGCACCGAAATCCTAACTCCTCGTAGTATGATGACATATTCTCTTCCGACTTACATCTTGGATTTTTTCTTGTCTGCTTCCATTTCACCGTCACCTCTCTGTGTCACCGCCCGATATCCGTCTATTTGATACACTACTCTTACTTCTCTTCTAAAAACCCTATTTCACCATCAATGCCTCCTCGCTCTCTGGGCGGAATGTTCTTATTTATTTCCTGGATTTGGACTTTTTCCCTTAAACGGAACAAGCTCAGTGGCATAACAGATTTAGATTCCAGGACAGGGGGGCCATAACGGCCTATCTGGTAACTAATTGATAGCTGTACTTCATCCATCCGTATCTTAGTACCTCAAAAGATGACCGTCGTCTTCAGAAATGCTGCCATACGTCCCGCTGGCTAAATTACGGTGGTTTTCCTTCGTATTGACGCTTTTGGATGACACCACCGTTCGAACACGTCTTTCAGTCACTGTTAGTAATACTCAAACCTAATGTGGTGGACTAACTGTCCTGATATTTAAATACTGGTTCTTCTGATTATGTTAGCGTTCGTAGGTTGTAAAATTGGGATATCTATACATGCTCATAACCTCTACTCTGCGTGTGATTCCCGCGTAGTTCGAACGAGGTAATCTCCTATCGCCCGCCGGGCTACTTTGCTTAGGTCCGGGAACAACATCGACATTGGAGAAAAGCTTCTTTTGCTGCATAGATCGACGAGCGGCGCGTATCGTCCTGCCAATGGGAGAATATCGATGAAATATTCCATAACAGAGAGGTATCGGAACGGGAGGTCACGCCAACCATCATGGGGAATTTGAGGAAAGTCAAAAACGGAATAGATGTCAAACGAGTACGCATTGTGACGATTTGAAATCGTTCCGAAGGTGGTCAGTTGGCTCCTACTATACAAGCTTTGGTAGCGCAGTACTTGCTGATCAGCCTGCAGACGGCTTCTTGTTCTTTTATGCCAGCGCCAAGGGTAAGATTTCCGTATTTTTCTATTCAATTTTCCAATTTGGAGTAATTTTCTCGCTTCTCTCTGCGCTGAGGGACTGTTGTCAAAAAGAGTCTGAAGGCAATAGGCTGCCGCCCTAGATAGTATATGGGAATTTCCCGTAGGTGGAAAATGGCGCCTGATTGTACGTTCAAAGATATTCGGTGCAAAAGTGTTTTGAAATGGTTCCACTTCATAGATTTTACATCCAAAAAGTACGTCCGTCATGATGTGGCTGTTGTGAAAGTCGGGATTTCTACGCGGCACATGGAGATAAAGAGATGCGAGTGCGTAGTTCGACATCCAATCATTAGAGTATGTGCTTCGCATTTCCGCGATAATGCAATCACAAAGAGCCTTGACGTGTCGCTTATAAGCTGCTTTGATGCCTTTGTGTTCGCGCTATTTTTTAATTTATTTAGTCAGGAATAAATGTATCAAGTGAGATATACACACAAATTGGGCAATAAATTCGAGGAAGACAAAAAGGAATGTGACTTCTGAGCATGTGATTTTGTGCGCAAAGAGGACTTTGCAGAATGAATCAACTGGAAACTGGATCACAGCATTAAGAGACGCCTGATATGGAGCAGAGTCCCAAAACTCCCATGGGATGTGGATTGCACGAAAAATGGACCCCGGAGTAAAATAGGGGGCCCTTCGGCCCAAAACAATAGGTGGGTCTGTATCGCACGGAAATTGGTCGTCAATGGTAGGAATTGACAGCACTTAAAACTTCACTGACCTGTATGGATCTGTATCAAGCGAAGGATGTGCCATGCTCTAGTCTCCTCTCTACCTTTGGATAGATTTCCCGATCTACGCGCATCCAATAGGAAATCCGAAAACGATTTGTGTAGAAGGCTAACCTTCCCGTGCATGCCAGAGATCTGAACAATAGATCCAAAATAAGAAAGGAGAACTTCGACTTCTCCTTCCTCGAGTGCGAGGACTTCTTCTATTGTATCCATATCCATTGCGTGGTATATAACTGGAAACATCAAGATATCGACCACGAGTGCTTGGTCTTCAGCTGTGTCAAGTATGTGTTTGTAAAGAGCATCCAGTTCCGCAAATGGTAAGTCCTTGAATGGAGGATGAAGGCCAAGGACAGCATCTAGCCTTTGGTGAGGACGGTAATGCGATGACTCCACATATAAAACTACAGTCGCTGCATAGATAAACTGTCCAGATGATTGCCACGCAATGCGCTCAACATGAGCTTCCCTGGGCCATGTAGAGGGAATCATAGATTTGAATATATGGCCTTCCTTGATAGCCTTAAAACGGTCCCAAAGGTATAGTTTGATATCCTCCATGGGAGAGTACTCTTCCCCGAGGAATATCCGGAAGAGTGTATCTTGAGCTTTCTGCGAAGAGAAGAAGTTAACTATCTGGTTCTCTGGACGGCTGCAGACGAGAAATCGCAAAGGAATCTGTGAAAGAGTTGAGGCATAGAGAATAGTATCGAGTACGTTGCGCTGGCTGTCAATATCTTGACATTCGTCAAGGCCGTCTATAACAATTAAACAAGGTGCAGAATGCGGCTCATTGGCAAATGTTGAGAATAATGGGCTGATCACGAGAGACGAGAATTGTGTCCTCAAGGATCGAGTAAATATCAGTGGATCGTGGTCGATTGCGTTGGATATAGCTTGGCGAATGGCGGAGTTGAGGGAACAGATCTGGTACGCCAGCGTTGCAACAAGAGAACGGGAATGACTTCTGGTAGAATCATTTGAACCAAAGAAGAAGCTGGCCAGTAAAGTGCCCTCCTCGGCGCAGCGTTCGCAGATGCTTCTTCCTATTGCTGATTTACCTGCTCCAGCCGCCCCAGTAATCCATGCAATGTCCTTTATCTGCATGGTACTGTGTACTCCGGCTATCCAGTCGATGATTTCCTTGATAACTGCAGTTCGCGTCCCTGGGTGGCATCTTGGGGGATCGAATACGTGACCTGAGTTATGCAGTGCGTTTGGCGCAACGGCCTCTAGAAGTCGCTCGTATCCACCTACCGCAAAATCGGTTGAGGGATCTTGAGATCAAAGTAACACTAACATACCTTTCGGTCCAGTTTGAATCTGCGTGATGTGTAAAGTAAACGTTCCTCCAGCAATCAATATTTGAGATGCTGCTGGAAATAATGTATTGCTGGATGTCCCCTGCGCCATGAATATTTGAGTGCTATCTTGTAGTGTTCCGGTAATTGGTAGCTGTGAAGGTGAGAGTCAAATCCATACGTGTTGTTACCCTCTCCGCGCTGTTCCATACCGTGCTACTTTGAACTTGCTTGGTCATGTAAGTACCTTCTTTCTGCCGAGCTTCCGAGCACCACCACATGAGCCAAAATTGCTCGCGTCATCATTTATTTTCGTTCATTCCGCCGTCGCGTCCATCACCAGTGCAGGTTTTCCTCAAGTTTACTGTATTCTATTCGTCTCATTCAACATAATATCAACGCGTATACGACATAATTTGTCTCTAAACTGGTACATGTCCGATTTCGACAGGCTATACAGTTTTTGGCGTGCGGGGTTCGGACGAGGATGGGACAGGATCGGAAGTAATTAGAAGGATTTGTGCGTTACGGAATGATGCCTTTTGTTGAAATGCATGCATTAATTGTCTGGTATACTCTCTTTGTGCTCAAAATTGATAGGCTCGGGTCTTTTTTTGCCCACATCTGCGGCCTACATACTTAAACCGCCCACCTTCCTGTATAAACACAGGTCAACCATCCAGAAGAACTCTCATCTTCTCTAAGTGCTACAAAATTGCACTCATTGCGCTTTGACGCATTTCTCGGAATTTCGGATACCTCCTTTTTGCGAAGACCTCTCTCCTTTGGCCTCCTCCCTAACCGATCGAGCCAGTCGCGACATAAAAACCCCGGATAGACTCCTGATCTCAGTCATTCTCTATGTATCCGGCTATCGTGTCCCCCTCAACGGTCTCAACATGGCTAGGCTGTCCATAATACGCGTCACTTGAGCTAAGTGGGCTCGGAGATAAGAAAGGGTGAAATTTACGATGAAGTTTACCACCACCGCTGTCCCTCTGCCTCTCGCGTCAGCCAAGCACATTCCAACCCACCGCAGTATTAATTGGAATACTGTCTCTCCACCATCGTACTCATTGCGTTGTCACAAGCAATTCTCGGTCTCCGTTCCTGCCATGATCTTTAGCCATCAGGCAAGGTATGCGTTGTTTTCTTTGGTAGTTTACCTCCACAAATCTCTTCCTCTAAGAAACGCCCTAATTTGCTCTTATGCACCATAGGATTCTCGTTGTTGACCGTTCTCAATCGGTCTAGAGTGTGTGGAACTTTTGGAATTCTATGTCGCGTTCTTACTTGTGAGTACCGCGGGAAATTGAGTCAGTTTATATCCTTATACTGGCTTGAATGAACAATTATCTCATTCTCAATGACTTTGTACATGACAATGCGTTTTCTTATTTAAATCAGCGCGTCTTGTGTATCAATTTCCTCCTCAATATAGCTTACGGTCTCCATCCGCTCCAGATATTCCGCTATCGCCCGACGTGCCTTTCGACTGAGTTCTGGAAACACCATCGACATTGCCGAAAAGCTCCTCGTCTTGCAAAGATTAATAAGCTCCGTATATCGTCCAGCGCAGGGTAGGATCCGGATAAAATAATTCAAGTGGTTCAGGTACCGATTTACCATCAAGCTCCGGAACGCTACAATGTTTTCGTTGTGACTCTGATAGACGGAGGAAAAACCCACGTGTGCGGAGGCCGATCCAGTGCTATGATCAAAGAGTTTACGAAAGGTGGATAAAACATATCCTTTTGAATGTAGGTCGGAAACCATAAAGATAGGTTGATTAACCTGTAGGCGACTCCAGGATCGTCTATGCCATTTCCACGGATATAGTTTTCGGGTCCTTCTGTTCAATTTTCCAATCTGTAGGTATCCTTGTGAGGTTTTCCTGATTAGATGACTAGGGTCACAGATAATTTGAAGGCAATATGCAGCTGCCCTCGACAATATCTGGGATTTCTGAACATCTGTAACAAGGCGACGGCACGCGTCGCCAATTATATCCGAGCTTATGACGTATAGAGATGGAGGAGTTTTTGAAAACTCGTTAAGCGCATTGAACAGGTTGTCTTTGTCGGGGAGGATAGGTTTTCTAGACCCAGGTAGGAGGTAATGAGAAGTGACT
>Ga0247779_1001728_pt1 | contig 10273 bp, 7 predicted proteins | sample UWRJL221509R5_FD_179925 | JGI IMG/M metagenome (GOLD analysis project Ga0247779, IMG submission 179925) | Plant litter microbial communities from Arlington Agricultural Research Station in Wisconsin, United States - UWRJ-L221-509R-5 | ecosystem: Environmental > Terrestrial > Plant litter >...
ACGCCATCGGTGCGCGCGTCATCGCCAAGGCGGAAGGAACATATCTCTGGGATTCGGAAGGCGAAAAACTGCTCGACGCCTTCGCTGGCCTCTGGTGTGTCAATGTCGGCTACGGCCGCAAATCGATTGCCGACGTCGCCTATAAGCAGATGCTCGAGCTGCCTTATTACAACACCTTCTTCAAAACCACCCATCCGCCGGTCGCCGAACTGTCAAAGCTTCTTGTCGACATGACGCCGAAGCAGTTCAACCAGGTGTTCTATGGCCAGGCCGGTTCGGATGCCAACGACACCATCGTCCGCATGGTGCGCAGCTATTGGAATCTGAAGAAGCAGCCGAAGAAGAAAACCATCATCAGCCGCAACAACGGCTATCACGGCTCCACCATGGTGGCGGCGTCGCTGGGCGGCATGAGCTACATGCATGAACTGGCCGATTTGCCCTTGCCGGGCTTTGCGCATATTCGCCAGCCCTATTGGTATGGCGAAGGTGGCAACCAGACGCCGGAAGACTTCGGCAAGCTTGCGGCCAAGGCGCTGGAAGACAAGATCCTCGAGCTGGGCGCCGAGAATGTCGCTGCCTTCATCGGCGAGCCGATTCAAGGCGCCGGTGGCGTCATCATCCCGCCGATGAGCTATTGGCCGGCCGTGCAGGAGATCTGCAAGAAATACGATCTGCTGCTGATCGTCGATGAAGTGATCTGCGGTTTCGGCCGTACCGGCCACTGGTTCGGCTCGGAATATTTCGGCATCGAGTCAGCGGATTTCATGACCCTCGCCAAGGGCATCACCTCCGGCTATATGCCGCTTTCCGCCGTCATGGTTTCGGACCGGGTCGCCGATGTCCTCAACAGCGGCATCGATTTCTGCCATGGCTTTACCTATTCCGGCCATCCGGTCTCCTGTGCCGTGGCGATCGAGAACCTGCGCATCATCCGCGATGAAAAACTGGTCGAACGCGTCCATGATGAAACCGGCCCCTATCTCAACAAGCGGCTGCAGGAACTGCTCGATCACCCGCTGGTCGGGGAAATCCGCAATGTCGGCTTGATGGGCGCCATCGAACTAGTCAAGGACAAAAAGACACGCAAGCCCTTCGAGCCCGTTGGCGATACCGGCACCATCTGTCGCGATCATTGCTTCCGTCTCGGCCTCGTCATGCGGGCCACCCGCGACACCATGTTGATCTCGCCATCACTCACCTGGACCAAGACCGAGATCGATGAATTCCTGGCGCTGACCCGCAAAGCACTCGATCTGACAGCCAAGGATCTCGGCGTCTGATCGATCTGAAGATTATGAGTAAGCAAAGGGCGGGATCATTCCCGCCCTTTCGCTTTTGAGCACGCAAGGATCCGCTTCTAGGTGCGGTGGCGCGAGGTTCGGTGCTGTTGGGCGATGTTCTCGTCGTTCGTCAGTCGCCCCCCTCACCCCGACCCTCTCCCTCCCGTCGGCGTAGGCCGACATTCGTCGGCAGGGGGAGAGGGGGCGCTGTTGCTGGCAGCCATATTTATCAGCAGCGCTCCATCTCAAATAAGGAATGCGACGGCGATACCCGGTGTACTCCCTCTCCCCCGGAGGGAGAGGGTCGGGGTGAGGGGGGGGGCGACTGAAGAATAGCCGCGAGGATCCATGCCAGCAACAATGTGGCCATCCCCACATCGGACGCCAATCACAGAATAACGATCAGCGCGGCTTCAAAATATAAGCGCAGCGATCGGCGCCGCTGACGATATGGTCGGTGCGGGTGACCGTGACATCCGATCCCAGCGCGTGCGCAAACAATGCCAGTTCAGAGCGGCAGAAGCCCTGGCAGGTCGCAGCCGCCGCACAGATCGGACAGTGGCGTTCCGCCAGCAGGATGCTGCCATCCGGCAGATCCTGTACATGCGCCATATAGCCTTCGGCCGAACGTTGTGCCGCCAGTCTTTTGGCGCGTTGCTTGATCGAGCCATCGCCGACCACGTCGCGATACTGTTTCTTGGCCCGCGTCTCACGATGGCGGATCACCTGGTCCAGCCCCTCCTCGCCGAAGACAGCGCGGATCGAGGTGATCAATTCCAACGTCAGGCCGGCATGGTTTTCCGGGAAGTAATCGTGGCCGGCCTTGGTCAGGCTCCAGAACCGTTTCGGCCGGCCGACACTGAGCTTACGGTCCTCATGGTCGACCAGACCGCGCTGCAGCAAGGCCGCGAGATGCTGGCGCACGGCAACCGGTGTTACTTTAAGGTGCTTGGCGATGGCTTCCGCATTCTGGGTGCCGCGCGTCTTTAGCAGGCGGAGAATGCGGGCTGTGCTGCGCTGCGTCATGATGGTTGAATGATGGCACGGGGCGCATAATAAGAAAAGCGTTTGCTTATTAAATTTTCACCCTCTAGCACTGACGAGAGAGTAATCGTTTCTGATGGCAACAGGTCTGCTGCCCTCAGAAAGGTGAATCGCCCTCTATCTTATTGAGAAGAGGCGGATTCACGTTTTAGACAAATCGCACGGCGATGGCGTCTACAACGATCCGGCTCTGAGGGTGAGGAGATCAGGATGCAGCAGTGTGAAACAGCGACGGAACAGGACCTGAAGGCCATCGGCTGGCGCGACCTGCTGTTCGGTGCGCGCGCCAGGATCATGTGGACGATCACCATCGGCATCACGATTCAGGCTTTCGGCTGGTTCCTCGTTTCCACCATCATGCCCAGCGTTGTCCTGCAGCTCGGCAAACCGCAATTGCTGAGCTGGGGCACGACCGCCTTTCTCGCACTCTCGATTCCCGGCAGTGCCAGTGCCGGCTATCTGAAGGGACGCTTCGGTACCAAGCGGTTACTCATCATCGCGGCCTTGCTGGTGATCCTTGCCAATGGCCTTGGCCTCATCGCGCCCAATATGGAGGTCTTCCTCGTCGCGCGTGCCGTGCAGGGGCTTGGAGAGGGCATGATCGTCGCCCTCTGTTACATCCTGGTCGGCGATAACCTGGATCCGCAGGAGATGGCGCCGGCTTTTGCCATCATCGCCATCGTCTGGGCCCTGGCGACGCTGGTCGGCCCCTCCTTGGCCGGTGTGCTCACCGATCTCTTCAACTGGCGGATCGCCTTCGTCCCTCTGCTGATATTGGCAGGCCTGCTGCTGATCATGGTGGCGACGGAAAAGCGGCCCCTGCAGAAGCGCAACGGGAAATCGGGCCGCCTGCCGCTCGATCGCCTGGCGATCATGGCGCTGGCCATCGGCTGCGTCTCCGTCGCCGGGGCAATCGGCCATCTCTATATCGCCGCAGGGCTGGTGGTGATTGCCCTGATCCTGCTCGGCTGCTGCTTTCGCCTCGATCGCCGCAGCCAGAACCGCCTCTTCCCACGCCAGTTGCTATCGCTCAGCATTCCCTCGACCCTGGGCGTCTGGATCATCGGCTCGATGTTCGGCGCCGATGCGGGGCCACCGACCTTCATGGCCTATTTCGTCCAGCTCGGCCATGGCACCTCTGTGTTCTTCGCCGGCCAGTTTGCCGCCATCACGGCCTTTGCCTGGTCGATGAGCGCGCTCTTTGCCAGTCGCATCCACCGCGAGAATGGCCGGGCCATGCTGATCGTCGGGCCGGCCTGCCTGATGGGTGGCCTGTCCGTGTTGATCTTCTGGTCCTATCTGCCGCTGGCGATCGGCGGCCTTGCCTTGGTGCTGATCGGCCTTGGCTTTGGCCTCAGCTACGGCTTCTTCATGGAACATGTCATCGCCACGGCGCCGCCAGAAGATCGCGATGTCACCTCAGGCGCCATTCCGACCTTCGAGAGCATCTGCTCGGCGGTGGGTACCGCCGTTTGTGGCCTGCTCGGCAATGCGGCGGGTTTCGGCGGTTACGGCGCCCGGGACATTCCCCCCACCGTGCCGATGACGGTCTTTGGCGTCAGTACGCTGGCTGCCGTCGTCATCCTGCTCGGCGCCATCAGATTCTTTCATCTGGTGCGGCCGGCAAACGCCGGGACCGGTTGATGTCGGCCCTCGTCGATCGATGAAGGTCCGGCGCGGGGATTTGATCTCCGTGACGGGTGCGATCCCGCGCCGGTCTTCATCGGTACAGGCAGGGCATCAATACAGTCAGTTATCAATGCACGCAGGCCGTTCCCCGGGATGACAACTATCTCTGCATAGGAATTATCGATCCAATCTTTCTTTTAAATCTATTTTACAAATACCCCCTCGATACGGTCTTTTGGAGAGGTAGCTCTCGCCACCTCAGAGAGCCGATCTGTCGGAGGGCGTCATGAGCCGATTGGACATGGAAATCACACAAACCCGGGCTGCCGGACGAGCACAAACTGCACCTGTACAGATGGCACGGGGACAGAGAGCAACCGGGCAAACCAGCTTCGGGCAGGTTCATATGGAACAGGCAGAGACCAGTCAGAACACAGGCGGCATCGAGGTTGTTCCGGCAGATTTTGTCGCTGCCATGCGGGCCAATGTGACCGCCGTCAACCTGGTGACGACGGACGGGCCGGGCGGCCGTTTCGGCCTCACCGTCAGCGCCGTCAGCTCGGTTTCCGCCGAGCCACCGCTGATCCTTGCCTGCCTCAATCGCCGCAGCCCTGCCGTCGACGCCATCACCCGTAACGGCGTCTTTTGCGTCAATGCCCTCAATGCCGACCAGGCGCATATCGCCGATTGCTTCGCCGGCCGGCCGCGTGATGGCCAACCCTTCGATTTCGCCTGTGGTTCCTGGCTGCCGGGCCGCAGTGGCGCCCCCGAACTGGCCGGCGCCGTCGCCAGCCTGGATTGCGTGGTCTTTGCCCAGCACAGCGCCGGCAGCCATGAAATCTTCATCGGCCGGGTACTCAGCGTCATCAGCCGCGCTTTGCCGCCGTTGCTCTATTGGGACCGCCAATATGGCAAGCCGCATCCGCTGATGCAGTGAACCTCTGCCGCTAACCTGTCATGGCGCTGCTGGACCCGGCAGCGCCATTCCTGTCTGATCACCAGTACCGCTTACCCAGAGCCGAGGCCCATCCGTCATGACCCGCGATCCCCGCTACGACATTCTTTTCGACCCCGTGCAGATCGGGCCGGTCAAGGCCAAGAACCGCTTCTATCAGGTGCCGCATTGCAATGGCCTTGGTTATCGCGACCCTTCAGCGGTGGCCAAGATGCGGGGCATCAAGGGTGAAGGTGGCTGGGGCGTCATCTGCACCGAGCAGGTCGAGCTGCACCACACCTCGGAGATCACCCCCTTCATCGAGTTGCGCCTATGGGATGATCGCGACATGCCGGCCTTGACCAAGATGGCCGATGCGATTCACGAGCATGATGCCCTGGCTGGTATCGAGCTTGCCTATAACGGCATGAACGGCGCCAATTTCTATACCCGCGAAGTACCGATGGGCCCTAGCCACTTACCGATCGCCACCTTCACCTATGATCCCCTGCAGGCCCGCGCCATGGACCGTCAGGATATCCGCAACCTGCGGCGCTGGCATAAGAACGCGGCGATCCGCGCCAAGAAGTGCGGCTTCGACATCATCTATGTTTATGCCGCGCATGGCTTCAGCATCCTGCAGCATTTCCTGTCGCGGCAATTCAATCATCGGACGGATGAATATGGCGGCAGCCTGGAAAACCGCATGCGCCTGCTGCGCGAGATCACCGAGGATACCAGAGATGCCGTCGGCGACACCGCTGCCGTCGCCGTTCGCATCGCCATGGATGAATTGGCCGGGACCGAGGGCATCCACAAGGCCGAGGTCATGGAAGTGATCGAGCGCATGGCCGAAGTGCCGGATCTCTGGGACCTGACCTTGAGCGATTGGAGCAATGATTCCCGCACCTCGCGCTTTACCGAAGAAGGCGCCGAAGAGCCCTACGTCACCGGCGTCAAAAAACTGACGACCAAGCCTGTGGTCGGCGTCGGCCGTTTCACCTCGCCCGATATGATGGTGCGGCAGGTGAAGTCGGGCATTCTCGACCTCATTGGCGCCGCGCGTCCCTCGATCGCCGATCCCTTCATTCCGAAGAAGATCGACGAAGGCCGCATCGACGATATCCGTGAATGTATCGGCTGTAATATTTGTGTCAGCGGCGATCTCACCATGTCGCCCAGTCGCTGCACCCAGAACCCGGCGATGGGCGAGGAATGGCGCAAGGGCTGGCATCCGGAACATATCCGGGCCAAGGAAAGCGACAGCCGCATCCTGATCGTCGGCGCCGGCCCGGCCGGTCTGGAAGCTGCCCGCGCCCTTGGCGTGCGCGGCTATGAGGTGGCGCTGGCGGAAGCCGGGACGGAGCTCGGCGGTCGCGTGGCGCGCGAATGCAAGCTTCCCGGCCTTGCCGCCTGGGGCCGCGTGCGTGACTACCGGGCCTATCAGTTGCAGAAGATGACCAATGTCGAGGTCTTCTATGACAGCGCCTTGAGCGCCGAGCAGATTCTCGATTTCGGCTATGACCATGTGATGCTGGCGACCGGCGCCACCTGGCGCCGCGATGGTGTGGCCCATGCCCATCTGAAACCGATGTCGATCGGCAAGGGCGTCGAGGTCTTCACACCCGATGATCTGATGGCCGGCAAGCGCCCCAGCGCCAAGCATGTCACCATCTTCGACGACGACCATTTCTACATGGGCAGCGTGCTGGCCGAACTGCTGGTCAAGGACGGATATCAGGTGACGCTGGTGACGCCCTCGGTCGAGGTTGCCAACTGGACACGCAACACCATGGAGCAGCACAAGATCCAGGCGCGGCTGATCGAACTTGGCATCGAGATCGTCACCAATCATGCCGTCGCCAGTGCCGATGCCGAATCCATGATCTTGCGCTGCGCCTATACCGGCCGCGAGAGCGAACGTGCCGCAACGGCCCTGGTCCTGGTCACCGCGCGCCTGCCCAATGAGCAGGTCTATCTCGACCTGACATCACGCCAGGAAGCCTGGCGCGATGCCGGCATCAAATCGGTCAAGAGTGTCGGCGATGGCTGGGCGCCAGGCACGATCGCCATGGCGGTCTATGCCGGTCGCCGCTATGCCGAGGAACTGGACGCGCCGGAGATCGGCGATGCCTTGCCGTTCCGCCGCGAGATCGCCGAATTGATTAGTGATTGAGATAAGCTGGCCGTGTCCCCCACCCCTTGTCCGGCTAACCGGTTGAGGGAGCTGGCGTGAACTCTTTAGCCGGTCTTCAAGACTGATAAACAAGGCTACAGAAACTTAAGCCGGACCACCGTGCATCCAGCGCGCCGTGCCGGAGACGCGGATCGAGCTGCCGATTTGCTGCGGAATCTCCGCCCGCAATCTCGATCGCATGCCCATGTCTTCGCCCTGGATGATGTCGATGACGCCGTTATGCTGCCAGCCGAGATCGCGCAGATAGCCGGCCAGCGCCGCCGTCGCCGCACCCGTTGCCGGGTCTTCGTAGACACCGCCGGATGCGAAGGGATTGCGGGCATGGAAAAGCTGTGCGGTTTCCGCATAGGCAAGTGCCACGGTAACCAAACCGGCTTCCCGCATGAAGGACCGGCCGGCCGGCAATTCATAGGCCATGCGGCTCAACAAATCGCGCGAACGTAAAGCCAGCACCAGATGATCGGCGCCGCCATGTGCCAAAGCGGGCGGAAGACGCGGATCGAGATCATCTGCGGCATAACCGAACAAGCTCAACGCCGTTGCCAGTACCTGTGGGTCCACGGCTTTGCTGCGCGTCGGCGGCGATTGCAAGGCGGCGGCAAACATCTGCCCCTGACGGCGCCCCTCCACGGTGATCGCGGCATTATTGAGTGTCAGGGCAAAGACGCCATCGCCTTGCTGCGCCGCCAGGGCCGCACCCAGCGCAATGGTGGCATGGCCGCAGAAGGGGACTTCCGATTCCGGCGAGAAATAGCGTACCCGCCAGCCACCCGCCGCCGCTTGATCCTCGGCCGGCGCTACATTAGTGGGTGCCGCAAAGGCCGTTTCGGAAAAGCCCACGTCAGCCGCGATCTGCTGCATCCGCGCGGCCTCTGGCAATGTGTCGCCGATCACCACACCCGCGGGGTTACCGCCTGTGTCACCATCGGAAAATGCCGCGATGCGTAAAACGTCCATGCCGCCTGCCACCCCTCGCACAATCGAGACAGCTCAACCCTGTGCGTCTATACTACGTTCAAGACGATCCAGGAACACTGCATGATTCTCGCTGACATCACTGCGCTTTGCACGGCTCTCACCCGGCATCAACGCCTGTTCGGCCTCGATCTCGGAGAGAAGACCATCGGCATCGCCGTCAGCGATCCCGGGCTGCAGGTGGCAACCCCCGTGCTGACCATTCGCCGGACGAAATTCACCGCCGATGCAACCGAACTGCTGCGCCTGATCGCCGAACGCCAGGTCGGCGGCCTGGTCATCGGCCTGCCGCTCAACATGGATGGCAGCGAGGGACCGCGCTGCCAATCGGTGCGGCAATTCGCCACCAACCTGCTGAAGCTGCAAGAGCTGCCAATCGCCTTCTGGGATGAGCGCCTGTCGACCGTTGCCGTGATCCGCGACATGATCGATGCCGATCTCAGCCGCGCCAAACGCGCCCAGGCGGTCGACCGCGCGGCGGCGACCTTCATTTTGCAAGGCGCGCTGGATTTCTGGCGGCACCAGGTAATGAATAGTTGATGGGCTGGATCTATTAAAGATCCGGGCAGCCTCCCGCATGCCGCCTTGCAGTTTCCGCACTTGATTTTGCTAGGCAGGGCAGAAAGAGTGCCGCACACTCGTTGCGGTTCATTCTTGGCTTATCAGTGCGGGGAATTTCATGTCGGCACCCTTACAAGGCATTCGCGTTTTCGATCTCAGCCGTATTCTGGCGGGGCCGACGGCGACGCAGATTCTGGGCGATCTCGGTGCCGAGGTGATCAAGATCGAGAAGCCGGGCGCCGGTGACGATACCCGTAAATGGGGCCCGCCTTTCGTCAAGGACAGCGACGGCAAGAATACCAGTGAGAGCGGCTATTACCTCGCCGTCAACCGCAACAAGCGCTCCGTCACCCTAGATGTCGCCAAGCCGGAAGGCCAGGAGATCGCCAAGCAGCTGATCGCCCGCAGCGATATCTTCGTGGAAAATTTCAAGGTCGGCGATATGGCGAAGTATCATCTCGCCTATGACCAGATCAAATACGACTTTCCGCGCCTGATCTATTGCTCGATCACGGGTTTTGGCCAGAACGGTCCCTATGCCCATCGCGCCGGCTATGACTTCCTGGCTCAGGGCATGGGCGGCATCATGAGCGTCACCGGTGATCCGTCGACGCCGCCGGTCAAGATCGGCGTCGCCGCCACCGACATCATCACCGGCATCTATGCGACCACCGGCATTCTCGCCGCCTTGCATCACCGCCATGCCACCGGTCGGGGCCAGCATATCGATATGAGCCTGCTCGATACCCAGGTGTCGTATCTCGCCAATATCGGCCTGCATTACCTGACCTCCGGTGAAGTGCCGAAGCGGCTCGGCAATGAACATCCCAATATCGTGCCCTATTCCGTCGTCACCTGTGCCGATGGCTTTTTTATCCTGGCGGTCGGTAACGATTCGCAGTTCGAAAAATTCTGCAGCTTCGCCGGCGTCGCCGATTGGGCCAAGGATCCCCGCTTCACCACCAATCCGGCCCGGGTGCAAAACCGCGTCGTCCTCTATGAGATGATCAACAAGCTGACGGCGACCCAACCGCAGAAATACTGGACCGACGGGCTCGAAGCCCTGGGTGTTCCCTGCGGGCCAGTCAATAATGTCGACCAGGTCTTCGCCGATCCCCAGGTCCTGCATCGCGGCATGAAGATCAGCATGCCTTATCCGGCAGCAGCGAGCGGCCAGGTCGATCTGATCGGCAGCCCGATCAAGATGTCGGAAACGCCGGTCGATTATCGTCTGGCGCCACCGGTTTGCGGCCAGGATACCGATGCCGTCTTGCGCGAAATGCTCTATTTCAGCGACGAGGATCTGCGGGTATTGCGCGAGAAGAAAGTTATTTAAGCAGAGAGTTGGCAGCCCCCTCCTGGACGTTGGAGGGCGATTCACGTTTTGGGCAAAATCGCACAGCGATTCCGTCCAAAACGATCCGGCTCTCGGCGGCTTGCAGCAGTGACAGCTGATCAATAGCCACGACCTGGTGACGTCATTGGTCGCTGGGTTTCAGCGGGCCGTTGCCTGTCCAGATGTCACGATGGAGCTTCCACCTGCCTTGCTGTTTCACGAAAATCAATATCTGCTTGCCGCGCCATTTAAGCTGACCGCCTTCATCGCGGATTTCCGAGCTGGACACCTCGGTCACGGTCCGGTCGTTGCCG
>Ga0247779_1001729_pt1 | contig 10270 bp, 9 predicted proteins | sample UWRJL221509R5_FD_179925 | JGI IMG/M metagenome (GOLD analysis project Ga0247779, IMG submission 179925) | Plant litter microbial communities from Arlington Agricultural Research Station in Wisconsin, United States - UWRJ-L221-509R-5 | ecosystem: Environmental > Terrestrial > Plant litter >...
ATGTACGGGACTGTTGGAAGCCCTAGGTAAACTGTCTTTTGGAAGGTATGTTTCGACTATTTCAGTCACTAATACACGTTCAGCATAACACCTGTCACTTGAGCGCTATAAACGTCCAGAGAAATACAATAAAAAGAAATGGTCTAATTCCAGCGCCATAACATGACCGTGCGGAAATAAGGGGACCCGGAAGGTGTACAACACCGATTGCCTTTCAAGGTCTGGCTGTGCAACTTGTTCTCCACTCCTTTCTGCTCCTCTCGCAAAAGAACTCTTCTCCTATATCACTTTTATCGTTGTGATTCTCATCTTCTGCCAGCATTCACCGATACCCTTATCATGACTCGATGCATTCACCACTTCTATTCGTTGGAGTCATCGCAAGATCTATTCGAGAGCCTCGGGGTTATCTTGGTTCCTTCCCAGTTGTACCGTACAGTCTACGTTTCTTGGGAGATTTCGCCTAGGTTTGTCTTCTGAGTACTTATGTGACGGAGGAAGGAAGGTAATATAACTTGCTACTTATCACAGTGCCTGTGCATGTCAATCAATATCGATGACTAACTTCAGGTCACCAGGTTGCTAATCACTATCAATATCACAGCCGAAGGAGTGCCGTATTACATACTATTTCAAGTAATGTCAAAGAAATTCCACTTCTGTATGTTATGCCACTGTCTTATTCGGTTTGGCCCTTACTAGTTTCAAGGTTCCCTGTACTTAACAAAATTGGTTAAGCGGGCGACGCTCGTTTATTGTACAGGTACCTCGGAGCTTTGCCATTCGTATTCGCCGTGCTTCGAGAGTCAAAGTTTGGTTGCCCAATCAGCTATCCACCGGTGGGAGAAGATACGATAGATGGAGGATGAGTACCTGAATGACGGTAGTACGCATATACTACTATATGAACTTTCAGTGACTAATGACCCAATTTAAGCTCTATTAGAGTGACATGGCTACGTCCTCGTTTGGCCCGGTCATCTACGAGTTTCGGTAGACGGGAGGAGAATCATCATTGCATGGATTACAGGCTTCTAATCAAAACGAATACCGCTAAGATGATTACCCGGGACTACAGGAACAATGAGGCGTACGGACTCATGCTAGTATATTTGGGTTTTGGAAGCAAGTGTCACCCCTGCACAAGCTGTGCGTACTAGTTAATAACCCTATATTATATAGGGTGACAGTACCGTGCTCGACTTCATCCTTCCTCTTCCCCGTTTCTTCCAGTACGAACGACAAAATGGATCTCAATTACCGCGTCTCGTCTAGTAGTATCGTCAACAACTTGATGACACCGACATCGAGAACGGCGTATGCACGCCGAATGCATGGGATGGAAAGGTTGATAGCGACTGCTGCGTACGTCTCTTATTGAGTTGTTGTCCATTCAACATGGAACCTTCTTCGGATCTCATCATATTTGAACAGGGAGGTCGTCGATGGATTCGGCCATCTTTTCATGGGACACCACGTCTTGTTCAAGTCAACTCCGCCATCTCCACAAACGCTGCAGCAAATGGTCAAGAATGCATGGATTCATACGCGATTCATGGCTCCTTGGATCGCCGTGCGAACTTCAAAAGCGAAAGAAGAAACGAATTCTTGGTTCCAAATATACGATTTTCTGTCGCCAATGGACATGAGCCCCGTTCATCTCTGGGCAGATAAGACAGTCATCTGGAGGGACGAGAAGCAAACACTGAAAGAGTGGGAAATGAGTTTGAAAGAGAAATACTGGACTCCCAGTGACGGTCGTTTCGGTATGGAATTACACCTGGCAAAAGCCCCGGAGGGCGGATATTTCATCATGTCAGTGACCTTTATCGAGTTTCCTCAGCTTTCCTGGAATCTGACGCCGGTATAAAATCAGGGCGTCAATCGGGCACTGGATAGCAGACGGACGGGGATCACTTCAAGTTATTGAATTTTTCTTCAAAAATCTGTGTTCGCAAATCACAGGAAACTCTGTACCCGTTGGCTGCCTCCCATGGGGCGACGAACTCGAGCGTCTTTCACCTGCTACCATAGAGGCCCTTGACGCCTTACCAACGTGCATCACCGATCTTTCGGCAACGCCCTCGGCCTCTGTAAAGACTTCACATAATTCGAACAAAGTAGGTTCTTCGCCTCTTTTCCTGTATTCCTTTTTTTATAACACGTTTTTAGGGAAGGGAATTTATACGCCCTTTAATCGAAATCAAGGAATGGGAAAGTTTGGCAGCGTTACAAACCCACATCAAACTGTCCGAACAAGAAACCACTGCTTTCCACAAGCTCTGCGCAGCTCGCAAAGCAAACTCGACAGCCCTCATCAGCGCTATTAGCATCCTTGCCGACATGGAAACGATGTTCTATATCTTCCGCGACCACACCGACTTCCAGCGCGTTCTCGAGCATTTTATGCATGCAGAGGTGTATACCATCACAGAGAATATGGCCGACAGAGTACGTCCTCGTCATGAGAATTCAATGTCATTAATGCTAATACTCAAATGTCCCTCAGCGTTCTCTTCTGTGCAAACGATTGCCCTCAGTCTCCGCTCCTGGAGGTTTCGGAAACAATGTTTGCGAAGTATTCCCGACCCATCATAGTATGGAACACATCAGAAACTGCTTAAAGATGGACAGTGCCAGGAGGACGACGGTGGATGTACAGAGCAGGCATTTCTGGGAGGGGCTGGTAGTGGAAACTGAAAAACAGTTCAAGACGATGAAAAATGTATGTCACTTTTATTCTCCTCGTTATTCCATCCGTACCGTTTCTTTTATTTACAAATCACAATTCATCCTTGCCTAGACGACTCCAGAGCAATTTCTGAACACCGAAACTTCCGTCAACTCTTCTATACCTTTCTTTAAAACCCAGGACCATTTCGCGCCAGGTGTTTTATGCACCTCCATCGGCCGATTGTCCTCCTTAGGATTGTTCAAGTCCTTCGTTCCATCCGCTGTTGCCGCGAATGCGACCAACTACCCGTTCGCAATCCAGAACATCGCACTCGGCACAAGAGCTACAGGCCCAGATGTCCAGCACGTCGCGGTCATGTCATGGGAGTACAACGGACGGCTGACCATCAACCTCGCTAGTTCGCCGCGATGGCATTCAGCTGAAGCTTGGAGATTTTACGAGCACTCGGTCAGGAACACTTTGAGGTTGTTGTTGGATGGTTCGCCTTTGCCCAAACTTTGATTTTGAAATGTTATGATAGCGAATGTTCAGAACATCATATGCATAGTAGTCGTTAAATAATTTTGATATGTACCTATATAATATGTAAATCATCTCCACAATATCAAAGATACACACAGATACACACATTTATGTACATTCTAATTGTGATTTCATTATCTTGTCCGTTAGCAAATCGTGGCAGAACAATCACAATAATGAACCGGGAAAGTCGTGCGGGGGTGATTGATCAATTGTCGTGAGCACTAGGTAGTAAATAATAAAGGCTGGCCTGGTAGGTATAAGACGTCGTAATCATGATACAAAGGCGGAAATGAAAAAAAGAAATACACATATAGTTTATCGCGGTCCCGTTTCGATTTGTATCAATAAGATCGGAATGAGCAAGGTATCACCAAGGGTTCGGCCTATATGCAAAAGGCAAAATACACCAGACATGGAAAGGACGGATAATATGAAATAGAAAACAATGGATGGAGATGAAAAGTCAAAAGAAAAGAAACAGACACGAGCCACAACTAAAAAATTAAGGATCATGATCGCATTAAAGTTTTCCTCGCTTCCTCGCTCGCTTTCCGCGCGCTCGCCAACGATGGTCTCGAGTTTTCCGTGCCAGAGGCCTCGCTGCCAGGCAGGGGTATCGAAGACGTATGTGTAATATCAGACTCAGGATCAGGCGATAACCCCGAGCCTCCACGTCTTCCCGCGTTATTAGCAGCGGCCACAGCTCGGAGCAACAAGCCACTGCTGCCTCTTCTCTTGGCGTTCGAAGTGGTGTTACTGCTACTAATCGAACCGGCTGTTGATAGACCGTTGGCGTTTGAATTCGAGATCGTGCTGGATAGCGATGCAGCCACGGCAGATTTCATAGAAGAGGACCTATCAGTCCGCTTCAGGAACGGACTTGGCAGGTTGTCTTCGTCTGCGAAGTCATATTCGGGCGATGGATGGGACCGAGGAACTGGGATAGAAAGTGTAGGAGGTCGAGTGGAGGCAGAGACGGCGGAGTTAAGGTTGTTGCTGCTTGTGGCTGGTCGAAGGTGAGGGTGGGGTAACGGTTTCGCTTGTGTGTGGTTTTGGGATGAGGATGAGGAAGATGACGAAGTCGCTTGTGAAGTTGCGGATGTTTCGGAACCTGAGCGTCTCAAAGTAGCCGTGGCTGCTGATGCTGCAGAAGCTGCTGAACGTGTAGTCGAAGACCGCGTCGACCGAATAGAAGGTCTTCGGATTCTTGTTGGTGGGGGTGGAGCAAGACCTGCCGAAGTAGCCCCTGTGGAGGACGAAGATGAAGAAGAGGACGAGGTGTCGTCTCTATCTCCATTTGATTTCTCGTGCGTTCGATCTTTATCCTTTCTTACGCTGGGACTTGGAGGGGGGCTTTCCAAATCATTGTTTATACCCCCATTCTTGCTGGCTTTGTTGTCGTCGAAATCAAAAATCTTCCCAAAGTTTAGTCCAACCTTCGGGGATTTATTGAAAAGTTTAACTAGTTCAGCAGGAGAAGGTGTAGCCAGAATCTCCCCTGTAGTTGTGAGGACGACGCCTTTCATTGCTGAAGGCATAAAATCGGAGGGCAGAGCACGGGTGACAGGTGTTTCGATAGCAGTGGATGGAAATTGTGATGAAAGAGGGCGTGGGGTAGGTTGGGATGATGGTTGGGTATCCAATTTGCGACGCCGCTGTTGTTGGGTTGGTGTTGCTTGCGCGACGCGTGAAAGAGGTTCGAGGAGGTTCTTTACCTCCTCTAATGGGTTCTTGTCTTTACGACCTGCAATGTTAGTGAATCAGGGCGTAATTTCCTTGAAAAACATTAAACACACCTTTAGCCATATTCTGTTCCAACTTCTTCATATTTGCCTCTAGGCCTGCTTTCGCTTCCTCTAGCCGAACTTCTTCCGCCTTCAACTCAGCTTCGCGATGGATGACCCACTGTATTCGCTCCTCGACCTCCTTCTTGAGAAGTTGTTCGCGTTGCAAGCACGCTTGGTCCACCTCCGCCTCTCGAGCACGTACTGCCTCGATAATTTCCTCCTCGCGTTTGGCGATTGCGATCGCAACTTCTTCTTCATGTTTCACGATCAGCGCTCGCAGTTCTTCTTCTCGCCTCGTCACTGCTTGTTTGATGGCGATTTCAACATCCTGCCGCGTAAATTGAGGTGTTTGTTGAGCTTGCTGCAGTTGGGTGACATGTTGCTGAAGTATGGCAATTTCTTGATCTTTTTGTTGCAGTATCGACGCCAGATGTTGTTCCTTTTCATGCATGGCTTTCTCGCGGGAATGCAGCTCTCGCTCTTTCGAAGCGAGTGTAGCACGATGACCTTTAACGATGGATAACCTAGGATGGAAAACATGCCGTTAAAAGAGGGAGAAAAAGAGGAAGATCCCAGGATGTTTACATTTTTTCGGTTTCGGACACTTTGTTTACCAATTCAAGACGTTCGTGTTGAAGAAGCTGGGCAGCTGATGGGCGCATTGCAGGCTAATGTGAACAATATAAAAAACGGGAAAGGTCGGCTCAGGACGTGCATACGTACGTTGAGGTTAAGCATGGACTTGATGACAGATGTTAGGGCTTGAGAGTATCCTCGCGGTAAAGGAGGTATTCGACCATTACTACAAAGAAGATTAGACCGATATGTTGCTTCAAAGATCAGTGACGAACTCACCGTATGAATATACTAAGTTCTGAGTGGGTTTTCGCTTCGTGAAAAGGGGGTTTGAGAGCGCATAGTTCGTAAATCAGGCAACCTAATGACCAGATATCAGATTTTGAGTCATAGGCTTTCTCTTGCATGAGTTCAGGGGACATATAGTAGGGCGTCTGGAGAGGGTAAGTATAGCATTCATCGCAAGGAGGTATCTTGCTTACTCCGACGTAGGTGCTCGCGAAACTGGCTTGAGCAAGGGCTTTCGACAAACCGAAATCACCGAGTTTCACGGTGTTATGCTCGTCGAGAAATACTACGAAAAGGTAAGGATATATCATAGGTTGAATTTTAACAAAACTCACCATTATCTGGCTTCAGGTCCCGATGCAGAATCTGCGCTCTCCGCGAACTTCCCTCCGAGTCGAAACTCCCTCCACTTGTCGCTGAGCCGCTCGACGAGCGGCCATGAGAATGAGGATGGTGGCAGTGGTGCAAAGCGTGCAATATTTGGAGGAAGTAATGCCAAATCGTGTCTTCTGGTATTGGGCGGTTCTGTTTGGCTGCTTGCTTGATGATAGTCGACAAGTCGCCTCCACCACAGTATTCCATGAGAATGTATAGTATTCCAGCGTCTCTGTCAACGTATCTGTCGTGGTATCGTACTATATGGTCATGGTGCAGGTCTTTGAGGATATTTCTGCGAGCCAGTGGTTGGTTAGTGTATGCAATGGATTAAGAGCCCGAAAAGAACGCACACTTCCGCCACAATTTGCTTCCTATCCCGTTCAGTCATCTTCTCAAAATTCAACTCTTTGCGCGCAAAAATCTGTTTCAAAACCTTCAATGAAAGTTCGGATGAGAACAGCTAATTGTTGGCGCACCAGCCCGTCTGATTTCCGTCTAACTTTGCGAATGATACCAAAGGAGCCATTGCCGATAACGTCCAGCGGTTCGTAATTGTCAAGAAAGGGTATGGAAGCCATGAAGAAAAGTGGAAGGAAAAGAAAAAGGAGGAAAAGTAGAAGGAAAACCGATGTAATAAGGACGGGCGAAGAATGCAAAAGGAACCTACAGCGATGAACGTAAAAGTAAATTTCGTATTCAACAGTCATGTGACCGCATCGCGTCTCGCGACCGGCTTGGCTGGGCCGCTCCCCATTGTTGGCCTAATTTGGCACGTCGTCCGTAAGCGAACCAGTTCTGAGATCTGAGTTATTCTCATTATCATATCTCCTATCTCCACAATGATTTCTTTGGTTGCCTGGACTATGACGTTCACTTAATAGCTGTTGCTTACGCTTTTAACCTCGGTCCCACAGTTTCATTCTGCGCTCATAAAGGTGCCACATGCAGTTACAGTGGGGCAATTGTTGTGTAATTATACTCTATGGGCTGACTGCGCCATGGTCTTAAGTCCTCCTGACTAAATCTCATACACCAAGGCCTCAAAATCGGATATGATTTGAATATGCCAGCCCGTGCATTACTCCATTGTGTAGGATTATGCATGCTATAACTCAATTATGTCATTATTCAGCATTCCTTTAACCCAACTAAATACTCGTAGCAGAACTGCCCTAGAGCGCAGCTCGTCAGATTCTGACATCCTGATAACTGGAAGTGAAGGATTCTATATTATTTAGTTTTTCACTCACAGTGTAACATACGTTACATCTGGTACGATATCCCACTGAAAATGAGGACGCTCTTTGATGTTACGTCGAGATTGCCGGCCTTCGACCTGAAAACTTGAGATAGGTGACTTTAGAGTGCCAAGAAGACGTTTCCACCTGCTGTATTTCAAGTATCGCTTCAAGTTCGGAGCATACTCTCACCGGAACTTGCTGGTTCGAGATTATCGGTCCAATTTTGGTCTCAATGCGGCGCTGATGACGGATAGCTCATGCGCTTTGAGCGTACGTACACTCTATGAATGCTGTAGAAGGAGCACTAGGCGCTGTATGTAAAGAATGGAGTAAGGACGTGACGAATTGGCAAAGCACCCATAACGCCTGACCCTTCTGGGAGCTATGTAGTATAGTTTCATGACTGAATTTTATTTGCACCAGAAGAAAGTCATCAGACCAGGTTGCGATGTCGAGGCCTCGTTCGGGGCAGAAATACTTTCCTTGTTTCAATACTGGTATTCACGTACTCGTCAATTATCTTCTTCCGGTGGCAAATGAATCGGGATCAAGATGTCAAAGAGTGAATATTTGAATCACAAGGCCAGTTGCTCAATACGGACGCTCTTCTATCAGCCGGCGAAGACGAGATCCCTTGTTGATACAGACGTTGGGGAAGAACAACAAACCTGTGCAACTACGTCCAATTATAATACAAGACTTGGTCCGATATCTAACCGATATGCCAGGACATTGAGAATCGGACTCAAAGACATATTGTCGGGATATAAATGTCCGGGCGCCCAAGAAATGATCGATGATCCAACTTACTCATCACCCAGAAGATCTTTGCCTCGTTTCTTTGATCTTTGTGAAAGAGTAAAGATGTAAACGCGTACCTCGACCAGGCTTATCTCGTGAGAGGGTGGGTGGGCGATTCTCGAACTATCTCACATCACATTCTTGGTTAATAAATGTATTGCCCTCGTCACGCATATGGGCTTCGAAGCTTGGCTACAACAATATGAGCGAGCGAGCGCTAAAAAATCAGCGATCCATCAAAACTGTATGTTGCATCAACCTGAGTAGTACTAAGTACCTCATGATTAATTTAACGATACTACATAGACTGTTGGGGTAGATTATTTTTAAGCGCTTGAATTGAGCATGATTTTGGAAAACCAGCCTTGTTGTATATAGGCCAGAATATTGGCGTAGCGCATGACGACTTCAATGAAATCTTATCAGTATTTTACACATAAACTAAGCCTTTTTCAAGTTTCTGAGCATCATCTCCGCTCGCGGAATGAATTACTAGCCATCCAGAACGTAAATCACGTTCTCTTCCTTGGCTCGGTCTTTTAAGCTCTCGAAAATGAAGCAACAGGAATTTAGGTGAGAATTTATGGCACATCATTTAGGGAAAGACACGTACGATGTGAGTATCCTACCGCCATTCCAGTCATAACGCGAGATGCGACTTCCATGAAGTAGGGATAAAGGGGTAAGACACCCCATTCTTTGGAAAACATGTAACGTCAAGCACTGCGGGTTTTTCCCCCCAATTCATGGCTCACCTCCCCTACCTGCGAGCGGAAAAAATGTAGCAAACCGTTCCTCATAGTGCGCCACAACACTGCGAGCTAAATGACTCCGAATGACGTTGAGGTGGTATGTATTTTCCACCTCTTTACGTCCCATAATGCGATCTAATTGCAGGAACTAGATCCATGTAGCTTGTAAGTCACCGCCGTTAATAATGGGACTAGTCATACAGTGCGTAGCGATTGAACTAAAACAGATAGACGTTGAGCGCTGAGCGCTGAGCGCTAGTACTTAGCTTACCTTACAATACCTTTCAAGTGACTACGAGCTCAAATCCGTGGATGACAAATTTGAAAGCAGTAGAAAGTAGCCCTGAGTGGTATATGCCGCAACTACAAAACCCACGTCGCTGAGTAAGTTCCCATTGAGAAATTTCATCGAATTTCTAGGAACCATAGTGAGACTAAACACAAAATAGTTCATTCATTATCTATCGGAGAGCCAGTAGTACCACTTCGGTTCATCGTATGGAATCTGCATGACCTCGCACATACAACGACTCTGTTCCTCATTAAACTCTTTGTACATCCTGTACTCGTCGTAATTCCTGTTACTTCCAACCACAAAGCAGTAAAGTATTTGATCTTCTTTTTCCCTACTTTTCACGCTTTCGAACGTGACTACAAGGTCATCAGGGAATTGTCGCTCCATATCCCGTATAGCGTTGGACATGCGACTTGGTGTGTTCGCGTCCATGTAGAGGCCTTGCTTTATCGCCCACCGGTCAGGAAAGTATGTATCAAATCCATACCCGTAGAGTTTGACTGCCTCCATCCTTCCGGTTTTTCTGTTCAGACGCCTGACGTGGTTTGGAATGATGGGTATCTGGGGTGGCTTTTTGCCAGTTGACTCAGAGGACATTAGAGAAGAGGAATCTTGGAAGAGGAAGAGAACTTATTGAGGGATTCCACATAGAATGAAACGGCTTACACGACAGTGAGGGAAAGTATTGATCGTGGGTGGAGAATAAGTACGAACTGCCAAACAATCTCCGTATTCGCTCTGTTTACTCTACAAACAAGCTACAAACAAGAACCTCCGCACGGCGGCTTAAGCTTAAGCTTGGAACGAACCTATCAAGCACGCGCTGGTTGTTTGCTGTTGACGCGTTTTTCTTTTCTTTTTGCTTTTAAAATATCCCTCCATGTTTTGCTAGGTCTTTCTCTCTGCTTCTGTGACTGGGCGCCGACTGTTAA
>Ga0247779_1001730_pt1 | contig 10265 bp, 8 predicted proteins | sample UWRJL221509R5_FD_179925 | JGI IMG/M metagenome (GOLD analysis project Ga0247779, IMG submission 179925) | Plant litter microbial communities from Arlington Agricultural Research Station in Wisconsin, United States - UWRJ-L221-509R-5 | ecosystem: Environmental > Terrestrial > Plant litter >...
CAAAACACAAGAGCAAAAAAGCCCAGAAGTGGCTCCAAGAGAGTGGATTACAACTCATGGAGTGGCCCCCTCAATCAGCTGACCTAAATCCAATTGAACACCTTTGGCATCACCTCAAAACCAGACTCGGAGACTATGAAAGGCCACCTTATGGAATTGCAGAGCTATGGGAGAGGGCACAAAAGGAATGGAATGATATTCCAGCTTCTGTTTGTCAAAATCTAGTGGAGAGTATGCCTAGGAGGATTCAGGCTGTGTTACAGGCCAAGGGAGGTAATACCAAGTACTAAAAACCTAGAATACTATATTATAATATGGAAGGGACAAAACTGTTCAAATGTACTTGTACCGGGAGAATATTAATAGTGTGGGAGTAAAATAATATTATGTAATAAAAGAAATTGTACCTTGTTTATTACATCTTAATCTACCTTGGTTAAAAATTTCAACCAGTTTGGATCAGCCAGTCCTGAGTTATTCAAGTAACTGTCCAAATTCAAAAAACATTTGAACGGTTTTGTCCCTCACTGTATTTCGTATTATTGTTACCGAACAGGCCCTAAAGCCTTTGTGAAAATGTCTGCTGGCATGTCCTGGATTGGAATCCAAGTAGTCAAGAAAGAATCTTCACGAACATGTTTGCAAATGAAGTGGTGACAAATATCAATATGTTTTGAATGTTGGAATATAGCAGGCAACTCTGATAATGTGCATGCAACCTGGTTATCACTGCGAATAGGGAAAGGGTGAGGGACAGGAAGGTCAATTGAGCATAAAAAGACACATAGCCACAGTGCTTCTTTAAAAGCATGTGACATGGCGTAGTACTCGGCTTCCATTGACAAGAGCGTGACACATTTTTGCTTTACAGCAGACCACAAGATAAGTGATCCTAAGAAGAAAAATGCATAACCTGACACACTCTTTCTATCGCTCGTGTCTGAAGCCCAGTCTGCATCAGTGCATCCATTTGCCTGCATGAAGGAAGTCATAGATTGAGGCGCCGATGGGGAGGCTTGCCCCAGACATAGAGAAAGGTATTTTGTTCCAGCCAAATAACGAAGCACATGCTTAGCGTATAAAAGATAGATCCTTTTCGGCAATGAAGCATGTTGGCCCAGCCACATTGCCGGAAATGCGACTTCTGGGCAAAGATTGCATATGAACAAGATACAACCTACCAGTCTCTGGTACTTGGGCAATAATTTGGCATCCGAGATTTCTGGCAAAGGGACAGAGCCTGACACATCTGGAGGTTTTGATGGGAAAGGAGTTTTTGCAGTTTTACAATTTGTGAGATTCCACTCTTCAAGCAGTTCTGCGATGTATACATGGGCCAACAACCACAAACGTCTATTAGGCTTGTCCCTGATTATTACCATACCCAAGAATTTTCCACATTTGCCCATGTCGACAATGTTAAAGGATGAAGAAAGAGTACAAAGGAACCATTGGTAAAGTGGTTTTGAGTTCGTTACACCCAGGCCATCATCAACATGCAAGGGAACCAGCAAGATGAGTGGTGAACCATCCTTGGGCATCAAAATTGACGAATCCGGCAGGGTCATCCACTTGTCATAAAACACCCCGTGATCTGCTTCACAATGTTTCAATCCCAAACCAAGAAAGAGGCAAAGCAGGAGCATATAGAACTTGTAAGCCGACTGCCTTAACCCATACAATGCTACTAGCAACCTCAACACCTTCCCAGTACCAGGATTTTGCATGATGTACCCAGGAAAAATGTGTGCATAGACAGTGTGGCGCAATTTAGCATGGAGAAAGGCTATCTTACAATCAAACTGTAGAACCTCGAGATTCTTTACTGTGGCAAATGCAAGAATAATGCGAACACTTGCACCACAAGCTACAGGTGCATAAGTCTCGTTGTATTGCATTGGTCGTTGATTAAATCCCTGTGCAACCACCCTTGCTTTCTCTTTCCCTTCAATCCTTGCACCATCTGCATCTGTCTTTAACGCAAACACCCACTTCAACCCAACCGTTTTTTCACCTGGAGGCAAAGTAGTTTCTTTGAATGCATGCATGCCAGAGGAGCTGAGACTGTCAAGCTTGCGCTGCATAGCTGCACACCACAAATCAGCATCAGGCCTATATACAGCTTCGTCATAAGTGGCAGCAGTACTTTACTCTCTCCCACCCCCAGGCTCTGGAATCCAGTGGATTCCATGGATTCCATAGACTCAGAAAATGCAACTTCAAAAAAAATCAAAGTTCATTTCTGAGTCTATGGATGTCTACAGAATCCATTGGACATTAATAAATACTGAATTAAAACTTACTTTTCTAAGTCTCCAGTAGATATTCACATAAATAAATATATAAATAAAAGAGGTTTATTTGTATATTTTAATACATCATCTAAATACTCTAGATATTTATCTAATTAAAAAAAAGAAAAGATAAAGAAAAAGGAGAACAGTAAGGAAAGAAGGGGGAGAGGAGAGAGGGGGAAGGGAAAAAGGAGAGGGAGAAGGGAAAGAGGAGGGAGGAAGGGAGCAGGAGGGGGAAGGGAGAAGAGAAATAGGAGAGAGGGAGGGAGCAGGGAGGGGGCAAGGAGAAAGGAGAGAGGATGGAGGAAGGAGAAAGGAGATGGAATAGAGGAGGGAGGGAGGAGAGGGGAGGGAGGGAGGAGGAGGAACTGGCCACTTACTCGGCCAGAGGCTATACCCTGCCTTTGGCCCGCTCCCACTGCCCTCCATTGCCCTCATTTGCGTCCTCATCGTGCCATGTCATGCCCACATCATCGTTGTCCTTTGTTGTTGTTCTCGTCCTCGTCAACCTTTGTTGATCTCATCATCCTTGTTGTTGTCCTCATCCTTGTTGTTGTCCTTGTTATTGTCCTTGTTGTTGTCCTTGTCCTTGTTGTCCTTGTTGCCGTTGTCTGCTTCCGTCTTTGTTCTCATCGTTGTCGTTGTCTGTCTTCATTCTCGTTGCCTTTGTTGTTCTCGTTGTCGTCCTCACTGTGTGGTGTGTGGTAGTGGGAATGATGGGGCTGGTGGGAGACAATGGTGGTTGCGGAACAACCAGTGTGATGTGTCAATGTCACACTAATGCCCTGTTGGGCTGTTTAATTATAGGTGTAGCATAGTTAGGACCTAACTGAGTTTGAAAACCTAGCAGAGTTTGAATTTCGATCGCACAAGTGCGACATTTTTTCTCTTTGTGTTTCCTCCTCATTTTGTGCATCCTTTCAGACTCTGCGCACTATTTTTTTTTAGAATAATGGACCCACAGATGTGCACAGCCCATTAGTGTGCTTTTTCTGCGAGTTTCTGCCCTTATTTGAGCTTGATATGTTTACTAATGTACTTTTCTGCATCCTGTAAGATTAATCAGAGTACTCTAGCATTGAGTTCACCTATACTGAGTGGTTGGGCTCTTTTATTGCGCTGAGTTCTTAGTACATGCTATGCTGCAACTCATGATCTCGAAAAAATCATGTTTTTTAGGGTCATTATTTTACTTGGGGGCTAGGAAGAAGGGATTCCTTGGTGTTGAAGTAGTGGGTGATACCAGATTTCCTTCTTATTGGGAAAATTGCACCGCAGGCCACTCTTGACGGTGCTAAGTGTGAGTTTTGAATTTACAGATCATTTATATGGTAGGTTTTGTACCTCTAGTAGGCCGCCGCTTGCGGTGGGTCCAAAAATTAAATGTACCTGCCCGGGACTCAAGGTATGTTTGTTTACTTACATAGTCAGAGTACCCATGTATATTACATTCAAGTAAGACTTATTTTTTGTTCAAACTCTATCATGATTGGAAGCAATAAGCTGGATTTCTGGATTCATTGAGAAGAATCTATGTTATGGATCGATTATTGCCGTCAACTCTGTGATTTTGCTCAAATATATCATCTGTACAGGGTATCCTGCTTGTCCCTTGCGTGGTACAAAATATATTGGAGTCATACCAACTCAGAGTTGGTAGAAAATCACAAGTTCTTCCCTCCCTTCTTGATTTAATTTTTAATTAATTAATTAATTCTATTTAATTTTCGGCCCCGCTACACCTATAGTAGGACAGCTGACTGTTGGCCGCAGCACGTGTGATGTCACAAGGGTGGGGCTATAGCCTGGTTAGGTTTAGCCACAGAAAAGCCTTGATGGCTGAGTTGGCTAGAGTGTTGTGTGCTAATTATAGAGTTCTTGGTTCAAGTCCCATTCGTGCATTTCTTTATTATTATTATATTAATAATAATAACAGCCATTTCGGTGTTCGAGGTTGACTATAGGTGTGTCTGCGGTTATTCCATGGATTTCTACAGATTCTATTGGGTCTATGGATATCTATAAACGGGCCTATGGAATTCTTTGGATTCTGATTGGTGAATTTGGCAGAAATCTTTGCCATTTCCGGGTCTCTGGACACCCAATAGATTCCATGGATTCCAGTGGATTCCAGAGCCTGGGGGTGGGGGAGAGTAAAGTACTCAGTGGCAGGAGCCTTAGTCAAGTCAAAAGTTCTCGCATGACCCAACCTAGGTGCTGAAAGAAATGCAGCAAACTCTGGGATATGTGATTCAGTAGGCGGAAGATAGTAATGAGGGTCAAAACTGGACAAATGAGCATTCCAGAAAACCAAAGGCTCATAATCCAAAGAGTTCTCAAAAGCTGTTTTAAAAGAGTCAGTTTCTAAAGGGAGTTCAGCTGCCGCCACGTAGGACATGAAGAAATCAACACCATCATTAATCGCTTCAGAACCATTATACAAAATCAAACATTCCACAACATCAACAATCGGACCATCAGCACCCACACACTTCACACCATTCAATTGCATGTCCACCGCATCAGCCACCAGACTTGGGTTTGAAGCAAGAAACACCATTTTTGCAGACTTCTGAGCTTTACGTGCAGCAGCGCTCTCCTTCAAGGCCATCAGTTCATTGCAGGCCTGACCTGCCGCGGTACACTGTTGAACCCTTGATCCCAAAGACGGTGAAGGTACATTAGAAGAAGAAACATTTGCCAGAGACAAGGATCTGGGTATCAAAAAGCAAGCTGACATATCTTCCACAAACTTGACATCCCATGAGAAAGCATAGGAACCATTCTATTTCCGTACACGCCAACCCACACAGTGTTCATCATAACCCACAAAAATTCCTTCATACCGTGAAAGATCACCTTTCTTGCGCACTTCCGGTGGGATCCAAACAAAACACTGGCACCCCCATACTCGAAGGTGGGACAGGTTTGGTTTTGATCCATTCAAGACTTTGAAAGGGGTTGTATTTGTTAGCAATACAGAAGTTGGAGTTCTATTATGGAGGTACACTGCTGTTTCTGCCGCATCATCATAGAAAGCCATAGATAAACCTGCACCAGCTAGTAATGTCTGAGCTGATTCTTCTATCGTTCAAATATAGTGTTCGGCCTTCCCATTTTGAGAGTGTGCATAAGGAGCTGTCTGTTAGAGGATGATACCTTGTGAACACAGCCAATCCCCAAGAGGGCCCTTCCCAAATTCCAATATGCCATCAAAATGTAAGATTTTTACACGACAGTTGGTTAAACGGAAAAGGAAAGATTCAATATGTTGCACAAATTCCAGAATCTCTGTACGTTTTGCCATCGATTTATAAAATCCCCAGTTTGAACGATCATCCAGGATAATCACAAATTGAGTTTTATTACGAAATGACATCTTTGCAAAGGGGCTGCACACGTCCATGTGAAGCAGGTCTCCAACATTATCAGCGCACAAAGCTTTATTCAAGTATGGCAATTGAGAAGATTTCCCAATGATGCAAGCAACACAATTCCCGAAGGTGAAAGGACCATTGTAATTGAGGCCTGTTGTGCAATCTTTCAATAACAGGTTACATGTGGAATCAAGCCCCAGATGACCAAGATGCTGATGCCATAGCAGTGGAGTTAACTTCAGCTTAGGATAAACATTGTTCTGCATTGGGACAGCTGGAAACGCAGCAACAGGGCCAGAAACAGTGTTTGACAGTGGTTGAATGAAATCCAGGTTCATCCAGTACAACTGATTCCGCTTATCCACTGATAGTTGGAACCCAAGAAGTCAGGCATGCGTCATCATAGCCAATGGAGCATCTGTCTCAAACACTACCCAAAGACCCTTGTTGTTCAAAGCCCCAACAGAGAGAAGCTCTATAGGTACATCTGGAGCAAAAAGACAATCATGCAATACAAAGTCAACAGGAACTCCATTATGCACATAACAAAAAGTCACAGTGCCAGATCCCAAAGCTCTCATTGATCCACAGTTTGCTGTTCCAATAGAAACAGATTTCAAAGCATCAAAATCTGAGAACAACAAACGATCATTGAAAAGATGATTTGTACAACTGGAATCCAATAAGGCATTGTAGTGGTTTGCAATCGAGACAAATGCAGTCAAGGACAAGCCCTGAATACCCAAAAAAGCCACATTCCAAAACTCAGAGGAATCACACAAGTCATACAAGTCAAATCGCTCAATTGAGGATGGGAACGAGGATACAGACAATGCAGCAAAAGGTTCTATGTTGGATGTATCATCAAATGTCGTTGGAGAAGCAGATGTGTAGGGTGACACAGGATGGGAGATCACAATGGCATCTGTATCAGGCACAGTTGGCAAAGAGAAATTGAAGTTTTCTCCCTCAAGTGCATGAATTGAACCGGCCAAAAATGCTTGAGCATGTTGCTGAGTAGCCATAATTTCTTCCCGTTGACCCGCAAGACCACCACCAGGTCTGAAGCACTTCTCTATTGCATGACCGGACATATTACAGTTAGAACACCAGACAGATGACCGCAAAGCAGGAGGCTTCACATCGGAATTTGAGGACAATGTGGGAGCAGGATAGCGGATGGTGCAGTCAAAGAAGCAAAAAGTACTTGATGCTGGCAATGATGCATGGTAACAGGTGCTTGAAAGTTGATTTCGAGTGTTCGTATGTCATCGCAAGTTGCATAAAAAGCGTCAATATTGTCATCTGAGGTATTCGCAAGGGTAACTGCTAGAGTCGCCTGTAAAGTGCAATAAGTCAAGTTGTTTGGAAGACCACGAATAAGGCAGTTAATGTATGTACGCATACTGCCAGGATGACGCAACAATGAGAGGTAAGTGATGTTGCTAGACCAAGTCATCACATATTCAGACACCTTCACAGGATCACATCAAAGAGTGAACAAGCAGTTCACCAAGTCTGCACATTCAATAAAAGAATGTACACCAAAGTGGTTTGACAGACAGCAAAAAATCAAGAAAGCCATTCGTGAACCATGAGGGGCAACCGATGGAGGCAGTAGGGAGCGGGCAACATCTGTCAGGAATTGACTAAAGTCAGATGAGAAGGAAGCCCAAAGACCAAGTTGATAACGAAGCTAGGGCTCTACAATAGCCCCAGGACCCTATTATATACATGGAGACCAGAGTAACTACTTCCCAGGCCAGGGTAACTCATCAATAGAAGAATGCAACTATCAATAGATGAAACAGGAGGCAATGATAGACGTGGGAGTGAATACTAAGAATAGATAGGCTGTGTCTAGAATGTCCGTAAGGGGTTAGATAACGGATAGGGGTGGACACCAACATGTGCCCTGACAACATCCCCTAATCGGCCTGTTAGAATTTGACAAGCAAGAGCATCATTCATATGCCACTTCTTCCAAGCATCGAGTTCCGGCTTAGTGTAGCTGGCTGGCAAGTTGGGGGTAACAGACGGGTGCTCATCCAAGGGTAGATCAGGATGAATAACCATGGATGGATCAAGGATGTGGCCATATAAATCCAAACTCTGCAGCATCAGAACCACCTGGTTCTCCCAAGCCAAGAAATCTAATTTAGTTTTAAGAATGGGAATAGAAGAGAGATTTGGTACAGAAAGTGGTTTGAATTCAGAAGAAGGCAAAACAGTAAAAGTAACTTGGGGAAGAGTGGGCAAAGTAGGAAGAGGTAGCACATGAGTTGAAGGAAGAGGAACATTGACAGACAAAGGAGAAATAGGTGCGGAAGGTCGCAAGGTGATACCCTGATGAATAGGAGTACCATGACGAGAAGAAGGGGGGACAAAATTGTTATTAACAAAGTGAGGTTTCAAAGTAGAACATGGAAAAGAACGAGCATGCAAAGCGGCAAGAGGAGAAGTGGGCAAATTATACATATGTGAAGGAGCATCACAACAGAAAATGTCACGAGCATTAGGAAGAGGGGGAGGAGAAATGGAAGGTTGTGGAGGAGGAGGGGTATGCAAAGAATAAGGGACAATATGAGGCGATGTTTTAGAATTGGGGTGAAAAACATAATCAGAATAAGAGGCAACGAAAGGAAAATTATTAAAGTTGGCATTGGGACGAACAGCAGATGATCGAGAACGGGAGCGAGGAGACGACTGAGAATGAGAGCGAGAGGAACAAAGGCCTTCACGCCACGGATCAACCAACATTATGGAAAGCAATAGGAATGAATAAATGTGCCTGGTTACAGTCCAGGATCAACCCGACTGGAGGAAAAACCCCAGGAGGTGGAATATATGTATAGCTGATTACGGTCCAGAGCAAACCCAACTAGAGGAATAGATGCACCCCCAGGAAAGTGGTTATATGCGTGTATTTATGGTCCACCAACCTGACTTAAGCATCCAGAGATGATCCAAGGGAAAACAAGCAAGGCGAGGACGGAAAGAATGAGCCAAAGAAAATATTCAATGGTAGCGACTAAGCAGGGCCCATAACCTGTTGAGTGTGCACCTATACATGACAAAAGCGAGCTAGGTAGAGATGAATGAGTATGTAGTCGAGTACAAATGAATCTATGACAAAACATACTTCAGTGTCGGAAAAGAAGATGACAACTGAGGTAGTAGAATAAAGAGTAAGTGGTTTATATAGGAAAGTATAAACCATGTGTCCTGATTGAGTGCTGACCAGATATATAGTCCGACATGTATTTGGTAAAATGTTTTATGAACATAAGGACTTCTGGCACTGTGTCCTTTTAGGCCACATATCTTGAACATGTGAACTGTTTTGCGAAAGCGGCACTATGGTGCCCCACCAACAATCCAACTACCCCCAATATTGAGCAATTTAACCAACTATTACCCATCACCCATATACCAAATACTCCAGTAGCAAGCACACCTTGCTAGTATCCACCTAACCACACACCATGCTGGTATCAATCCAGATGCCGAATATTTCAATGCTGACTCAGATGAATGACATCGATATCAATCCAGATACCGACTATTCCAAAGCTGATCCAAATACACTACCCCACTAATCTCATATACCGACTATTCCAATGCCAACCCAAATACCCCACTACACTAATCCATATGCTGACTATTCCAATGCCAACCCAACCATGCACCATGCCAGTATCACTAGATACCGAATAACCCAATGCTGATAACTCAAATACCCTACCCCCACTAATTGATATACACTGACCATCCCATTGTCGACCCAAATGCCCCACCATTCTGCTACCTACCCATTTAACCATCCCAGGAACTACACGCACCTACTGGGGGTCCCCATTTTCCCTACTGGCTCCCTACTCTGTTGCATGTATATGGGAATCCATTTATTCAGGCGGTCAGTGGCCCCACTGGGTTGGTATGTTACAGTACAGTGTATGTACCCATTGGAAGGTACGGTACACTACACTGTAGCTGCGCTATGTGTCCACACTGACAGCCGGTCCTCTCCTACCCTCTCCATATTGTTTACTAGCATAACCCTTCGCCTCCCTCCTTGACTTCTTATGCTCTAAGTAAAATCGAGCAAATCCAAATATCTTATCTTAAAAGTGCAAATTTTCTCAAAGATTTGTTCAAAATGTAATCAACAAAAATCACAAAAATCACAATAAACCGCCCAAAAAGGGATTTAATCTGTCTATATTTTGAGGAAAAATGTCTTAAATCCTACTATTTTACGGTATACATTTTTAAATTATTAATCAGATAGATTCACCATATTCCTTGAAGATTTAGTTCATAGCTGACCCTGTAATATGGGATGTCGTGATTGGCACTGTACCCGAAGTTTAGATCAGCAGATGCCGGTGGCGCCGAGGTGCTCGTGGGGTTCGTTACTCCGTGGGAAAGCAACTATATAGTACCAGTCGCCACAGTGGCTGTGCCAAATCGGACTTATCGAATCGAGGTGGTTAGAGGTTGAGCTCATCACATCCGACGACGACGAAGATATGGCCAAATCAAAAAAGTAATGTCGTAGTATGTTCCAACGTTCAGGATTTTCTGAGGATTT
>Ga0247779_1001731_pt1 | contig 10264 bp, 12 predicted proteins | sample UWRJL221509R5_FD_179925 | JGI IMG/M metagenome (GOLD analysis project Ga0247779, IMG submission 179925) | Plant litter microbial communities from Arlington Agricultural Research Station in Wisconsin, United States - UWRJ-L221-509R-5 | ecosystem: Environmental > Terrestrial > Plant litter >...
CCGACAATAGCTGTGTACGGTTAATACACAGTATCATTCTCATGGTCCACGAACACCATACCCAAATCATCACACGCTCTCATTGTAAGGGGCCATTTGCCACGGTTATGACAGATCAGTTTGCCTAAGTAGGCGCCTTCATGCCGGACGGTGAGAAACTGGGCGCCTCCGGCATCAATTGGCTGTTTTCGGCAGTAAGCGTGTCTTAAATATAATTTTCATTTGTATTCAGTGTAAAAAGCTAAAGTTGGAAAAAAAAGTATCTCAAATGTACCCATGCAGAGTATCTATTGAACCAAGCGGTAAAAGTGATTAAACAGATAGAAACCTTTGGGAATGGACAAACCACTATTAGTGCAATCCTATTTGTCTCGATCATATATCGACGCAGTAGTTATATATCGAGTGCCAGTGCGTACAACGTAAACTCTGGGGCTAAAATGAAAATGAATTTCAAGACTTGTTTCAAAAACTGGATCTAGACACGGGGGTTACATACTTATAGTTAACATAAGATAAGATAAACAGTTCAAAAAGGGTTCGGTCAAGAACATTAGGTTTACATAGGCAGAAGGCAATAATTTATGAGTAATAGAGAAATAGCTTGAGATAAATTAGTCGAATAAGTGAAACGTACAGTTTTCCTTCCGCGTACTAGTAACCGTCCAAATAAAGATAAAATACATTTAGACAGCAAGTTATCAAAACATGCTCTTCGTCCACGGTAGAAGTTCATCGATCTGCGCGGCAGTCATCATTCGGGCAGCCCGAACAGTCATCTGGTGCGAAATAGCCGTGAGTGGCCATCCCAACGAGTCACCAGATCTGAGGGCAAACAATCATCAGATATTGTTTAGGTTACGTCAAAGGTACCCGCGGCAGGAGAAAGGGAAAAAGGTGTTTGGACAAAGACGGAGAAGACAATAAAATGGCGTACCTATTCATTGCGTCCACTTCATCGTCCTCATCCGTCCTCTCCCTCAACACAAAACTCTGGTCCAAGGCCAAAATATGGTCCATATCTGACCCTGCTGGGTTAGGATCGACTATTTCGCCGTGCACCGTAAGCAGAATCCCCGCAGGAGATTCCACCACGTCGTAGTGTAGACATGATGTGGCATCACGCGGACAAAACAAATAGGGTCCAAGAGAAATGAGGCTATTAGCGATCTCAGCCCGCCCTTGTTGAACTGATGAAGAGGATGCTCTGGAATCTTTCAAAAATGAGCGAACAAGGAAGAGGGTCAGCCAAATTTTCAAATGGTCGCAGGAACATTATTTTAGAAGTGACAACACGACACTCACGAGAAGAACGGAAAGCTGGACTAGTTTCGGGTGCGAAAAACCCTGTCATCGAAAACGAAGGTTCTTCGAGGTGATGGACGCGGCATGAGAAAAGTGCGTTTTTATCATATGCCATCTCCAATTTGGAACGGTCTGTGTCGAACAGTTGACAGTACCTAAAAAGAACAAGAGCAGATCAACAATCGTATTAAACCCCGTTGCCACGCATACAACGACATATTTATAGAAATTGTAGCAAACCAAGGGAAAATAAAGGCTTTAAAAGCTACTCTGATGGAAGTGGAAACTCACCGTTGGAGAAACATAGAAGCAAGATATTCAACGTCATTGCTATCAGCTTCATCCGTCACTAGATGCATTTCCTGGTCATGAACTTCATCAGAATCAGGAGTTATCGGGTCATTAGAAACAGTGTCCCCCTCCGCACGAGAAGGAACGCCTGTATTTTTGCGAGGCAGATTTCGGTTCAGTTTAAACACCATTCGTTTCACCGTTGGCGCCATTAGAGCTAATTCTGCAGATGATTGTTCCTCTTCAACCTCGCTGGCGCCTTGTGTTGGCGCTAGCGGATGATCTATTCTATCTTCGCTGTACCGGGCTATCAGAGCAGCGATTTCAGAGTCCTTTGTGTCGGCGGGACTATCTGGTGAAGTTAAATCCAATTGGGAGGTCACTTTTGATTCTGCCTCTTGATGCTGACGCAGCAAGTTCATCCTACTGGGTATAGGAGGTAATCGCCTTCGAGGCAGCGAGTGGAGCCCCGTAGGAGGCGGTTTTTGGTGAAGCAAAGAAATTTCCGCTATCTCTGATTCACTGTCGGATTGCCTCCACAAAGTTGGAGTCCCACTTTTCGCCCTTAGCTCGCTGGCTGACTGTACATGTTGAGGGGATGGTTCAGCTTCAGGAAAGTGTATTGGACTAGAAGATACGCTAATGGTGGACGTTGATCTTTCCTTGGACTTTTTACTTCCTTGTGATGAGGTCATCGTAAGCTCGTAATTTACTGAATGAGCAATCTGAAGCACAGAAGCAAGGTCTTGAATTTCTGGCTGCAGGGTATCTGACCAGACAGGCACAGGGCTTGTCCTGAGAAACGTTGAATGATAATAAAAGAATATTTAAAATTTGCATACCATTCCATAATCAGGCCACCATCCCTAACCAGCAAAAGTCAAGTAGGATCAGCGAAGATTCTAGTCAAATTATATGTATGTATAGACACTGACCTAGAATATGCCCTGGTCCTCTTCAAACCCAAAGCAATGAGTTCTCTGTTTTTCTCAATATGGAATGCCTTACGCCTCGATCTGGATTCGGGATCATGGCCTTTACATGACTCCGGATAAGGATAAAAACTTTGCGACGATGTTACCAGCCTACGATCAGGAAGAGGTGACACCGACGGTGACGCAGGATTAGGTCCCGGAAGGTCGGGCAATAGTGTGTCTGACCATACGGGTACGGAGCTTGTCCTAGAAAAATATTAGAAGCAACAATAATGTCCTTGAGATCTAATCTACCATTCAATAACGAGGCCATCATCCCTTTCATCAAGACGCTGGTTAGCATGAAAAGAGTTCTTTGCATATCAATGCAGGCACACACCTGGACAATACATTTTTTCTCTTCAATCCGAATGCAACCAGTTCCTTGTTCTTTTCCATGAAAAATGCTTTTCTGTTGTCTCTAAACTGCGGATTCGAGTTCTTGCAGATTTCGGGATATGGGTAGAAGCTACACGACTCAGTGACGAGTTTGCGCTGTGGTAGAATAGCGGTCGGGGAAGGAGACCTGTGCTCAAGTTTGACAGTAATATCCTTGTGGAGTTTCACGGGAGATTGTTCGATCTTGACCACGTCCGGCCTTTTGGTAAATGCGTCTACTCTAGGCGGCGTCATAGATGTCTCCCCTTCTGAGTTTGAAGATGCATTTAAGGATGGACCCGCCTCGACAGGTGGTGACGAACGTAATCTTCTTTGTTTCTCGTTCTGAATTTCAGACTCATGTTCCAACTTCCGTTTCTTGATTGACCCCAAGGGCAGTTTCGGTGAAGGCGACTTTGAACGGAACATCCAATTTGCAACAGGCGGTGCAGAAGACGTCTGTGCTGAAACCGTTACTAATATACTCGGCGAACCCGGTCTCTTCGTCGAGTCCTTCCTCAGAAATTCTTCGGGTGATCCAGAGAGACTTCGTCGTCTATTGCCTGAGTACGACGATTCCTCGTAGCGCCGGCCGCGTTCTGGGAAGCCATCAAGTGTTCCTCGGCCTCTCCACAAGGATTCGCCTCGGACAGTATAACCTCCTCGTTGGTTCCAATTCCCTCGACGATTCCACTGCCCTCGTTGATTCCAATTACTCGCCCTTCCGCCTCCTCGGCCTCGATACCCTCCTCTTCCGCGTTGGTTGAAATCAGGTTGAGTCGTTGTCGTAGTGCTTCTGATCATCGGCGGAAGTTTTTGTGCTCGTTTATTGATAGTCTCGTTCGGCTGAGCGTCTTCCGCATGCCCGCCAGTCGAATGCGTAGACGGGGCATTCGTGCCGTATTGGCGTCGTAGCATGTATGTTTCTGCTTATCTACTGCATCCAAGCAGTCAGGCGTATAGAAAGATGAACTTAGATGATGGTGGTAGGGAACAAGAAATTAAGAGAATGAGTTTGTTCAAATTTGGTTCGGCTTCAATCACCAATCTACACTGCGCTCGTCAGTGTCATCACCATTATTGTACCACTGTTGAATCGTTGAAATGCAGTAATGTTATTGGATTTCTCGCAAAAGGCTATGATAGGCTATAATATCATCTGGTATCATCATACATGATCCTACATAGATTAGATTGCTTGGCTTGAAACTGAGAGTTGGTAGAAAGTCTTTGAGAAGTAGTGTGGGGTGTACAAGCACAATAACTGACAAGATGATTATCCAGAATAAGGGTGAAAAGTATTGTACTATAACGTGTTATTGATATCATGCTTGAATTCTGACTTCACTATCGGGCTCTGCAACGAATATGTCAACAACAAACTTAGGCCCACAAAAAGCCCAAGGAATATACACACCGATGTAGCTGATGACATCGCCTGTTAGACTCTGCAAACTCGTCAAATACGAATCGGTGATAGTAGCAGCAAATCCCTGTAGACTAGCTATTAGAGCAATCTTGTATGATCCGGCGAGGACATACGTTCAGGATCCCGCCATTCTGGTCGAATCTCTCCTTTATTTCGCCGCCTACAGGGTAGTTTCAGATATAGATAGGTAGCACCTTTACTGGGAATACCCACCACTAGCTACAACTTCATCAGCGTATTTCGTAATGTCTGCTTCAGTCACACCGTCCTTGAATACGACAATATATCTGTAGATCCCCAAGTCAACCTCCCCTTTAAAGGCGCTTATCGATGCAATCCTGCTCACTTCTGCGACATGATAGTAGTGAGTTTGGAAAGTTGCGTAAATGACCTCGATTTAATAGATGGTAGAACGGAAGGAAGATGCTTGCATGCTAAAAGCGCAGCTCTAGGCTTATATACCAGCCCCTTAAAGTTACGCCATGTCGCCATTGCGCGGTGGGACCGGAGCCACTGATGTCTTGTAATGAACCGGATATGGTATATCTGATAAAGTACTTACACCAATCTCGCGTCTAGCCCTTTTTGGCACTGGGGAAATGGTATGATTATGGACGCAAAAAAGTGAGGAACTGTGAAAACGGCGCATTTGGCATTTTTTAGGCATGAATTCTTTCACGAGATCATTTATTATGGCTCAGTACAAGTAAAAGGGAGTCAATTAAATCGCAGAAGAAAGGGATATAGATGATAAATAAGTGGTTATGTGAACCGGAGCTCGAAAATCAGGTGCAAATCGGTGCATTTGTTTAAAGCGACCCCCACGCTGCTTTTGCATACTTGAAAATCGAGACGCGATTTTCGAAAAATAATATGGCGATACAAAAATCAAGCCGAAAAACACACTGAAAATCAGGTCGAAATCAACTTGAAATCGCCAACGTGAAATCCGGTCACGGTGCAGGTCTGGGTCTCCTTGGATCGGATACACTCATTTCTGCGAGTACCATACTTCGTATCCGGGCAGCAAAGACACTCTATACAAATATTAGAATACACCAGAAGAAAACATTAAGCAAACATACATCTTTCTTGAATTCTTCGATAAGTGGGGAAGTCTGCCGCCAGGCCCAGTTGAATTTGCTGATAAGTATTTCTTTCTGCTTTTCCTCGGCTGCAAGGAATCTTGCAACACGAAGTTGCATCTCTGGCATTTTGGTGTCGAAATCCTCCTTTGACTGAGGAAACATCTTCAACTGCATTTGCCGTAGGTGCTCCTGCTTGGCACGACAGTCCTGATACTCTTTTTTAAGGGGTAAGAGCTGCGAAAGATATGTATATTGCATTTGCTCTAAATGACTGTTCCAATCAGCATGCAGGATATAGTCTTTCACAATATCGACGTTCACCTGCAAAATTATTTAGACGAGGTAAAGAAGGCATAAAGTGTAGCCTACAATCAAATCCCCTTCATTTACAGCGCTTGCATCAGTAGAGCGATACCTTTCTTTCACTTCGTCTTCATATTCAGCCGCCTTCATAGCATAAAAATGTTCAAGATCTTTCGTGTAATTTTGTTGCAGAGATGCGATTTGTTGACTTAGGTATTCCAAGTCCTCAGGTTTCGTGAGTTCCTCTTTCATAGTTTCGAGTCTACAGTTGCGTCAATGCTTGATCAACTTCTGCATGACTGAGATGAAGAAAGAACTTACTCAGGAGCATTTCGTTGCTTATGGTCAATAAAAAACAGTGCCTGCTGATGTGCACGAATCGCAGCCTCTAAATTGCCTTGAGCTTGATCCTGTTCAGTAAATCCCCTCAGGTAGCCATTTCTCCCCTTATATGCAGGCTTAGGCGTTCTTATCGACGTGCTTTCGGCGTTCATAACAAGTAAATGGTGGTTTTGATTAAAGTAAGAAGCGCGGCACACAATATGTGCTGATCACGGTGGCTTTCCACCAAACCACCACCATTGAAATACGCGATGTCTTCGAGGCGAGATAGTGATTTCCCGGCGACTTCGATAGGAAGATCTTCTGGCGCTAGACTGCAACAACCATCTGCTGCACATGAAGCTCATCCGCTGCTGTCACCAGGGCCGGCGTCTCCTACTCCTTCGGAACTTGGTCATTCTGGGCCAGGTTCTGGAGCTGGAGCAACCCTCAGTGTCAATAATGGTCCCAAATATGTTCCTTATACACCGAGGCAGCGTGTAACACCCACAGCAGCGACGACGGGGACGACTGTTCATCCATCTTCCCCTCAGCACCAGCAAGGAGATGCGACGAGCAAGCTACAACTTATGCATCTCAAAGCGGCTGCCCAAGGAATTGGACTGGACAGCGGAACGCTGGGTTGGCTTATTCTTGAGAAATTGGTTTTAAGTGTGGAAATATCTGACGAATGGATTGAGATTTGGAGCGCCATAACTACTGGCAAGGTATGTTTCATTCAGCTCGAAGTGCAAGTAGCTTACGCGTAAAAAAATAGGCAACTTTACTGCTGCCATTAGAGCCGGCTTTTACGAATGAGAAGATATCTGCAGATTTTCTGAAAGATCATATCGTTCTCTGCGATGGTTCCCACCGGAAGGATGCTCCTTTCGTGACTTTATCTGGCCTTCGTGGTACTCTCGATGAGTATGTCGTCTAAGAATCGCGCTGAATCATCGCTCATATACTTACGTATCAGCCAGACCCTAACTTTTCGTTCAACTTTGTATCCTGTGTCGAAATCATTCCAAGATATTTTGAACCCATCTACCCGGACAAATTCCTTATCATTACTTTCCCCTCTGCCTAATATTCCTCCCTCTATATACCCACGATTTGATGTCCCATCCTACTCTCCGTCTATACACTTGCCTCCGAGGTTGTTGTCAACAAATAAACCGCCTCTCCCCCCGCGACCAAGCAATCGATCCACCAGCTCGAACCCCAACGCAGTACCCTCACGCATAACCAACCCATTCGCATCTCTATTCGGGTCGAAGCCTTCTACACCAATACCACCTTCTCCGCCGTCCTCCCTCCATAGCCTTGATGATTCAAATTCACCCGTAGAAGTGTCGGCATTCACTATTAACCGCCGAATTGTTCGCAAGGATATAGCGAAAGATATCAATAAAGCTCTCAAAGGCGAGATCAAAGCTGCTCTGTCGTCTATAGGAACTTTATCAATTCCGCCATGGGTTGCAGAGAGTGTTCATGACATGACATCTGAATGGTATCCTTTCATTAAGAGTAAAAGGAGTAGTAAAGATGGGAATACTGGAAATGGATACATTATCAATCCGATAGAAGAACACCCAGACGATGCAGCAGAGCGCTTGCAGGATTTTTATTTGTCTTTGGAACAAGACATGCGCGCTGGAGGAACCCCTTTCCTTGCTCGGAGGAAAGAAAGGGACAGCGAACCTGACACAGAAGACGAGAAAGGCAAGGAGAAACGTGAACATGAGCGGATGGAAAACGAGACTAGAATTCGAGAAGTCATGGAAACCGTCGAGAGAACTATCTCGGCGCTCTTCTACGATAGGTCAGGGCTTTTTTTTCAAAATCATCTGCGTTCATTATCTCAATTTTTAGTTATGGTTACATAGACTATTTATGCAAAGGACAACAGACGATGCATCTCACGACGAGGCTTTATCAAGTCGTGTAGCTGCTCTCAATATGCTTGATCTCGGGCTAGGACACCTAGGTATCGACGTCGGGGAATCCATGAATGAACCCGAGTTGAATGCTGTCGTTAAGGCCTGTGGAGAGCGTGAGTACAATGTTTGGTCAAAAGGCCTTTACAATGACATGTCCACTATGCATAGTTCTCTCACAATTGGATACATGTCGTAGCCCGTCCGACAAAGCAGCGATTCTTGTAGCCGCTCATAAAGTCGTCGTCGGTGTGTACTACTCCTGATACTTACTGTTTAACCAGGTTATTTATCAATTCCATTATGCCACCAGATGGATTATCTAGACTACCTCCCATCCGTCTAATATCCGAAGACGACGTTAGTAAAGAGGATGCACCTCTTACGGCCAGACCAGCCGTCGTCGAAGTCGTTGAAAAGGATTCATCTAAGCTAGCATCTAGTGAGACTTTGCCACTAACTAAAGAAGACTCTACCTCGACCGCCACAAACATAATTTCCCCGCCACCAGCACCAACCGTAGTATCGTTAGACACATCAACTACCGCATCTTACAAATCTAATCCTCCTCCTCCACTTCCCCTTCGTTCTAATGAAGGTCGATCATCCCCCAACCCCAAATCCCAACCACAATTGAAACTACCTTCTCCGCAGAAAGAACCGACACCTGTATCAGGCGATGTTCTTCTTCCTCTGATTATATTCTCCGTTGTCAAAGCTAATCCTCCGCACCTGGTATCCAACCTTTTGTTTACGCAAAGATTCCGAAATCAGTCTGTGGGCGGCGAAGAGAGTTATTGTTTGATCAATCTCATGGCCGTTGCCGAATTTTTGGAGAACGTCGATATGGCTGGCCTAGGACTTGGAGATAGTGACAAAGTCATCAGGTGGGCGCAGATCATGTATTATTTTTTTTTTCACAAAATGCTGAATAGACGGGTCATCATCTTTCTAGCATCGCTGATTTAACCCCCATTCCACTAAATCGAAGCCCGGTGTCTGCGGAAACTCCCTTAGAACCTATAGACGCCTACGGAAGCATAAGAGGTCGTGTAGGTCAACAAGTCGATGCCATCGCCGACTCAGCGAACAAAGTCATAAGTGGCGTCGTCGATTCATCTTTCGGTATCCTGCGTTCCTTCATGCCTGCTGGAGGTGTAGACCCCAAATCGCCTTCTACTGGTCGTATAACTCCCGGAACTCCAAGACATGGTTTTGGTCTCTTACGAAGAGAAAGCGGGTTCTCGATTGCTAGTATCGCGGCATCTCTGCCTATAACGCGAACCAGGTCTAATACAAACCAGGGTGAAGAGTTCGGTCAGCAACTGGTGACAGTATCCAGACCCGGATCAGTCAAATCAAGGACTTCGATGAGGTCAAGGCACTCTCTAAAGATAAGGGTTGGGGGTGAGAATATTGACGATGAAGATGGAAGTGATAATGATGAGGAGAGCGAGACTACTGACGACGAAGATGGGAGTGACAGTGACGATGGCCCTCCTGCCCATGCTGATAAGGGAGATGAATTTGCATTTGACTACGATGCAGACGAAGTCGGGACTTCCGCCGTAGGAGACACGAGAAGCATACGTAGCTTTGAGAGTATGCTCAGTGCGAGTAAGGATAAGGATAAGGACAAGTCCCGAGTGTCCCGCGCGAGAAAAAGCTTATCAGATCGACTGGCTACGGTATCTGCTCTTGCTGCTAAAAAGGTGCGTAACCTCCCCCCAAAAAGTAGCATATATGTATATATTCTCATTTCTGAAGACCGTACAGGGTACATCATCACCGCCACCAGAATCAAGACGAACTTCCCTTCTTCTGCAGCCTTCAAGTACAACGGCGAGGCCCGATTACAGCCCTTCTTCATCTCGAGCTGCGTCTCCGTCACCAGCGCCTCTACCAACGTCCCCGCCGGTCCAACTACGACTTGCCCCTCCCAAACAGAGGTTTATAGAATGTACGCCGGATGATCTACGACTCTCAGAAGTTGGTGAACTTCTACGCGATTACAGGCGCTTGGTTGAAGGAATCAGAGCTGCTGGTGGTTTCGTTGAGTAATGGATGTTGGATTATATAACAAATGTCTTCTCTTGATCTCTTCTTCGCTTTCTTGCATTTTTCTTTGGTTTGTAAGTTCTTAACCTTGATGGCTCTTGGTCTATGAACATTCCAGGTAGTTAGACAAGGGACCACAGCTTAACTGTGCCTTCCATGTATGGAATAATTGCCACA
>Ga0247779_1001732_pt1 | contig 10263 bp, 11 predicted proteins | sample UWRJL221509R5_FD_179925 | JGI IMG/M metagenome (GOLD analysis project Ga0247779, IMG submission 179925) | Plant litter microbial communities from Arlington Agricultural Research Station in Wisconsin, United States - UWRJ-L221-509R-5 | ecosystem: Environmental > Terrestrial > Plant litter >...
GATGAGCGTACTTGTCGTACATATGTTTCAATACTAAAAATGCGGCGCAATATTCCGGTTGTATTTAATATTTTTAACGGTTCTTTTTTATGTTTCGCAAAATTCTAAGCATTATCTTTGGTAGTATGTACACAGACATCAAGGTTTAAACTTCAATGTTGGATTGATGATTATGCGTACACGGTGTTTGAATTTGAAGAGGCACACCTCCTTCTCGTGATGCGCCACCGCCACAGGTATTTATACCTTTCGATGCCGAGGGTACACCGAAGCATCATATCGAACAACTCTTCATACTAGGTATACTTTGGTATATCTCCTTGCATAATGGGTTGTTTTTTTTTCATGGGATGTTAGGTCTCGTTTCAAGCCAACTCATTTTACTACCGCGACTAACCAAAGCGAAAAGGAAACATAACGTTTTAGATATGGAAATGCCTGCCAGAGTGCCGTCCCACGTCAAAAATAGTCATGGGTCGCACGTCAACGGCGAGTTTCACGGACTTTTTCTTCCATTAAGTTTACCGTGATTTTGCCCACTACATATTGTATATTCAAGTACTTCCTACTTTAGGTATTGTTCTGAATATTATTGTTATTTTTATCGCCCGTCCGCGGGCCCTGAGCTTATGATGAATACTACTTTTGGAATGCTATTTCCATGGAGAAAAGTCTGTGTTCATGGTACGTACACGCCACTCTTCGTTATGATTATCTTAATAACGTATCTCAAATATTTTAATTTTGTTCGCTCCCTTGGTACGTCAGAAGAACCCCTACATTCAATTTTTAACATATCCATGTCAAGTATAGTTCAGACCTATTATAATGCACGATTTGATGCGTGTAGATTGAGAAAGCTTCGTATATCGGGATACCTGGACATTCGGGGCATAGGTTTAGACGATCAATTGGAAGATGTAATGTTTATAAAGAGTTCAATAGCAAGTCATCCTGGCCCCAACGATTTCAATCCCCGCCAATGATTAACATTACACATACAGACGTGTTGGTTGCCATCGCGTCTGTCGTTCTTACGCTTTACATACGATTTGCATATAAGCGCTCGTCTAGCCATCCATATCCGCCCGGTCCTAAACGCCTTCCTATCCTAGGAAATCTTCACCAATTCCCCAAGAGTCCCGAGTGGGTGACATACAGTAAATGGAGCAAAGAGTTTGGTACTTTTCTCTATACCTCTCGACTAGCCTCTTTCATGATACTGATAGGCACTGTAGGATCTGATTTGATATATATAAGAGGTGCAGGAATGGAGTTTGTAATTCTGAATTCGTTTGAGTCCATGGTCGAGCTCTTGGACAAGAAATCCTCCATTTACTCAAGCCGGTATGTCATCGCCGCCTTCGGCAGCGGATATAACTGATCTTTACGCGACGACGGCAGGCCGGATTTCCCTATGGCCGGTGACCTGTAAGTCCAATAACTGTTTTCTTGTGCCATGATCCATCTAACTTTCGCGCATTTTAAGAATGGGATGGGGCTGGCTAGTAGCGGCCTTGCCCTATGGTACAGAGTGGAGGGAGCGTCGACGAGCATTCACCAAATATTTTCATCCATCCGATCCTACCGTATACCAGCATAACCAAATTGAATTCGTTCGTGGGATGTTATCAAGGCTAGTTGAGGATCCAGATGATTTCTTTGCCATTCTGAAGCAGTAAGCTTATTTGATCCGACCCGAGGATACCAATCAATGCTGATTCAATAAAGCACTGTTGGCGGATCCTCTATATCAATGACATACGGGTTACCCATCAAAAAGAAAGAAGATCCATACGTACTCCTCGCCAACAAGGCAATAGCAACACTGAACGAAACGGTTCTTCCAGCAAACTACCTGGTCAACATCGTCCCAGCTCTCAAATACGTCCCCGACTTCTTCCCAGGGGCAGGATTCAAAAAGCTTGCTCGAGAGTATAAGAAGCTCCAGGAAAGGTTTCTCAATGTTCCCTTCGATGATGCTGTTAAGATTATGGTATGTAATTTATCTTGTTTATATCCCAGACGGTGTACTTAACTTAGTGAATTTCACTCTTTAGACGAATGGAGACTGCAAACCAAGCTTTGCAGCGTCATCCCTGGGATCGATTGCAGACTTAAGCAAATCGGAGCACTCGTATCGGCTGAACGTTATCAGAGAAGCGGCAGGACAAGTATTCCAAGGTGAAAAGCCCCTGCAGAAATACCCGCCTTTGACTGTTGGCGTATCACGAAAGATGCATGCTGACTACCTCTACCGCTATAGCATCTGCCGATACCACTCTTTCAGGTTTACAGTCACTTATTGGGGTGATGCTACTCTTCCCTGAGGCACAACGAAAGGCACAGATGGAGCTCGACCGTGTGCTAAGCGGTCGCCTCCCTGAATTCAGTGACGAGCCCGACTTACCATACCTAACGGCGGTCGTGATCGAGCTTCTTAGATGGAATCCTATGGCTCCTCTCGGTGAGTTAACATTACTCAATTTACGAGAAAATTCTCTTAATCCCCTTTCAAAACAGCCCTCCCACATAAATGCACCGAGGACGATGTTTACAAGGGATACTACATACCGAAAGGATCTATTCTGATGCCCAACTTATGGTGAGTAAATGGCATCCACGTTGTTTTGCTTCCATTTCATAAATATGGGACAGGGCCCTTATGTATGACGAGGAACATTTCCCAAATCCTACCGTTTTCAACCCTGATCGGTTCATCCGTGATGGCAAGTTATGCTTGGATGGACTTCCTGATCCAAGGGAAATCGTATTCGGATTTGGTCGCAGGTACGTTTACACTCGTAATTTCTCATCGTGACACGAAGTCAAAATGGAATGCACAATATTGAATAATTTCTCTCCCAAATGCGTACAGAATCTGCCCAGGTCGTCATATCGGGATTTCGTTCATGTGGCTGGCGGCAGCATCCATCCTTAGCGTATTCGATATATCCAAAGCGAAAGATGAGAATGGACGAGATATCGAGGCCCAGTTGAAACCCATGTACGGCGTGGTCATGTATGTATCATTTAAGTTTCTTTCTTCTGAAGTGACCCATCTAATATTTGACAGTGAATGGGAACCTTTCAAATGTGCGATTACACCACGATCGAAGGAGGCTGTTGAACGTATCCGAGCTGCAACTGCTTGAAGCCGACCCGACATTGATTATACGTAGTCTCCGATTATATTTTTATGTCCTTGAGACGTCCGCGGTCATATTATGCGTTTTCACGGATCGCCTAAGTCAACAATTGACGTCACTGTGACTCTGTTTCAATTTGATTTAATTTTATCACGTGCCACGTACATATGATTAATCTTGTACTTTTATATGTAATAAATTAAATCAACGAGCTCGCTTAAACATGACATATGTCGTCCTCTAGTTCAAACAAACATTCACTTTCTCCCCCGATAGTAGCGCCAGGCCATCATAATTGTATTGGTCACAGCACTTCCTCGGGGTCTTGATAACAATGACCGAACTAATTTATCTTATTTCATGATTACGATCGCAGCCCCGGAAAGGAGGCCGCAGAAGCATAGTGCAGCACGAGTTCGCCAAGGCTGGCTGTCAACGTTTCAAACTTGCGAGTTTCTACGTTTGACGGGCGTGGTATGGGGCATTTGCATTACGACTATCTCTTAATCGTCTCTTAGCGCGAAAGCCCCCACAACACATGTTTATTGATATATTGCTTATACGATCGTTCCCGAGCCCGAAAAGTGTGAGACCTCTTTGGTGAGAATTAAAAAAAATGGTCCCGAAATGAATAGGAATTACAACTCCATTGAATGAAATGTAGAAGATGGTCGCAACATAAAATACACAATAGGTGGAGCATGTAGTTAAGACATTGGCCAGGCATATCAGCCAGATGGTTTTCTTGACCATAGATAATCCGGCGCAGATACCCCACGAACCTTTCCCGTTGACAAAAGTGGCCTCTAAAATTCGTTTCATCGCCATGCTATAATCAACGAGAATAGATTTAGGAGCCACTCCATTGCTGTTTCCATTTTTTGTACGTTTTGTCGTTGACTGAAATAGGCCATACCGCCAACCATCCATGCTCTACCAATCAAACTGCACCGTTCCAAGGACGCGCTTTTTTAAAAGTTCGAGTCCCGTCCCCGACAAAATGTTTAATCCTATTTATATGTCCAGGAAGGCGGTGTTAATAAAATACATACTGTTATGAGTAAGGTGACTATTGCGACAACACCCCATGTTATAAGCTAACTAGACTACATATATTGCTACATGCAGTGCCTAATTATCGTCGGTGCCTGCCTGTTCTTGCCGGGAAAAGTTCCTACAGACTTCAATGCTCCGAGATGACAGAGTTTGACCTATGTCAGAAGGTATGTCAGTGGACAACGTCTCCGTCCTATTGCCAGATTCAACAGCGAGCCGCGCGACCATAAGCGTGGGGGCCATACCCTGTAAAAAAGTTCATAATAATTCAAGGCATAAAGTAACACAGTATTACTTACATTCATAATTGCTGTCAAAACTTGGACATACTGCGTCGATATCATGACGATCAATACATTAATTGAACGTGAATCAACCATATTTAAAAAATCAAATATAGCCCGGATAACCACAATGGTGGAATAAAAAAGGCAGGATTGAACGAGCACATCTATAACTTGACTATACCGCATCCTTGAACGCTTTGACTCTGTATACTGATATATTCTACCATATATGTTAAACGTCGTAGTAAGACTAGTCGCTGCAATGACATCTGATAATGTACCGTCGACTATATTGAACTGACGTGATCTTTGCGGACTCTCGGATATCGATCCAAGGACACGAAAACCGGTAATCGTTGTATCTGCTATGGCTAGTGCTGGATAAAGAGACGCGTTAAAAACTTTTCAATTTGTATCTCACAATTAAGGAGACGCTTAATATACCCACCTATTTCGACCAGAAAAAAGGCGATTGGTATCAGGATACGGACTACTACGTGCCCAGAAGCGTGATAGCATCTCCATATCTAGTAAAATTGGGACAGCGAAATATAACAAAGTTATCCAAAATATGCGTAGCACAAGCACGTAGGCGCTCACCATAAGCCCATCCGCCACCAATGATCCGGAATTCTGGAGGGTAGAAGCTAGAACAGTGATGCCAGGAAGGATCCTGGGGCCTGTCACTCCTTCAATGGCTCCTGAAAGCATGGTGCTCTCATTGTTGCAGAAAACAGAGCTAATGTAGTGCCATTGTATACCCATTTGTCCGGCGAGAATAAGGTACGCGGCCGTTAGAGTTCCAATTATGGTGGTTTTGTGTGATGCTGAACTTCTCTGCCTGGTTATTGATGCTCATCGGTCAACATTATTACGGTGGATTGTCGAAGGCACGTACAATAAAGCGGGATTGTTGATGCATATATTCCAGAATATATCCTTAGAGGAGACACGGGGCATAGCCATAATTCAATATTAATTACCTCACACCTCCATAATCTGTACATACCCATGATAAAGAGAAACGTAAACATTCCATTCAAATTCCCTGATACTACCACATGTTGAGCTTTAGATATAGAAGGGGATATCTCAGTGGAGGACATTGTTGATTGGGTGATACAGTAGCTGGGTAATGTAGTAGTTGGGATCAAGCCTTTTTTGCATCACCCTTTTATACACCTTCAAGCACTCCACATTTGAGCTACAAGGGATTCTCGGTTGGAGTTCGCAGCTAGATGATCACGAACAATGCAGAATTGATCCCGTGCGCTATTATTAAGCGTCTCTGTTCAAGCCTTCGTCTTAGAATTTAGTAATTCCGAAACTGGTTGGGGACTGGGATAAAATTCATGTACATTTGTCAGAAGCGCCCATCACTATGAAAGTGGGTCTCATCGGTAACTGAGCAATGCCTAACGAGGATCGTACGATTTTCATCGCATCTATTCCAGACGAAATTGTAACAGATTGGAAAGGTCATCAGACAACGGTGTGTGCATCTGATAGATGTAATATATGCATGGCTGAACGCCCTAAATAATATGCGGTCGGGCTTGGCGGTTTATAAAACCCTGTTGATGAATCATGCATGGTGTTCCACGATAGCTACTGATGGCTATCTTTTGATGTTAATGTCAAGAATCTTCAGTATTAATAATATATTAATACATGGATAACCTCGTCACTGAAAGATTTCCTGGTACTAGCAACATCCTAATAACGATCTTGAGTGCGCTTTAGTCTTCACTCCGTTTGCCTAATAGGACTCCTCAGGTACGGCGACAGAATGGCCCATCCTTTTCAGGTATATACCTATAGCCTTCCTGACGAGAGCATAGCGGTCCTGGGGGTAGTCGTCCATACGTGTAGCCCAACCATTGCGCTGAAACCTGCAGCACTCATTAATGAGCGTCAGACTTTTTTCCGCACGGGGAAGAAAATATAGCACATATCCCGATAGTAGATATATAACGTGTTGGGGAATATACTCTCTAACCTCGGCCCTCCATTTTGGTCCATCCACCGGAGAAAATACATGAGAATAGATTTTAGGTATCGTTGTGGACTCCGGGTACAGAAACCCCGTTATGTCGAGCAGCTGCCGGAGGCAGGACAGGGCGGCCAGTGCATTTTTCTCGGGCCCTATGTGATATTTTCCTGATCGTGATCGATCATGGAGAAATTCAGTGATATGTTGGCGGTAGAGATCAGCGTTGTTGCCAGGTTTATAGTGGAGATCCAAATGGAAAAGGTTTTGGAACGTCAAAATGGATAAAGTTAGATAATCGCTAGCCATAGATTCATCCTCCCAGGAGGCGAAATGTGACCAATAGTCTGGAGCAGGTTTCTGAGTGAGGACCCTGGTTATTGGAACAAGTGGATCCTCTCCTGCGACGGAGATGATCTGTAGTGTGGCGTACGTTTCATAATTTATCACAGAATCATTGGAGATCATGAGAGATAAATAAAAGGCATCCAAAGTTTGCCGATGTTTCTGTTCAATGTGTAGAAGATGTGCATTTTCCTGGGACTAAAAATGCATGAGCTCGTCTTGTAAAGATGATATAGTACCCAATAAAAACCTCTTACAATTTTCTTCAAGATTCGCAGAAATGAGAGGATGAATATTTCTACACCAGTCTTCGGCAGAAGATGATGGTCTGCTTTCTCCCATATACTCCGAAGAACATCTTCAAATGGGAAACCATCTATCCCATTAATGACATCATCCGAAAGACAGACGTCCTCAGAGTAGGCCCCGAAAAGAACTATCAAATCGTGGAGCGACTGAGATAAGACGAAAAGTTTAGTTCTGCTATGAGAATAGATAGCATCCATGATCTTGCAAAATATTCTGGGATTGTAGATAGCCACGTCGATGAAATATTCTTTAGACCTGGCCGGGTCAAAGAGAAAGTCTAGTAGTGAAGCATGCAGAAATTCGATACCAGTATATGATAGTGAAACTAGGGAGCCGAGGTCACACAGTAGGAGTTGTAACTCCCCTGCGCCGAGCGAGAAAACCAAATCGATCGTGCTGGCAAACAAGATATCCAAAGCCGGCTCCCTCGAGGACGTCACACAGAGTGCGAAAATCATGAAAACCTCTTGTATATTCTCGACCGAAGAGAGGATTGTCCGGTATAGACAGTCTAGCTCGGCAAATGGCAAGTCACCTTTTACCGGGGTAAGCCCTATCGCAGTACTGAGACGTTGATGAGGCATGTGGCGAAGTGATTTCACGTATCGAATAACCGTTGCTGCGTAAATGAATTGGCCCGATGATTTCTGGACGACCTTATGTACGTCCTCGTCAGTCGGCCATGGCCGCGGAATGCAGTCCTTGAACGGATGATCTGCCTTGATTTCGTTGAAGTTGTCACATAGGAACCTTTCGATATCCTGATTGGGTCTGTACGTGTCATCGAGTACGAGGCGTGCGAGGATATTTTTCATGCTCTGAGAGTTAAAAACCGCTTTGATCTCGTGTTCGGGACGGCTCGCGATCAAGAAGTGAATGGGAGGTTGGACCTGTTCCGTCGCTTTACGGACCATATTCAAGATTTGAACCTGCTGGTCACGATCGATACATTCATTGAGTCCATCGATTATAATAACACGGGGTCCATTAAGCTTGGATATCCCCTCTGAATCGAGTGACTTTGCGACGAGCGCGTCAAATTGATAATCCAGTCCTTTCTTGAATATGAGAGGGTCTTCTTCAATTTCCCGTAGTATTGCTGCCCTCACAGCTGGAATGGAAGATGCGAGTTGATACGCCAGCGTGGAAATCAGGCGTTTTACATTGTTTCTTGTCCCATCCGATCTGTTAAAGAAGAAACTCGCAACCAGCGCTCCCGATTGAATGCATAACTCGACAATTTTATGCGCGATGGCTGATTTTCCTGCACCAGCCGCACCTGTGAGCCACATGATATATCTGTCTCTCGTTTCTGGGTCCTGTCCTGTAATCCAATCCATTATCTTCCTGAGCACAGCGACTCGAGTGTTCTCGTGGCATTTCGGGGCATCAAACTGTTCTTCAGAATTGTGAAATGCGCTATGTGCGACGGCGTCCGTCAGAGTCTTGAAAGATGCTTTCGAAAGAGGATGTGAGCTACAACACCTCACGAAAGCAACCCTGATACTTACTATGATGACGATTGTTGATGTTTTGGATGAAGTTGCCCCCAGTAATGACCAGCTGGTTAGCTGAAACCATGGCAAACGGCCCTTGTCTGAGTCGGTCATGGTTTTCCATGCCAGGGTCGGAATTCTCCCTACCGATAACAATCGACGTCACTAGAGATGGTCCTTGTCGCTATCCGAAGCTTAAGCAAATATGTACAGAGATGGGAGAGAGATGGAAGAGACTCGGATGCGCCCAATGAATCAGACATCGCTTTATATATACCCCTCGCGATCCTTAATATAGCACGACTATGAACAGCTTTGGGTCCGCACTGAGAAAATATGTCTGATTGCGTTTATGTTACATGTGTCGCACTGCTTTCTTCATCACTTTGCAAACACAGCCCAAGTAAAATCCTCATATTGTGTTCCGTATGATTCATAATGTCATGAGGAAAAGAAAAAAAAACGCATATAAAGAGAAACATTTCGAATACAAGAAGGCACACATGTGACAGCGAGAGAACAAACTACGCTGTGGACATTATAATCTGCAGTAACGAATCGTAAGTAGCATGAACTCTGATTTTCTTTATGTTATCAATTAGTTGTTGGTGCCGCTGCTTTTTGAATGGTCTCCACGCTCTCAGAACAGGCAAGTCCATAAAATCTAGATTCCGAGAGGAGAGTTATCAGCTTGTTAGCGATGAACAGTAGCGAGAGTACGCTGCACGAGCCAAAACTAGGCGAAACCGAAACACACAAGTTTGATAATCTCGCGGAACGGAAGCTGACTCACCAATGACTATATAAGGACGAACGCACAGAGTGAGATGCCCGGGAACTAGGGGCTGCATGTGAGTTTGAGTGAATTGACATGGAAACACATTCAACTCACCTATGGCTCTCCAGAGCTCCAGCAGTGTTCTCCCTCAAGCTGACCACCGGAGATTCCATGTGCAGCATGCCAGTTTTCTTCGACAATACCCTCGAGTCGCGTTGAGCGATGTCTAAACACAATTTCAAAAGGATCTAGGCGGACGACCTGTAAGTTGCGATACGAGGATATTTGAAGTCCAGAATTGACCTGTTCATCTTGATCTCTCTAGACGACATCAACCATTCCTGGGGACAGGGAACTCAGCAAGAGGAGGGAGTCCGTGGCAGGCCATGATAAACTGAAGGAGAACGCATAGAGAGGAAAGGCGAAGGTGTTCGATGGGGCGATCTCGTGGTTTTATGTTACATGGATAACCACAAGATCAACAGTCGAGTATTCTGAGCGTAAGCAAAAAATCGCTCAGGCAGAACAGACAGGAGAGCGAGACACGTTGAAGAGGGGTTACGGAAGAAGTGCCACCCAGACGTGGATGAGCTTAATAATTGGACGATTTCGATAAATTCTTGGCCGTTTATCGCAGCTGTTTCCACAGAACGGCATAGATTCCCTGCGAAGATGCCAAAATGGGCGGGGATCAAGTGGAAGGGGCCGGCTTACAAGGCGCAGCCCATCCTCAAAGAAACTACGTCGCGGAGAGTCTGGGACCAAGGAAAAACAAAGGCTCCTGTGGGCGAAACGATGCGCAAACCGTTCCACTTCCTATGCCTTTTTCGAGCTTTTAGGTGTGCCATTGTCC
>Ga0247779_1001733_pt1 | contig 10262 bp, 9 predicted proteins | sample UWRJL221509R5_FD_179925 | JGI IMG/M metagenome (GOLD analysis project Ga0247779, IMG submission 179925) | Plant litter microbial communities from Arlington Agricultural Research Station in Wisconsin, United States - UWRJ-L221-509R-5 | ecosystem: Environmental > Terrestrial > Plant litter >...
CTCCATTAAATCATAAATTAATATAAACTACCCGTTCTTCAGAACGAGCTTGTACTTGGTAACGCATGTGAGAATTGTGAGTAACCAAGCCGCATGATATGCCTTGAGCTTATTATCCATGTGTCCAAACATTTCAGATATGATGAGAACGAAATTAACGGAGGTGTTATTATAAAATGAGTCGAATGGGTTTCTAGTACCACATATTAACGTCCCTCAAGGCCCCATTATGAATTTGGTAGCTACAAGGCTGTCCGTGCTCTCCTGCTCTTAATCACCATGAATGCATCAATACAATCGGCTTGGGCCATAGCATACACAACCAAAGACGATTGTGCAGGTGCATCCTTGACGTGTACCGCTACCAACCAGCGCGTTCGCGAGCCGCCGTTCTGGGTCGTTATATTTTGCTTCATTTACGTAGGGGAAATTGAGATTTATATTCAAAGTAAATCATTTGAGCTGACTAAAGGGGATTCATAGCTACTCTCTTTTTACTCTGACATCCAGCGCGGCACCATCCAGCGGCCTCACACGTCAGTGTGTATTGTTCTGGGGTGATATAAATACATTATTTATCCGCTATTCGCTTTCAACTGTGTTTGTCTAAGTTCCTATCATTTTCAGGATGCATTAAAATCATTATCAACACGATCATTATGTCTTTAGTAAGAATATTTGTGAAAGTTTGTACAATGATTTTGGGGTCATAAAGAACGTCGATTTTTTCCCCGAAGTCAGTACAAGCAGAGCAAAACAGGAACATGCGTAACCATTTTAATCCTCGTCTCTCAGCCTTTCCGCTGGCGTTATTTCTACTCCTTTTTGCCGCGAACACTGGCATACAGCTTGTAGGGGCCCTCATTCAGGTCACTTGTACCACCTCTCTCGACTGCATAAATGTACCGTGTTTTGTCCAAGGCCAGCGTGTATGTCACTCGGCTCTTTGCCTTGATAAAGGAGTCTGCGGTGCCCCGGCATGTGCACCAATTAGCCAGCTGTGCACGGTGAGGATCTTTACTCCGCTCTTCAAGCTTAAGAATTATCTGTTGACAACGAGTCTGTTGTATAGGCTGAATGACACTGATTGGATATCATGTAAAGCGTCCGACTACACCATGGAGGAATCATCTTGAAAAGTTGAAGTGCACTCGTATAATCAGATGTCGTTCAAGAAAGCTTGGTCAAGATAAAGTGACAGTCACGTAGATACATGTTTCAATTACATTCCTACTGTATGCCACATATACAACCGATATCTGCCCCTCTACTGGTCTCAAGTTGCTATGTGTTTAGTGTATTTCACTAACAAGGTAAATCTGTTAATTAGCAGAAATGGAGTTAAAGTCATATACTTTACTTACGAAGCAAGGCTGCCCCGCATCAGCACATTCGGCAGGGATGCAAATCGCGTCCAAGGTATTGCATGACGCGGATGAACACAATCGTTGTCCTGGCTTACAGAATTGTACGCTGAGACAGTCCAACAAAGTGCTGCAGTGTATCGGGCCGGTACTCAGGCTCGCAGCTTGTACGCTCATTGTAGCATGCACGGTAATCGCGCTTAGAAAAGCGAGCGTGGAGAAGATTTTCATAGTAGATGTATGAGGTGTTCAGCGTCAAGTTTGAGTAAATTTGACTTATGAGTATTTCTATGGAAGATTTGAATGGTCTCAACTGTCCTTTATGTGCTTCTATGTGTGCCGCTAAAAATAAATCAGACGGGCATGTAGCATTAAAATTAGACCTAATGCTAAGTAGAACTAGTGCTGCATGCGTCATGGGCGACATCGGCGCTGAAGTTTGCCTGTCTGGCGTTTACCAGAATATTAGTTATTTCTTCCATTACTCACGGAAGCGAGTAGGAACCATGTGCATGATGCCTTGATTGAATCCTATTCTGATATCCACGCAGTTAATCATCCACGTAGTATCCATCTCGCAGTAGTGTTGTAAATATGAATATCTTCAATACGCCGTAAAACGCCTACAGGCTTGACACCGATTTGGCGACCTATACCCCTCATCACCGAGGGCTCGATATCATCAAATCCGCCGATGGATAAGTATAAAGGGATTGCCAATACAGGCTTCTGATACCTTACCAGAACAGTCTTCTTCTCTAGCACACAGCACACAACCTGGGGAAGTCGGCGACTATGAAGCTTTTTCTGAACTACCAAAGCATCCTCAGTGGAATTACTCTTCTTTTTATTACAACCGCATTGGCACAGGTGCAAACACCCTGTAGCACCGACGCTGATTGCTCCCGTGTAGGATGTCTCAACTCTTCCCAGAGGATCTGCGACCCTGCCGGTTGTAGTGGTGGGCGCTGTGGACGACCGATATGTGTTGGAAGGAACCAGATGTGTCCTGTAAGCTCGGTTCTGTTTCGTGTTTACTTAGCCAAGAGTAATGTTTACTGACGAGACGTGGGACGCAGTGATGTATTATTACGACAGCGCTCGATGTATACCTTTGTTCTGTGGGGAGGAGTGGCGTAGAACGGGAAGGAGCCAGTACGAAGAGACAATGATAAGAATAATAATCATACAAACGTTTATAGAATGTGAACCCGAATTATTCTCATCATCTCGCGGCCGCTTGCTGACTTCTGAACGGCATTATCATAGACATATCGGAGCTTGGAGTGGGAATTTTCCTTTTATCATTTTCTTTCGTTATTCGTTTCCGATGTAAGTCGGCCATTGAATCAAGCATCTTTTCAGAGTTGCGTGTTGAATTCCTTTTGCTTGACGTCGAGCGGCTTTCTCATACCTGTTGTGGGATACAGTTTAGGTTTTACTAACACCTTTATATACTACATAATCATTACAATATTCATTTCCGATTTCCACGGAAAGTCTGTACGAAATGGCATAAATAGATAAGAACTCCCAGCGTACCCGACTTTCATAGCGCTTCGCACAAACACGACCCTCAATATTCAATCGCAATATATGCCTCGCTTTGCCTCAGCTTTTACTACCACATTATATCTGCCCGTTATTTCCCTCATATTACTTTTAATCAGCACCCAAATTCAAATCACTCCTGCTCGCGCGGCTTCGCTCGCCCTAGGCTGCAGCACCGACGATCAATGTTCTCGAATACCATGTACGGTCCCTGATCAGACGATATGCGAGACGGCAGTGTGTGCCGGGGATATATGTGGGCGCCCGAAGTGTGTGCCTAGCGGACAGGCATGTGCGTAGCACTGGGCAAATTGCTAAGAGGTCAGTAGACGGTGTTGTATAGAATAATTGGCACTCAACTTGTCCAGCTGACAGCGTCAAAGAGATTCCGTGTCTCAGGAAGAAAGGATGTGGGGACTGTAAATAGCAGCTTGTTCGAATTGCACAGTGGACCATCTAACATGTGGAAATGTGGAGGATGTCGACGAAGGGTTCCGTGATCGAGGTATCGATGCTGATATGAATCAACCGCGTTTCAAATGTAGGACTAAAAGAACTTCTAACGTGCTTTACTGGCTTAACTGTGCCATGTCTAGTCGTCAGCTTTTAAGAATGAGTCTGGAAGACGCCGTGAGCTCCGCCTTTATCTGTAAGTCCTAACGTGTATGACTGGCGCCCATTTTCTCTTGAGAAGCTGCAGAATACTTTTTTATTATTACTTAATATACTGCTTTAAGCAATTCTGTTCTATACCACCAAAGTCATCAAACCCTTCCTCATGGAAATCATGGAAGAATTCATCATCATCATCACCGTTCTCGTCACTAGCTACATCGCTATCTTTGACTCGTGCTTGAATCATATGAGGGAGAGACCGGAGATTTTCAGATGTCACGCTAGGCTCTGTATGTTGAGATGCAGCCAGCATAGACAATCGCACAACCATAAGTGTAGCAACGAGGCCCTGGAACGAAGATATAATCAACGAACACAGGGATATGGATCAGTACCGCTTTTCAACTTACTGAAGCGACGTTCACCAACACCCCGAGATATTTCTGCAGGACGATAATCGTGATAGTAGCGTCAAGGTTTCTAGGAGGCTAGAATCCGCGATAAATTCATTACCATGAGAGCATCGGCGAAAAGAGTATTCTCAAACAACATGGACCTTGGGTCTAACTCAAGTCATACGGTACATTGGGAGCGTTCCCGCATATACACTAATACAAATGCCTATACTATGTCGTTGGCTCGAATAGGCGATTAATTAAGCAGAAACATACTCACCGGTTAAGAAGAGAAGCAGTAATGTCGAGTTCACATCCGCGCTATTAGTTGCCATTTGTTCCGCAGTGGTTAACAAGTCGGTGTCACTACGGCGTGAGAACATCTGGAAAAACTGGGTACAGAGAAATGAGGTTATACTGAGCCTTCTTCGACTAAACGAATTATATATATGAGCGATGGAAGCATACAAATAAAAATAACCATATTACGCTGGACACCATCAGGGTATTGAAGGCAGTTGTTGTGACTACGTCCTCTCTATCACTGGCACTTTCATGATCCCATCGCACGCATGCAATATAATTTGTTGTAGAGCTGAGAAATAGCTTCGTCGCAAGTACTGAAGGACGAGTGTGGACTAGTGTATATGATCAACGTCCAATTGGTTCCAATCTGTCGGACGGGGTCCGTCAGGTGTTCGATTGCCGCTCGACTGACTCGCAACAGGAATGTATTCCATCAGACGGTTGCGGTAAGAAATATTATTTTCAGGTGGCTGCCATCGTTCCGAGCGGGTTTTGGACCGAGTAGTACAGAGTACCAAGTTCCTTTGCGTACAATGCAGCCCAGGCAAAATGGTCGAGTGCAACCTGGAGGGACGACGGTATAAAGATGTGGGGCGTCATCCAACTCTCGAGAGTGGGATATATGTGTCAAATGCGACAACCAAGAAGCAAGAACTGTAACAAGTCCCTGGAAGGAAGCGCGCTGATGCCTCAGCGGCGGTAGCACGAGAGATATGCAATACATGCACAAATCAATTAGACGAAGTGTGTTGCAGCTGAACGAAAAATGCCCAGGGATCAGAAGTGGATGGAAAGACCTGTAATCGATGTGGTGTGAAATAAGTTGCGGGTGTCAGAATACAACGATGCGAAGAACAGCGGGGATGGACGTTCGCCAAGATAAGTCTGGCGCAGCGCCAGGATCGAATCAGACGAGGGATCCTGAAAGCGCCGCGTTGGTTCCGAAAGGTTCACGCTGAACATCCAGCGCAGCGCAGAGTCCCTGGTACGTCAGACAGGACATAGAGACCATAGAGCGCACAAGAGCAAGTAAAAACCCCGTTTAAAACTACCATCCAAAGCAAATCTACTCGTCCATTCATCGAATATCGAGAGATTATCCAGCAGGTACCACATTAACAGGGTAGGAAGAAGAAAATCGAGCAGTCCGTCCGCAGCTATTTCAGAGGATAATTTACTGTAAGCTCACCTTATAAGGTCCCATAATACAACTCCTAATCCAAGCTGTCTCACATTCCCTACGCGTCCAGACGAGTCGCCAGAGGTGCCGCGCCAAAGCCCATGAACCGGGTTGAGATTACAGGAAGTGGACGTCGATTTCAGGATTGAATATGGAAAGCAGAAATATTTGGAAATAGAGGCATGCTTTGGAAAGGGAGGAAGTGGAAGTGAATGGTTCCGTGCTTGATGGAAAGAGGCAAAGAAGAAAAGCACCTGAATTCAAAGTTCTCACGATTCGCTGGCAACTTGCGCGAGCGGCTGTAACTTTGCAGTTAATCTGATAAGATCTTTATTCGGCTAAAATTATAGCCGGTAAATAATTTTTGGAAGAAAGAAAAGTATACGTGACTGGGAAGGGGATACGATTACAAGTATTAAGGCAGGATGGGAAGAGAATATTAGTTTTATAGCACCCAGCGCTCAAAAGTGTATGTGGAGACCGTATTGAACTCATTCAGATCGGGACCACTCAGCGAGTAACTGGCGCGACGGAATTGTCTCACATTCATGTGCTTAATTCGTAGGACAAAAGGAAACCTAAAAAGATGACCGAGACAGGGGTCGAACCTGCAATCTCCTGATTCGCTTTGAATTGACTTGAAATCGTAGTCAGACGCGATGCCATTTCGCCACACGGCCATGTGATCAAGCTTCAATTGAGGGGTGATACTGGGATGGGCGCTTCTTTTACCCCCCATTTCATTTGACTGCGCATTACTTCGGAAATAATGCGGCTATTGGCCTCCCACATTTCAATTTTTCTTCTTCTTATAGTCATTAAGGGAGACAAGGTTAGATACGTGTTAAAAGACGGCTACAAGAGAGAAGCGATATGGAATGTTGCTGAGTCATAAAAAAAGCACGATGAAAAAAATGCTGTATGGACGAACAGAACCGAGAATTCCAACATCGAGAACGAACGAAGGTGTAGCGATCCAGCGACGCCAAAGAGAAACATGTACGGTGTCCTACAAGTCCACGCGCAACGTCAACGATTCCGTAGACTTCGAATTCAACCGATTTCCTATCATTTCACCTTACGAAGGAATAATATAACATATTATTCCTTCTCTGCCTCGGTACTCTCTATGTCCGCCCATTATCCGCGTCATATTGTATGACTGCTGCTGCTATGTATAGCCACGTAAGCAACCTGTCCACCGGTGGCTGTGAAGGCTTGATAAGGTCTTTGACACGATAAGAAATTGAGCATATATAACGGTGCCGTCTGGCCGTGATGCGATTGGTGCCGGGATGATTTATGAAGAAAAATTTAAATATTTCTTTCCAGCATCCGCCATTACGCAAGGCTGCTTGGCAGGTATCAGAGCCTGGCTACACCATTTCAAGCCACAAGGGATGTGTCCAACGGGGCTGTAACTTCTTCGTTATTTTTGAATACGTAGAGATTATTATAGTCTGCTTCTAGCACCATGCCATCTGCTTCATTGAGAGTCATACCGGCCTTCATCGGCATAATTCAGTGAAGAACGGATCCGTTTTCCAATTTTTCACAGCCATCCACGCAAGTAAAAGACGCCTGAGTAAGCAACGGTATTTCCGCATGTTCGGAACTTCACTATAGTATGAATATGGCTGTGATGTGCTTCTATTGAGCCAAGTCTGCCGTACTAGCGCACCGGGACTTAATTTCCCTTTGCATTGCCCTTGAATTGTATTCACAACACCGGCGCTATTTCAATAAAGAACAGCAGTGGATGTTAACGCATACTGAAGCTAAAATTATTCCCTCTTTGAGGGAACATCTATATATTCAGATGCATTCGCTCTTGTGGTGGTTCGTCCTTCGCTTGCTTCATGACGTCAAGTTCAGATCTTAGCGCGAACGTCTTAATCTCTGACGTTCCCTCTGATCATATCCAGGAGGGTATACTACGCGCTTACTCGTTCAGTGCATCGGTCAATGATATCTTTAGTGGTAAGCTCGCGGAATTTAGTTTCTCCCTCTTCTTATCAGTTCTAATATACCGTACTAGGAATGTACATCATAATATATATATTCACAATCTATCTGTATAGTAAGTACACCTTAAATTTGCTGTTTCTTACTCACACGTTTCTCTTCTCAAAGAACACAGAAGGGGTAAACAGAATTTCGTGGTTATTATTGTTACAACATTATTATTTGTTTTAACCATGACGCAAACTGCGTGGCGCTGGTATGTTGATGACCAGGCGCTCATCGGGATGCTGGCGACGAGAAAATCTCTCTACATCGAAACTACAGCATTACTACCAGCTGGTGTCCACCTCTTCCATGATATCGTATTCTTTGGTGCACTCGTAGTAGCCGACTGGCTTATGGTACGCTATCACATTGAATTTGAGAGGGTATAACGGTTTTTGATATTATGTATAGGTATGGAGATGTTATCACGTATGGGGAGAATCCTGGCGTGTTATTTTGATACCTTCAATTCTTCTGTTTGGTGAAATAGGTACGTAGTAAGATTAAAATATTGATTTATTTGTGCAATGACAGACATACCTGGTTGTAGTTATACTTGCATCGGAGATTATTATTGTATCAGTCAATATCTCGAACATTACTCTATCCATGGACACAATTCTGAACTCACTCCAAATTGCACTGTACACCATACCGCCGGTAATCAGCATCATGTGCACTTACCTGATATCACATCGAATTTACTCTGGAATCACCGTCCAGAGTGGCGATCCCAGTCATGGCGGAAGGCCCAAATTACGCCAGATTATTGATATAGTTGTGCAATCGTCGGTGGTATACACCGTAATGCTTGTCTGTGTCGCCGCAACTGATGCATCGACTCCAGATACAAAAAGGCCAATCATAATGCAGACCACACATACTCTCATGACATATTTGCTAGCGCCATTCTCGGTATTTTTTTCCCTTTTTTGCGACAGGTATGAAAAGCTAAATATTCAAACTCGATAGGGTATAGCGCCCACGCTCATGGTTGCTAGAGTTAGTCTTTTATCTGGGAGATTCATTGATACTGCGATGGAAGATGATTCCCGACATCATTTTTCTCCTATACAATTTGCGAGGTCTGAAGAAGGTCAAAGCAGGATGACGGTGACAGACAAGGAAAATAGTAGATAGTAGCGGATACGAGACCCCTTACTTATTGTATTACATCCATGAGTCCACCAGAAACGTCTGTCTTCACATTTACTGCTGTATCTGCAACACGAATCTGCACCAGAGACTTTCCATCCCATAATTCTTGCGAAGTGAGAAATATGATTCGCCATCCACTTTTAACTAACATTTTGTGCACGAGGCCTATCGAGCAGTCCTCAAATAATTTGCTCTCCAGAAACCATCTCAGCGCGGCTACACGTATCGTGCTTGCATAAGGTCTTTGTACTCTAATTTAATCTACTCTGTGGATCGGGAAGTCGATTAAAGTGCACCGCCACAAAATGTCTATCAGAGAACCTCCACAGTTACTTGCATCGACATTATTAATTTCCAGTGCCAACATACCCCCCGACACTTGTCTCAAATTAACGACATGTTATATTACGTCTACTATATCGAATTATTTAACCCCTCAATCTTCTAGTCGTCCACGCTCCTCCTCAGGTATTACGGCGCCGTGACTAGTCCATCTGTCAACGTCAAGCTCAATGTCAGACTTCAACGACACTGTTGAAAATATCTCTGTATTCTCCTCCGGATGGATGGATAGTCGCAATACCATCAATGTAGGTGAGAGACCCTGGCATTAGTTGTTGATTAGTCCGAAGCTCCATGTATGTAACAACAGCCTTATAAATTACTTACAATGGAGAACAGTTGGAGAGTGGAAAAATAATTATCTGCAATGAAGGTCCTTCCATTTTCCACTATGTCGTTGGTGGTTCCAAAAGCACAAACTGCTACGGCGGTTGTTGTAAAGGAATAAAATGCCGATGATTGGATGAGTATCTCTATTATATGAGTATACCGCCTTCGTGATCGTTTGTCGTGTCGGGTAGAGGAGTATATTAAGTAGCCGATAGTGAGGGTTGAAAATATGCTCGTAAATGAGGATACGCAACTAAGGCTCCCGCTAATTAGATTGAATCTTCTTGAAAGTGATGGTGTAGTAATGCTTGGATTGAACGTGAGCAAAGCAAGTAGCACATATTGGACGATGCTCAGAGCTAGGGCATGGTAAAATGTCCGTGGCACGTCCGTGGTGTCCGTGCCACCACGTCCGTGCAAGTTATTTACTGTGACATGTCCGTGCAATTCAATGTGACATGTCCGTGCAGAATATAAAATTTTGAATATTTTACTTATGCATCCTCTAAGCACCTGTTTATTGGGGTTTCAATGCCATATACAACATCATATTAGTGTATAAACTACATTTTGGAACAAAAAACCGCAATTAGCCCAAATATTATGCTCGTTTAGATGTCACAGTCCGTGCATGTCAGTGCAAGTCCAATTGATGTCCGTGCAAGTCCGTGCAGGCCGTGCATGTCAGTGCCGATACGTGCACGTCCGTGCATGTCCGTGCAGTCGAGCATGTATGCTCTATAGCCATTGAATAAATTATTTTTCAACTCCCCTAAAGATTTATATTTATGCATGGCTCATGGATATCAAGACTAAGATAGCTTGACCTTACACTGCAGTAAAATATCAATCATCAATCTCACGACCGTAGCCACTGAGAGCCCGGCTTTCAGATAACCTTATAGGCTGATATATTAATATTACGGTGACTAAATATCTCTCTTTTTTTGCAGCCACCAAATCTTACATTTTAGTGGTATTATACATGATAGCTTGCGGTGAATATAATCC
>Ga0247779_1001734_pt1 | contig 10261 bp, 10 predicted proteins | sample UWRJL221509R5_FD_179925 | JGI IMG/M metagenome (GOLD analysis project Ga0247779, IMG submission 179925) | Plant litter microbial communities from Arlington Agricultural Research Station in Wisconsin, United States - UWRJ-L221-509R-5 | ecosystem: Environmental > Terrestrial > Plant litter >...
TCCATGAGGCGGTCGAAGGCCGAGGACTGCCATGAGTCGTTGATGAGGCATATCATCGAGAGACTGTATATATCGAATAACCGTGGATGCATAGATAAATTGGCCAGATGACTTGAAAACTAGGTCCTAGATGTTGTCTTCAGTGGGCCAGGAATCGGGTAATAAGTGCTTGAAAATATGATCTTCTCGGATAGCGCTGAAAGTATCGCGCAAATATATTTCGATATCCTCGTTCGCAGCGTATTCGTCGCTCAAGGGGATTATGAAGACCGTTGGATTCATTCTGCAACCATGAATCACACTTTTTATATTGGGTTCTGGACGACTGCAGACTAAAAAGCGAATCGGCAATTGAGGGTAGGTAATGACCAGATATGCGATGGTTTCCAAGATATCGCGCTGGCTGGACTTGTCCATGCACTCGTCCAGTCCATCAATAACAATTAGACGACGTGGAGTCTGGAGCTTGCTGGTGTATGATGAGCAGAGTGGTTCCACGACAAGAGAGACGAACTGTGCTTGTAGAGACTTGCTGAAGATATGTGGATCGTTGTCGATGAAGTCGGACACGGCTTTTCGTATACTAGCGTCAATGATGCAGATCTGGTAGGCGATTGTGGCAACGAGCGCCTTTGAATGGTTTCTTGACGCATCACTGGAAGCGAAGAAAAAACTGGCGAGTAAAGTCCCTTCCACCGCACAGCGCTCACAGACGCTCCTCCCGATGGCAGATTTACCGGCTCCTGCACCTCCAGTTAGCCAGGTAACACCTTTGTCGTGCGTGTCCTCGTGTACTCCTGCAAGCCAGTTCATAATCGCTTGGATAACCGCGACGCGGGTACCTGGGTGACATTTCGGAGGGTCAAAGACGTGCCCGGAATTGTGGAGAGCGTTAGGAGCCACACTGTCCAACAGTCTTACATAATAATTTCCTGGTTCGCCCAACATTCACTCAGCTTCATAACAACAGAATTGATGCTCCGTACCTTTCTCCGCACTGTAAACAGATGAGTTATGAACATTATAAGTTCCTCCAGAAACGATCAATTTTGATGCAGAGAACATTGACGCGGCGGGTCTATCCTCGTTCATAATGAACCATTGAAGAAGGAAGGATACCTGAAGGTGGGGGGATAGCGAAGACCCACTATTGGAGAAGGGGAGAGACAGGTCGAGCAAACGAGGCATGTGGAGAATATATATAATCACGCAGTCTGTGTATGGCGATGTGGCGAGTAGCCTTCTGTAATACACCATGCACGGTAGTCGCGTACGTCCGAAATAGCCAAAGTGCCTGCGCTTTGGGGTTGAGCATATATATACCCATGCACTGCCTGTGCAAGACGCCACAAACAGCCGTATCCTGATACCTGCATTGCTACCGCGATCATACTTAAAAATAGCCTTGTTCCTGTTGAACTCCAAGGCCCGGGAATGAGGTCGAGATTTCGTAGAGCTAGACATAGATTTGGATCGTATGGAAAAAGTAGGACTGAGTTCGATGTGGCACACTAGCCATAGCGAAGAAATTGGCGTTATGCGGTCATGTAAAACAGAGCTCAAATAATAGTTTGACGAGTGTGCACTAGCACTACCTGCTGAGTGTACAGCAGAAACACCATCCAAATGCGCTAAGCTAGATAGGTCTCGAAGAGAGACAGCGGAAGAACTGTAAACGCGGTTGCGCCAACCTTCGTGGTAGTTGGAAGTTTATTAATAAGTCAAGACCAAGTGAAGTTCTAATAAATCGTTAACGGCTCGGTTTACTGCAAGGTGGCAGCCTTCGCCGTTCAAAGGTTACTGCGACGAAAGTACTTGGTTGTGAATTAACTATTCAAGTCGCATTTTAGCTGAATAATAGACGCAAGGTCTCTGCGTGTGGATTGTCTGTCCTTTGGACAGATGTACGGAAATCGCCATTCGAGAGTGGATGATACATCTGTACCATGCTATGTAGCTGAGGTCGAGTACGCTGTCGAGATATTAACTAGTAAAAACATCAATATGAATATAAACGACCTACCATACATGGACCACCTGCATTCTGGATAACGCAATTGGGATCGCGAATCGACGGATTTTGAGCTTGCAATTTCACAAGTAGTCTCGAAATATTCATGTATGATCTGTCAGAACTATGGGATGTAGGCTATAAGGTGAGAGGACGTGAAGTATCATGGAATGCATTTCCAATAAATGGAGCCATGAATGTATTTATCCTTTCAATTATTCGTGGATATTGCTAAATATATCAGCGTGGATTGGGCCTCCAGAAGGTCCAATCAAATTGAAATCATCGTCACCTATACGCTTAAGGAACCACTTACCAGATTCCTCAGTTAACGGGGATCCGTTCTAGGGATTTTCATAGGTCATCCACATTCCGCAAGACTGTTACATTAATACATATTTCAGATTCAATATTACCTTCATTTTACATTGTGTTGAACACGGGAGGACATTGATCATATGAACACTTATCTTTTTTGCACACAAGTTCAGAACTAGATGGGAAGCATGTACGATGAGGTAGATCCCAGTCACGATAATCTATGAGAGCTCCACAAATATCATACACTCGAGAAGAGATATGTCTCGTAGCAATAGTGAGAAGAGAACGGATTTTGAAAGTATGATGGATTGGCATAGACAGGTTGAGGTGTTTGGAGATTTTCGACAGGCTCGTGTATCACGAAAGTAAGGCAGGATGAGAGATAAGGGTGATAATAGACAGGGAAAACGAAAACCAGCCCACGAAGTGCGATAGTAGCCTGCGAAAGAATTGTTTTGGGGAACCCGAGTCAATCTGTTTTCTGGAGACTTGTGCGCCAAGTTCAACAACGTTCAAAGTCAACTCTCGGACTGAGATATAGACACAAGGAGATGCAGAGCAAGCAGATAGTCGTGAAAGAGCCTTACAATGAGAGACTCCAATGGTCGTTGACACTGAAAAAGTGTTCACGCCGCTAACCATTTTGGGAGTGTGACGGGGTTCGGCTTGTTCGGCGGCCGGGGGCTGATACAGTACTCACTTGGGTTAGGGTTACTTCCACGAGTTTTTCCTTTTATCCGTCTTTCTTTTATGAACTTACATTCCCTGCCTTTCGAGTTCGCTGCGTGGCTTAGTGAACACAGGTGCATGGAACCATGTTACTACTGTGCTACTGTGCACACTGTGTAGAAATTTTTGCCTGTGCTTGGAACGTACAAGATTGATAGCCCAACATTCGTCGCCGATTCTAGACTTATGGATCATTTTCTCACTTTGACCGGTTTTTCACCTCGCCTGTTGAACAAGAAATTCCCAAGTACAACGATAGAAAACAACCCAAATATCAGCATAGAAGAAGACGTTCCTACCATCAGTCCAACTGCGGCGCAGATCTGTCGGCCCCCCGACCTTTTTTCATGCATTGACTCCTTGGTGGGCAAAGGTACAATGAATATTCCGGTACGTTCTCATCAAACGATGTTAGTTTCTTTGTGGTTTGCCTTCCTTTTTCACATTTTCTCTCCTGGTTCTTTCGCGCTATTATACAGTACCAAGGCCAATGAACAGCATTGGCCTTTTCGACTCTTTCTTCAAAGAGGACAATGATGCATGGTTACTGGGAGTAACTGACCCACCCGCGACACCTTTATCAGAGAGGTCGCTGACGAACAATATGACTTTAGCGAGGGAATTGGAACACGATTTGTGCGTTTCTTTTTAATTCTTGTCCTTCGTGTACTAAGTACAATATCTCTAGACCGATTGCTTCCCTCCTGCCTCAGGTTATAATGCCGTCTTTTGTTCACCACTTATCTCATTTCCAACCATGTATTCTCATCACGTCCACAGTCGTCTTGACTTGAACACCGGCGTGAACTTCTTATCCCCCATCTCGACCAACGGAAGATGGACGACCCGGGCCCTTGGGGATAACAAATAAGCACGCAAAAATAATGCCTTTCCCTACCTTTTCCGCCCCGGTCCTTGTTCGTCGTCAACTTGTCTTAGCCTCAGCACAGTGAATTGGACAGTATAGATACACGTAGGTGCTTGCCGATGCACGATATGCAGGGAATTCACATTCGTCGTATAGGCCCACGACCGGACGTCTCATCCACAGTAGTCCAGGAGGCTGGTATCAGCACGAACATAACCCGGCTATCTGTCGTCCGTCCAACCAGGATCAACATACAGACCATGGTTATATTCGTTTATTGCGCCGTCGACGTCGGAGGGTTGGGAAAACACAGGCATGGTGCGTTTTTACTCTTTTCGCCTTTACTTTGGTTCTTTTCGCTTTCCTCTGCACGTATTTGTGTCTCTCTCAAGGGACTAGTGCACTCTTTTTTCGAATGTGTTGCTGCGGATCTACGTCATCACACCTTGACGCAAATAAATTCAAATCCTTTCCTTACATTTCGTCTTCTCAGGTTCGGCATTTCCACATGTGTGGTTTGATGCCAACTCAACAACAACAACAATTGGGTCCCTCCCAGATCCAGACATTGGTAGCGGTTCTGTGAATACGAATGCAAATAGTACGCATCTCTTCCGAGCGTAGGGCTCGAAATGCAAACGCGAAAGGTCAATCGGCATTGAATGAGCATCCCAGAAACAGCAGCGGTGCAGGCTTGAGTTCAAGTGCGGGAGAAGAAGTGGAAAGTCGTTGAGAATTTGTTTGAAGGAATTGCAGCGGAAGCTGCATCTGCGACGATAGTCACGTCAACCTCCACTGTTATAGCAAAGCATTTTTTAACACTTTGAGCAGCCTCGTACCTGCAGCGGGATCGGAACAAGAGCACTTAATACTCCTACGACGAGCACCAAATCAAATCGTCGCTGATTTTGCAGAGCAATTTCCCTTCACCTTCATTTTTGCATTCCTACAGGAGTTCAACGTAGCTCATTCTCCCTCGGTCGGAGCAGGAGAAAGACCAACAGATCCTGCTGCCTTCCCTATCGCCCAATATCAGATCATGAGACGGGCTTTGCTTTTATTTTGTCACTTTTTCACTGCCCAGACGTTACTGGCTCGTCACAGATTCTGATTAGGACTTCAAGTACTTAAGTGCATACTTACCCCTAGGATCAGCACTTCAAAGGATCTCTCAGTTCCAACGTTCAAGATTGATGCTTTCGAAGGTTTCATCCACGAGTGGAATAGTTTTATTATTGGCACCGCCTCCGCCTACCAGGCCACGAGCCCTTGATAGGCATTATCCCGTCACCTTCGAGGTAGCGTCCTTTGAGGTAATGCCGGTATTTTATAACTGCGTCCAACCTCGCTAGCCTATCATGCATGCTCGAGGTCGCTAACCAAGAGACAAAGTCTGTGAACGGCCCGAACGATTCTATTCGACATAATTGGCGGTCATATATAACCTTATAAACCGTTGAGTACTATTATGCCATATATTTTATTTTCACTTGGAATAGCCATTTCCAATTAGCCAGATATGTAGACCGGTAATGATGCATTGATGATGGATATCTGACAGAGTATGACATGTTGAATGACTGTAGTAATGGCACGTCGAACCAATTATTGGCATCATTTTCTATTGTTGAAATTTGATGTCGCTGTTCATTTAAGACTTTTGCGCTAAGCGCCGAACCCAGGTTACTATGGGTAATCAAGTTCAAGGAGGTATACAGCGGCAACTTTGATCATCTTTTTGTTTCATGATTAAGTGGGGTAGGCCACATGTCGTTCGTTATCAATGAGTTATGTTCCGTGTACCCAGAATCTATACCATACTCATATTTGAATGCATATCAACATGCTTACTGTGTAATAAGCAATAAGAAATAGCAGATGGCTCTCCTACATTCTCAGTATGAGAACTCTCGCATTCTTACATCATTCGTGCTCGAATCATAATTGCCAAAAATATCAAGCATGTGATCGTCAATATCGGGCGTCTGGAACCTTTGCCCGAGGGGTCGAGTGCTCTCCGATAACTGCTTCTAGCACAAGGCTGTGAATATGGCGGATTTCATATACGTTAGTCATTAGATATATCTGTGTACAATCTGGTCATGAGAAATGTCTTTGTTGACTAGTCTTATATAGTGCTCGTCCACATGGTCGTCATCAAATCATCATCCCGAAGCTGCGCTTGTAGTCTGCATATATATTGAGGGAGTATACAGTCTTTGCGGCACATTTACTTAATGCCCAAATGCCTATCTTTTCCATTTCTGCTGCCCATTTCATAGGTATCTTTCTGGGCGCTATTTTCTTTGGGATACATATAATAACATTCTCGTACTGCATCCGCTCATTGACGAGGACTCGACGCGATATCAGATGGCTCATGCTTGCGGTATCACTGGTCCTCTTTATCAACGCCATGTTTGATATTATCCTTGACTTTTATCAAGTCTTCACCATCTTGGTTCTAGACACAAGGTCGAATCTCATTGCAGAGGAAAGATTCCTAGACATCTCTGGTTGGATCAGCGTCTCAAAGGTGAAGTATTCAGCTACAAAAAAACTTGTGTGGCTGGAGCTCATCTATTATTAGTCCTCTTCTGTTATTTTTCAGTCGGTAATAGGTGATGCACTACTGGTAAGTTAAAAGTAACTAACTTTCGCGGGTGCTGAACCTGGAGCTACTAACAGGTATATCGTTGCTGGATCGTATACGATGGATATTGGCCAGTTTTAATCATTCCGGTCCTGCTATGGATGACATGCCTTTCATCAACTATCTGGGTTACTGTTATCGAAGCAACTCTGCGTACAAGAGGATCACAGAATCTGAAAGAATTGCGTCCTGCAGGAGTACTATCTTGGGGACTAACCGTCGCCATTAATATTATTACAACCAGTGCGTACAAAGTAGCAAGGCCGCCAGCGAGTGGCTGGAAAGTCTGTGGCTAACATATTTTATCTATAGGTCTTTTACTCTGGAAAATCTGGCGCGTAGCTAGCCTATCTAGGCGGGAGACAATTTATCCAACCGCCTTACAAGAACAACATCAGAAGAGGAGTGTTCTGCAAGACGTCATGAAGATCATTATCGACTCCGGTCTTTTGTACACAGCGACAGCATTTATCACCTTTGTCAGCTTCAGCATAGGGAGTTACATGATTTACACAATCACGGCTGTTGTAAGTAACGCATATTTGCTCTCCTGACATTATATCTGTCTGCCGTGCTAAATATGACCGTCACCAAGCTTATACAGGTGGTTGGAATAGCATTTGATTTAATTATTATACGCACAGCCAGATTGTCGGATCAAACGAAAAGAGAAACAACAATTTCAATCCTACGATTCGCCCACTCCACAACAATTAGTGTACAGTAGGGCTACATTCGGTCTTAATATGAAGCTCTCTCTCTCCGAGCAGGAGTAGTTTCGATATCTATGCTCCGAACACCTTGTAAGTCGACTAGTGAGGATGTGTAAATAAACACACCCACCACGGAACATGATAACGATGGTACGTACACCAGGATGAGATGGAGCGCCACATTCGCTCTCTCATTCAAACACACACCCTATCCACCATGTATCCGGAGAGAGACCATGAGACTGTTGTCTATTGCTCATTTTTTTAATATTGGAACTTGGCCTCAGGATGACGCCCCGTGGATGCGCTATTTTCGCGCTGCACTTCGTGCCGAACATTCCGAATGATACGGTACATCATGTTCCTTTCTCTTTCATGTTCGAATCCACACGAACTTTCTTTTCTTTTCTTTCCTGACCTACATGCAACAATTATGATAGCTCTGTACCCGGCGATTTTCTGTCCTGGTTCTCACGTCCTACCGTCAGGATAAACATAGACGGCAATGAGGATCTCAATGGAAATATTTCTAAATGGACCAACTACAGGCAGAATACCTCTCGCCTCGTGCTCTTAGCAGGGACTGTGGTTTATGCCAACAATGTGCACCAACACTCATCCTATCTCTATTGTCACCACATTCACAGTGGACTCGACTCGAGCAACGCTCTGGACTCCATACTCCCCATCTCGAACAACAAAGGCTCCAGCATGCGCAATACCGAATTCCAACCCGCATAATAATAACTTTGAATTACAACCTTTTCCGTCTTTTCCATCGTACAACGCCCGCACGTCATAACGTCAGAGAATCGGCGGTCGCGGTCCTGTGCCTGGTGCTTTTGGGCCTGGAAGAAGGAAGGAGTGGAGTGACCTTCGTAGGAAGAGGAAGACATGGTACATTTTTTGTTTCTTTTCCACCCCCTTTTTTGGATTTTCTTTGGGGGTTTTACGTGCTCTTTTGCTTTTTGGAAGTTGGGCGATGTAAATTTTTTTGGTTTTCCAAGAGCTCGTCGTCTTGGAACAATTCATGTTTCTTTTGGTTCGCTGAGCGAGACATTTTCTTCGTTTTCGGAGATTACATGCTCTTACTATTCATTCAATGTTTTTCCTTTTCCTTTCTCTTGCTTTTAATTTCAAGTTTCCGGCTCACAAACCTTCGCTCTCTCTGTCTTTCAGGCCTTGAGACTCGGGCTTACTCCTACGAGACTTCTTGGTTCGACATCTTCTGAGACAACAACGACTCTTGAAACTGGAACTCCAGTTCAGGTGCTGTACTCGCTGCTGCCACCGTATCAACTGCGAGCTGTAGCGGTGGTCCTGTCCCAATGAGCGGCGAGTCGGGGCCAGGTATAAGAACCGCGGCTGCGAAAGCAAAAAAGAAGGAAAGCGCGTCAATAAAAAACTTGAAAGATTGGTCTGCTGTTATGGAACCCACGAAGAGTCCTACAGGCCGGGTATCTAGGTCTACTACAAAGATCAAGGCGATTTGGCGATGTTATCATGCATGTGTCGGTTCTCTTGTAAACCTCTTACCTGTCGCATTCCTATTTATCTCGGTAGACGAATGCCCCATCATTGACACTTCATTCTCATCGTCCTCGAGAGAAAAACTTTGCGAGCAAGAGCGCTAAAACCGAACCGATTCCAACCTCTTCGACCTCGATACCTGCATAGCCACATTCACCCTGCGAAACCCAATGCACAGAATAAATTTGGCAGTAAAGGGATTAAATATGCCGTTATGGCGGGTCCAGAAGGTGATCTGAGATCCGCTGTCGGTCCTGATGGCCGCCAGAGCTTCTAAAACGTTGACTGGGAACACGAACACGAAGGAGGAAGGGAGGGAAGGAAGGCCAAGGGAGTGAAATCTTGGTTTTTTGGTTTATTTCCTAGTAAAAATGCTGAATCTATCGGGGGTGAATTATCGAATAACATTGGGGATGAGCCGGAGGTGACATATTTAAAGTGAACGCAAAGTGAAAGTGGGCTAGTCGTACAGACTGTGGGAAAAGTCCAAGTCCAGTCTTAGACACGATGCGCGCGACGTACGACTGAATTATCAAGTGATATCAAGCAGATGCTTCGCACCTGAGGTCATTTCACAGGGAATTCTCTGACGTAGATGCATTGCGAGAAATAAGAAGGGCGACTTTAGGAGTTACTAAATCTGATAGCTGGAGGATCCCAGACAAAGTAACGAGAGCAACTGAATGAGAGAGGCCTGAAAAAGGAAGAGTTTAGAAAATGGTAGTATTCTTCAACCTTCAACGTTATCAAAGAAATGAAATGGAGCGAGTAAAAGTATCATAATCCGACACGGTACCGTTTCTCTCCCCCATTTTAGTGACATTCGGGTTATGGAGTCTTGAATAGCTGTCTCCGTTCGAGAAGTGTTGTTAAAACCATAAGTTGATAACCTGTTTGACAGGCTGAAATCAAGAGAGTAGAGCCTAGTTCCCATATATAAGAATAGGGTGAAATGGACAGGAGAAGCGACGAAGCCCACGAAATTGATGAAGTTCGATTCATATAAGAAAGAATCGGAGAAGACATTTGACGGGGACACTTCATTGAGAGAGAAGCCCAGGGAGAAGAATGTTAAAGTTGAGGTGGATGGAAAGGGAATATAAGGTTGACGGTAGAGGGGTTCTCTTCTGAATTGCACGAACCGGAAAAAGCACGTAAAAAAGCCGCCGAAGAATCTGTGTTCACCAGACTGGTGGACCGAGTTCAGAGTTAAAATATAGAGACGATCTGATATAGAGGAATGGAATGGACATGCAAGAGCTTCAGAGGGTCACGGGTGTTGAAAACTGCAAAAAAGGACGCCACGTACCATTTCAGGAATGTGGCGGCTCTCTCAGCATTGGCAAGGTTGATACGGCCGACCAGGCAGGACATTTGGGTTAGGGTTAATTTAACGAGTCCATCCTTCTCGTTCGTCTTTCTTTTACTACGGACTT
>Ga0247779_1001735_pt1 | contig 10259 bp, 7 predicted proteins | sample UWRJL221509R5_FD_179925 | JGI IMG/M metagenome (GOLD analysis project Ga0247779, IMG submission 179925) | Plant litter microbial communities from Arlington Agricultural Research Station in Wisconsin, United States - UWRJ-L221-509R-5 | ecosystem: Environmental > Terrestrial > Plant litter >...
GTCGGACGTCCGAACGGATGCGCCATCCAACCCTTTCGTGTCTACAAGAAAAGGTCGTGGCCAGTGATGATGGAGATCGGGCCCGAGGCACCGCATCTGGAATTTCTTCAGCAGGGCGACACCAGCGATACGGCCGTCGAACATTTCCTGCAGAATTATTACCGCACGGCGCCATTTGCGCCACGTCACATCGATCTGTTCATCCGGGCTTTCTCGGCGCTCAAAGAGGGGCCCATCCTGATCCACTGCACAGCAGGCAAGGATCGTACCGGCCTATTGGCGGCCTTCATACTGATTGCCGCGGGCGTTCATCACGACGATGTGATGGCGGACTTCCTGGAATCGAATGCAGCCATGATGACGGATGTGAATATCGCACGTACTCACGAATTGGCCCGGAAACTATTGGGTCGCGACCCGAGTTTCGCCGTCATCAAGGCAATGCTAGGCGTGGAGGCGCGCTACCTGGAGGCCGCCCTGGCTGCAATCGAGGCGGAGGCTGGGGGCGTCGCGCCATTTCTGACGCGACTAGGTGGCAACCCTATCGATGGAATGTCACTATCCCAACGTCAGATGCTGTAGCCCAGCTTCTTCAGCGGCATGGTACGCACCCGCTCGCCGCTTGCATCATAGATAGCATTGCCCAGGGCGGCGGCCAGTGGTGGCACGGCCGGCTCGCCCAGGCCGGTCGGCGGATTGTCCGACTGGATGAAATGGACCTCTACGATGGGTGGCGCGCTTCGGATTCTTAGCACCGGATAGTTGCCGAAACTGGCCTGCTCGATGCGTCCACCTTCCATGGAGATTTCCAATCCGATAGCGGTGGAAAGCCCATCAATGGCCCCACCCTGCGCCTGGTTCTCGGCTCCTGACAAGTTGATCACCGGTCCAACGTCTGCCACGACGATGATCTTGTGGACAGTGATGTGTTTTTTGTCGTCCACGCTAAGCTCGACCGCTTCAGCGACATGACCACCGAAGGAAAAGGCCCAAGCTATGCCCAACCCGGTGCCTTTAGGCCGCTTCTTGCCCCAGCCGGCTTTTTCAGCACAAAGCTTGATCACATCGCTGGCCCGCTTCGCGTCAAAATTGACGTTGGGACCCGGTTTGATCCGCAGCTCTGGAACGTCACGGTTCACGACATCCAGCAGAAATTGAACATGGTCACGATTCGCCGCTACTGCCAGTTCATGCATGAAGCTTTGCTGGACGAATACCTGGGCGTTGTCGCGAGGGCCTCGCCAAGGTCCCGTAGGCGTGAGCAGTGGCATCATTGAGGTGGCGCGACGCACGTTAGGGGCGAGGGTGGTGTTTTGCAGATTGGTGGAGAAATTTCCGCCAGACACCTCCGTTTTGCCGTCGGTGGTAAAAGTAATGAAATGCTCCTGCCAGGCATCCAGCTTGCCGTCTTTGTCTACGGCAGCCTTGACGGCATGAAAGCCGCCTGGCCGATAGAAGTCATGGGCGAAATCGTCCTCCCGTTTCCATTGTAGCTTGACTGGCTTGCCCACACGTTGAGCGATGGTGGCCGCCTCCATCATATAGTCATTCATCAATCGCCGCCCGAAACCCCCACCACAGCGCATTTGATGCACCACGACATTGTCTTCCGGTAATCCGACCATGGCTGCGACCATCCCAAGACCACGATCGGCCTGTTGGCTGGGTGACCAGATTTCGAGCATGCCGTCGTGCCAATGGGCTGTGGTGTTCATAGGCTCCAGCGGCGAGTGCGCGACGAAGCTGTAATCGTAGTAGGCTTCGAGAGACTTGGCGGCTTTCGCAAAAGCCGCATCTACATTACCGATATTGGTGCTGGGTTTTTCCGGAAAGGCCGCTGCTATCTGTTTAGCCCTCGCGATTTGAGCGGTGCTGGAATCTTTGGACGCCTGGCTCTCATCCCAGACTACTTTCAAGGCCTGTTTTGCCTTGAAAGCATTCCATGTGGAGTCCGCGATGATGGCGATACCCGGCATCACTTCGACCGGCTTTCCCGTTCCCTCCACCACGAAAACATCCTGAACCCCGGGTAACTTGCGGATCTCGGCTTCGTTGAAACTCGCGACCTTGCCGCCGACGGCTGGGCATTTGGTGTAGTTGGCGTAGACCATGCCTGCCAACTGAACATCGATCCCAAAGAGGGGTTTGCCGGTCACCAGTTTCAGATTGTCGACGCCGCTGTAACGCTTGCCTAACAGGCGGTATTCGTTGCGGCTCTTAAGCTTGAGTGCAGAAACATCAGGCACGGGGATTTTAGCGGCGGCGTCTGCCAGGGAGCCATAGGTCGCCGTCTTGCCGCTTGGTTTGTGGCTGATCACGGAATCCTGTGCCGTGCATTCCGTAGCAGGAACATTCCATCCTTTTGCTGCGGCAGCGATCAGCATTGCCTTGGCACCAGCGCCGGCTTGGCGCAGCTGATCCCAGCCACGCGGGATAGAGGTGGAGCCGCCCGCGCCCTGATAGCCATAAACCTTGGGGTTTACGCGTGCTTGCTCGACCACCACCTGCTTCCAGTCGGCGTCCAATTCCTCGGCGATGATGAGGCCGAAGGCAGTCTTGATCCCCTGGCCGATTTCGGGTCCCTTGGAATAGATTGTAATAATGTTGTCAGGAGCGATCCGTACAAAGGCATTCATGACCTTTGGGACTTCGGCCGCCAATGCGCTTTCGCCGGGGAGGTGGAAGGCCAATACCAGCCCAGCGCCACCAACAGTCGCGAGTTTAAGAAAGCCTCGTCGGCCAAATTCCAACCGGTTAGATTCGGGAAGATTTTCGGCCTGCACGATCAGGGACGCGATATAGGCGTCAGATTCTGCGAACTTATTGACGGTCTTAACCGGCATGGGTCCCTCCATTGGCAGCGGTCTTGATGGCGGAACGGATACGGGTATAGCAGGCGCAACGGCACATATTGCCAGTCATAGCCTGGTGGATGTCTGCATCGTTGGGTTTGGGCTTTTCATTGAGCAGTGCTGCAGCATTCATGATCTGGCCGGCTTGGCAATAACCGCACTGCGGGACGTCCTCTGCAATCCATGCAGCCTGCAGAGGATGCAGCTTGCCGTCCTTCGACAGCCCTTCAATAGTGGTGACCTTCTTACCCTCGAGTTGAGAAATGGGAAGCGTGCAGGAGCGCACCGCTTTGCCATCGACATGTACTGTGCAGGCGCCGCAGGCTCCGATTCCACAACCGTATTTGGCGCCCACTAGGCCCAGGGTATCACGCAGTACCCACAGAAGCGGAGTGTCCGGCGTCACACTGTCGCCAATGGCTCTATTCTCATCATTGATATGAAGCTGAACCATGCCGATCTCCTGGGCGCAAAATCGGGCGAAGTGTATGCCGGGCGCGTTTGGCTTCAAGAAAATTGCGTTATTACCAATTGTATATCACGCGGCGCTGGACGATCCGTAAGCTGTTTGTCATCCTATATTTTGTGACACGTCTTTCGATCCGCATCGATTTTCAGCCCTCCGGGAGCTCCTTGGGGCCCGGGATGATCCGTCTGTTGGAACTGGTGTCCAAGAACGGCTCCCTTCGCGCTGCCGCGACTGAAATGAAGATAAGTTACCGCAAGGCATGGCTGCTTCTTCAAGCCATCCAGAAAACGTTTGACGGTCCCGTGGTAGTAGCAACGACAGGTGGCTCATTCGGCGGTGGCACCAAGTTGACGGAATTGGGCGAACAGCTCGTGAATTTATATCGTAAGATCGAAGCTGGTGCTGTTTTGAGTGCAGAGGCTGAACTTAAGGCGATCACTTCATTGGTCCAACCGAACGCTCCACGTCGACGTCGGCGAACCTCCAATACGAAATAAGTGGCTAAGCCTCGGGGTTGGGGTATTGCCGCAAATCTGTACAGATAACAAAAGATAAAACGGCGATATCTTTCATATGGCGCGGAGCCGAGCTGATTTCGGCCTCACTGTTTTATTTTCGCGTAAGTCGCTGCCAGGGCCGCGAGCTTCACAACTGTATTGATATTGCGAGCCGTCCCTTGTTCAGATGCTTTCAGCCTGAGCTTGGTGTCACGCATGCCGTCCCCGTAGTGAACGTAGATTTCGCGCTTGCCAAGGCGAATTTCCTCAATTGTCTGGCCTCGAGCTGTGGCTGCGGTGTCCTTTGCAGGTGGTCCGTCCAAAAATATCGCTACTGTGCGCGCGGGGTCGGTCTTCGGGAAGGGGTTGGCTTTGGCTACCGCTGCCATTTCCGCAGCGGTGCGCACCAGCACTGGAATGAAACGACCGGCATAAGCCTGGACGTGGGCCTCCAGGGCGGATTTTACTTTTGCTTCTCCAGAACTGGTCTCGAACAAGACATTCCCGCTAGCGATGTAAGTCTTCACTTTTGCAAAGCCTGCGTCTTCGCAGATAGCTTTAAGATCCGCCATCGGAAATTTTCCGGTGCCGCCGACATTAACCGAGCGAAGTAGAGCAATGAAGACCGTCATGTCAGAGATTCCAACAATAGAGCGTGTATTTGCCAATACATTGATTGGGCGGGGTGCCGTTTAAAGCATTGGCCCGCTTGCTGGATCTTCATGCTCAGGCAGAGATATATGCCAGAGCCAATGCAATGAACAAACCGCCCGAGAAGAGCGCCGGAATGGGGAAAATAAGCCGCCACGCTATGATCCCCGTGGCAAGGCTGGCCAGAGCAAATGCGGCAATCATTGGTCGGAACAAGATACCATTATTGGTGACCAGGCTGCCGAGCTGCCAAAGAAGAACGGCCTGTAGTAGCATCGCCACACCAATAGACCATCCAAAACCCATAAAGAAATCCAGATATGAGCGACTGACGCCCATCGTTTCGAACCTAACAGTAGTCATCGATTGGAGAACGCTATTTGTGCCCATCGGCGACCATTTTTTTAATCCGCCAGCTATGTGGCCAGCTGCGAACACAAAAGAGATAATCGAAGCTGCGCGAAGGCAGATCGTTGATGTCATGAAACTCCCCCTTGAATATCGTGAACCGTAAGCGACAATAGCGACGTCATTTCTTCGTGAGAAGTACCCCATCGGTCTGATGGACGCTCCAAGCGCTCATATTACACACTGGTCAGCCAAAACCCTGGAGCACGAATAACGGCTTGGTTGTCTTGCAATCTCGTGTGTCGATCCGGAGTAAAATATGATCAGGCAAAAGCTCGCACAAGCCTCGGTCATGCTTAGCTCCGGTCAACGGGATAGGGCGGAGCAGATCTATCGCGAAATTCTGCAACTCGAAGCTTTTGAGCCCCGTGCGGCTCTTGGTTTGGGTCTGCTGTTGGCGCAGCGCGGCGAGCTCAGTGCTGCATTAACCGTTCTTGAGAAAGCGACCGCGCATAATCCGCGCGACATAAACTTGATCGTCAATTCAGCTATTCTATTGCAAGGCGCAAACGAGCCTATGAGAGCGCTCGAGCGCTACAATGAAGCTCTTGCGATCCAAGGGGATATTCCCGAAGTCCTTTTTAACCGTGGCGTGGTACTGCGAACTCTTGGACAGCTTGCAGAGTCTTTGGAAAGTTTCGATCAAACTATCAATTTACAGTCTGGTTTTGCACCCGCCTGGAACAACCGTGGGATCGTCTTGCAAGCCCTAGGACGTCTCACCGAGGCGGTCGATAGTTTTTTGAGGGCTGCCACCATAAATCCTACCTATGTACAAGCTTGGTTCAATGGGGGTGTGGCTCTACTAAGTGCCAATCGTTACGGCGAGGCGCTGAATTTCTTTGAGAAGGCGACCGCTCTGCAACCGCAAAACCCTCAGATACGCTGTGGGCATGCGACGGTGTTACGTCAACTTGGCCGTCATTCCAAAGCTCTCGCGGAACTCGATTTTGTTTTGACGATCGAACCGCGCAATGCCGAAGCCCTGAGCGACAGGGCTCTGGTTCTATCTCTGCTCGGCCAAGACGTGTTGGCGTTTCAGTCTTGTCAACGAGCTATAGCCATTCGGCCTGAATTCGCGATGGCGCACAACAATTTGGGTGTGATTCTGCAGGGTACGGGGCGTTTGAAGGACGCGCTGGATAGCTTGAATCAATGTCTGCGCTTCGACCCTGATTTGGCGGTAGCCTGGGATAATCGGGGGGCCGTGCTGCGTGACCTTGGCCTAGTCGACGAGGCCATGCAGAGCTTTGATCGTGCTCTAGCGCTCGATGGTATGCGCGTAGACACACTTCTTCACCGCGCCGATTTGACCTGGAGCACTCGCAAGGATTACGAGGCAGCAGTTGCAGATATGCTCGAGGCGCAAGCATTAGATCCTCGGTGTGATTATCTGGCCGGTGAGTTGATGCACCTGCGCATGCAAGCGGGCGATTGGCGGGATTTCGAAAAAAACGTAACGACGCTACGGGCTGGCGTGCGAGCTGGATATAAAATGGCACGCCCTTTCATGTTTCAAGCTGTTTCGCAAGTTCCGTCAGAACTCAAGATCTGCTCTCAAACGTATGCTGTCGATAGATTTCCAGATCGAGGAGCTAAGAAAAGTCCTGTTTTGAAAGACAGAATACACATTGGTTATCTAGCGGGTGAATTTCGTGATCATCCGACGGGATATCTGATGGCGGGGGTCTTCGAAATGCATGATCGTGACACGTTTCGTGTTTTTGGGCTGGATAACAGTCTTGATGACAAAAGTGATCTGCGTGCGCGATTGATGTCAGGGTTCGACGAGGTAATCTCGATTACTCAACTCGGTGCGGAAGAGGCTGCTCAAAAGATCCGGGCAGCCGGTATAGATATTCTGGTTAACCTCAATGGCTATTTTGGCCGTTCGCGCATGGATATTTGCTCCTTGCGGCCAGCTGACTTGCAGGTCAATTACCTCGGCTTTCCCGCAACGTTGGGAGCGCCTTATATTGACTATCTCGTCGCCGATCGTTTTGTGATTCCTGAAAGCGAGTGTGACTTCTACACAGAGAAGATCGCATGGCTTCCCACCTGCTATCAGGCAAATGATTCGCGCCGCCGCGTTGCCTCGGCCAAACCGAGCCGTTCAGCTTGCGGTCTACCGGATCGAGGCTTTGTCTTCTGCAATTTCAATCAAAGCTATAAATTAACGCCCGACATGTTTTCCGCGTGGCTCCGCATTTTGGGTCGAGTGGAGCACAGTCTGATATGGCTGTTGGACGATAATCCGGCCTTCAGGAAGCATTTATGGGAGGCGGCAGAGCAAGGCGGCATTGGGCGCGAACGCGTCGTTTTTGCTCCAAGGCTTTCTATTGACGAGCATTTGGCTCGGCTCACACAAGCAGATTTGTTTCTGGATACGTTGCCATATAACGCGCATACGACAGGTGCAGATGCGCTTTGGTCTGGAGTACCCGTGTTGACCTGTCGCGGGTCTGCGTTTGCGGGCCGGGTAGGCGAAAGCCTGCTAAACGCAGTCGCACTTCCGGAATTGGTGACTAATACGCTGGATGAATACGAAAACAGTGCAGTGGCGATCGCAAGCGCCCCGGAGAGGATTGCGAGGTTGCGCCAGCATCTCGCGCGCTATCGCAGCAGCCTACAATTATTTGATACACCGAGGTTTTTGTGCGGTTTGGAAGATGCATTCCGCATGATGCGTGAGGGACAGCTACGCGGTGACGAGCCATCGAGCTTTCACGTGCCTGTGCGATAGTCGCCGCAGTTTTCGATACATTCCTGCTGTTTAATCGACACCATTTGTAAAGCGCGATAGCGTCGGTGCACTTTTTTCAGAGGTGCGTGATGAAGTTGCGTGTGTTGATGCTCTGTCTGACTGCTCTGTCCGCTGTGTCTTTTTCGCATGCTCAAACCTCGAGCCCAGATCCGTCTGTGACGCCCGCCGCCGAATTGACAGGTCGTCCGCCGGGTGTACCGCGCAAGCAGTCGCGCAATACCGTGGGCTTTCCCACTCCGGCAATGGTGGCAGGCCAGCCAATCGAAACACGCCCGCCGGAGAAGCCAGACGATACGCCTGCTTTTCCCGGCCAAACACGTGCGTCCTATCAAGCCAGCATGGCCTACAACGTTACGATTGTGACCGACCAGCTGAAGTTGCCCTGGAGCTTGGCCTTTCTTCCGGATGGCAAAATGCTGGTAACCGAGAAACCGGGAAATATGCGTCTGGTTGATGCCAGCGGTGTGGTTTCTGCTCCACTTTCCGGAACTCCTTCTGTGAACTATCAGGGACAGGTTGGGCTACTTGATGTAGCGCTTGATAGAGATTTTCCTCGAAACCACCGTATCTTCTTCACCTATAGCGAGGCAGAGCCGGGTGATACGACCGCGATTGTTGTGTCACGCGCAACCTTGGATGAAGCGGGCGGCACGCTTTCTGGTACCGAGGTCATCTTTCGCGCTAAGCCGGGTCTGCCACGTGCGGTCTCTACGAATCAAGGGGGACGCATAGCGGTTGCTCCCGATGGTACGTTGTTTGTGACCATTGGCGATCGTGCGAGCGTGCCCCCTTGGGATATGGCGCAAAAGCTCGACAATGATCTTGGGAAAATCATCCATATCAACGCTGATGGCTCCGCTGCGCGGGGCAATCCCTTTGCCCATACCGATGGCGCGTTGCCAGAGATTTGGACTTATGGAAGCCGTAGCGAGGAAGGTCTCGCGTTTGCGCCATCTGGCCAGCTCTGGGAGACGGAGAATGGTCCGCGCGGTGGCGATAAGCTGATCAAGGTCATGCCGGGGCAGAATTATGGGTGGCCGGTGATTGTTCATGGGTTGGATTATTCTGGAGATCCCATCGGAGAGGGCATAACGCAGAAAGAGGGCTTAACTCAGCCGCGTTACTACTGGGATCCGGTGATTGCGCCTTCGGGATTGGCTTTTTATCACGGCACGCTCTTCCCAGCGTGGCGGCACAGCGTCTTTGTTGGTGCGCTTCGTGGCATGATGCTCGATCGGCTCGAGTTGGATGGCGACAAAGTCGTGGCAGAAGAACCGATGCTAGTGGATCAGCATGCGCGAGTGCGCGATGTGCGCGTCGGTTCGGAAGGTGCGGTCTATGTTCTGACTGACAATGGCAAGTTGCTCAAACTTACGCCGCGTTAGTTCTCTTTTCTCAGCTTCATAGAAACATAACCCGCAGTTATAATAACGCCTGAATCATTCTTACCGTTTACGACGCTGCCGGAGCGTGTCTATAGTTCGACATGCAGAGTGCGTCCGAAAAAGGATGCCCGGTAATTCAGGGACGAAAATGATTGAACAATTTCTGCGTCGTCGCGGCCGTGCCGTAGCGTGTGTCGCGCTTTTCGCGACGGCATTTGTGGGTATGCCGCTTGTCTCGCTGGCGCAGCAATCTGGTAGTGTAGACCACGCGCGGCTGTTGAAATCGGACAGCGAGCCGCAGAACTGGATGGCGCCGGGTGGTGGCTGGCTGGAACAGAATTATTCCCGCCTCGATCAGGTCAATGCCGGCAATGTGAGCCGCTTGAAGCCCGCGTGGTCTTTTGAGTTCGATACCACGCGCAAGCAGGAGTCCTCGCCGGTAGTGGTTGATGGCGTGATGTATGTGACCACTGCTTGGAGCAAGGTCTATGCACTCAATGCCAAGACGGGGGAGAAACTCTGGTTTTACGATCCCAAAGTGCCCGGTCATATCGGCGTGCGTGCTTGTTGCGATGTCGATAATCGCGGTGTTGCAGTCTACAAGGGTAAAGTGATCACGGCCACACTGGATGGCCGTCTGGTCGCGCTCGATGCCAAGACCGGTAAGGAAATCTGGAGCGCTCGCACCTTTAATCCCAATCTGGAATACACGATTACCGGGGCACCACGTGTTTTTAACGACAAGGTGGTGATTGGTAACGCCGGTTCTGACTTTGGTGTGCGTGGTTTTCTAGTTGCTTACAATGTCGATACCGGAAAGCAGGCGTGGAAATTCTATCTCACGCCGCGCGATCCCAAGAAGGGCCCGGAAGGCGCTGCCTCAGACAACGTACAGAAGATGATGGCCGATACCTGGGCCGGCAAATGGTATCTGCATGGCGGCGGCGCCAGTCCCTGGAACACCATCGTATACGATCCCAAGTACAATCTGATCCTGACCGGCACGGGCAACGGCTCACCCTCCAACCCGTTGATCCGCTCCGATGGAAAAGGCGCAAACCTCTTTACCGCTTCAATTGTGGCGGTTAATGCGGATACCGGGAAGTACGCGTGGCACTATCAGGAAAACCCACTAGAAGGCTGGGACTATGATGCCACTGCCCCCCTGATGCTGGCCACGCTTAAGATCGGTGGCCAGCCGCGCGATGTGGTGATGCATGTCCCAAGGACGGC
>Ga0247779_1001736_pt1 | contig 10258 bp, 8 predicted proteins | sample UWRJL221509R5_FD_179925 | JGI IMG/M metagenome (GOLD analysis project Ga0247779, IMG submission 179925) | Plant litter microbial communities from Arlington Agricultural Research Station in Wisconsin, United States - UWRJ-L221-509R-5 | ecosystem: Environmental > Terrestrial > Plant litter >...
CCGGTGGCTCCCCACCAGCCGGCCGCCGCCGTCGACATCATGCCGCCCACCGTGACCAGCCAGGGCACCGACAGGTCGATGCCGCCCAGCAGGATCACGAGCATCGTGCCGGTCGCGACCACGCCGAGGAAGGACGCGGTCTGCAGCTGCAGCAGCAGGTAGTCGGCGGAGAGGAAGTTGCGCGAGTACAGGCTGCCCACCAGCAGCAGCGCGACGGTGCACAACGCGCCGGCCACCACGGGGGCATGCGGCGATCGGCGCAGGCGCGTCGCGCCGGACGCGAGCGCGTTCATCGGTACAGCTCCAGGCGATCGGTCATGCGCAGCAGACGCACGCCGCCGAGGCTGACGGCGGCGAGCAGGATCACGCCCTGGAACAGCGGCTGCCAGAGCGGGTCGAGGTCGAACACGAACAGCAGGTCGCCGATGGTGCGCAGCAGGAAGGCGCCGAAGATCGAGCCGATCGCGCTGCCGGCGCCCCCCGAGAGCACGGCGCCGCCGATCACCACCGCCGCGATCGAGTTGAGCGTGTAGACGCCGCCGATGGAGGCCGATGCCTCGCCGGAATAGGTGACGAAGGTCAGCATCAGCCCGCCGATCGCGGCCAGCAGGGACGACAGCATGTAGGTGACGATGCGGGTACGGGCGATCGCCACGCCGGACATGTAGCTGGCGGCCTCCGACGAGCCGATCGCCAGCGCGGCGCGGCCGGTGACCGAGCGGCGGAACGGCACCCATATGGCCGCCACCACCACGAGCAGCACCACCAGCATCGCCGGCACGCCGCCCGGCACCGTGCCCGTCAGCGCATCGGCCACGTCGGCCTGCACGTCGCCGCCGGGCACCGGCCGCAGGCCCAGCGACAGGCCGAAGAAGACGATGCCCGTCGCCAGAGTCGTGATGATGGGCTGCAGGCGTCCGCGCACGATCACCACGCCATTGACGAGCCCGCACAGCGCGCCGGCGACAAGCACGCAGGCCATGCCGCCCACGGCCTGCAGCGGCGAGCCGACGACCAGGTGCGAGGCCAGGCAGTTGGCCAGCACGAACACCATGCCCACCGACAGGTCGATGCCGCCGGTGAGCACCACCAGCGTCTGCGCCATGGCGACGATGGCCAGCAGCACGCCCTTGTTGGCGGCCGTGGTGATGACGGGGATCGTCCAGCCGGCCGGGTGCTTGGCGATGTAGAGGGCGAAGACGACGAAGAACATCGCCGCCGCGCCGATCGTCGCGCGGTGCTCGCGCAGGTGGTAGTGGCGGTCGGAGAGCATCAGGCGGCCTCGGCGTGCGGCGACGGAGGGGCCGCGCCCTCGAGCGCGAGCGCGCTCGCGACGAGCGCATGCTCGGTCAGCGCCGCGCCCTCCAGCCAGCGCACGATGCGGCCGTCGAGGAACACCGCCACGCGGTCGCAGCAGCCGATCAGCTCGGCGTAGTCGGTGGAGTACAGCAGGATCGCGGCGCCTTCATGGGCCAGGTTGCGCAGCAGCACGTGGATCTCCTGCTTGGTGCCCACGTCGATGCCGCGCGTGGGATCGCTCAGCAGCAGCACCCTGGGCGCGTTGAGCAGCCACTTGCCGATCACCACCTTCTGCTGGTTGCCGCCGGACAGGGTGCCCACGGGCACCTCGACGTCGGACACCTTGATCCTGAGCCGCTGCACCATCTCCGCGATGGCGCGGCGCTCGCGCCCGCGCGAGACGACGCCGCCGCGGCTGACGCGCGCGAGGCTCGCGAAGCCGAGGTTGTCGTTGACCGACATCGGCAGCATCAGCCCGTCGGTCTTGCGATCCTCCGGCACCAGCGCGATGCCCACGCGGCCGTCCTTGGCATGCTTGGGGCTGCGCACCGCGACCGGCGCGCCGTCGACCAGCACCTCGCCGCGCGTGCCGCGCAGCACGCCGAACAGCGCGAGGAACAGCTCGCGTTGCCCCTGGCCGTCGAGCCCGCCCAGGCCGACGATCTCGCCCGGGCGGACGGCCAGGTCGACGTCGTGCAGGCAGCCGTTCCACGACAGCCCGCGGGTCTCGAGCGCCGGCCGCCGCGCGGCGCGCTCGGGGCCCGGGGCTGGCTTGGGCGGATAGGCGTGCTGGATGTCGCGGCCGATCATCATCTCGACGATCTGCGCATCGCTGCGCGTGCCCGCCGCGAAGGTGGCGACGTGGCTGCCGTTGCGAAACACCGAGCAGTCGTCGGCGAGCTCGGTGATCTCGGCCATGCGGTGCGAGATGTAGACGATGGCCAAGCCCTGGGCACGCAGGCGCTTGAGCAGCGCAAAGACCTTCTGCACGTCGGCCGCGGTGAGCGCGGACGTGGCCTCGTCCAGGATCAGCACCTTGGGATCGCGCGCGAGCGCCTTGGCGATCTCCACCATCTGGCGGCGCGACAGCGTCAGCGAGTCCACCGGCGCGAGCGGATGGATGTCGTGCGCGCCGACGCGCGCGAGCGCCTCCTCCGCGATGCGCCGCTGCGCGCGACGGTCGACCAGGCCGAAGCGGCGCGGCGGATCGGTGATGCAGATGTTGTCCGCGACGCTGAGGCTGGGCATCAGCGACAGTTCCTGGAAGATGCAGGCGATGCCCGCGGCCACTGCCTCGCTCGGGTGCGCGAAGCGGCGCTCCGTGCCGCCCAGGAGGATGCGGCCGGCATCGGGTTGCACGATGCCGGTCATCACCTTGATCAGGGTCGACTTGCCGGCCCCGTTCTCGCCCAGCAGCGCGTGGATGCGGCCGGGCTCGACGTCGAGCTTCGCGTGCTCGAGGGCGCGGACGCCGCCGTAGCGCTTGGCGATGTCGACGAGCTGCAGGATGGGCGCCATGAGGCAGCGCTCAGTTGTTCTTCTCGTCGTTGGCCATGATGTCCTTGGCGCTCAGGTTGACGCCGCAGGCCGGGAACTCGTTGGTGGTGAAGAAGTTGTCGGTGAGCTCGGGATAGAAGTTCTCGCCCGCCTTGATGTCGGGGTAGCTGGCCGACGGGATCGGCACCGAGATCAGCTGCGGCATCACCTTGCCCTGCAGCGCCGCGACCGCGGCCTTCATGGAGATGGCCACGAGGCCCGGCGACTGGCCGATGGAGGCACACAGCAGGCCGTCCTGGGCATGGGCCGCGCACAGCTTGCGAAAGCCGTTCTCGTCGGCGCCGGCGACCGGGATCATCGGGTGCTTGGCGTCCATCAGCGCGCGCACCGCGCCGGTGCTGCCGGCCTGCACGAACATGCCGTCGAAGTGCTTGTGCACGGACACGGCATCGGCCACCGCCTTCTGCGCGGTGCCGTCGTCCCAGTTGCCGACCACCTCGACGATGTCGAACTTGGCGCCGCCCTTTTCGACCACGTTGCGGAAGCCCTGGTGGCGATCGCGATCGACCGAGTTGCCGGGGAGCCCGCGCACCTCGAGCAGCTTGCCGTTGTGGTTCTTCACGTTCTTCATCAGCCATTCGCCGGATTGCGCGCCGATGCCCGTCTGGTCCTCGTTGACCATCATCACCTGGTCGCTGTCGAGCACGTTGTCGAACGGCACGATGACGACGCCCGCGGCGTTGGCGCGCTTGATCACCGGCGCGAAGGCGGTCGGATTGACCGCCTGCAGGATGATGGCGTCGTAGCCGGAGTTGATGAAGTTGTCGACGGCGGCGATCTGCGCGGCGACGTCGGTGCCCGTGGAGACGATCTTGAACTCCTTGAGCTGCGCCTTCATCTCGGGCGTTGCCGCGTAGGCCTTGGCCATCTTGATCATCTGGATGCGCCACGTGTTGCCCACGAAGCCGTTGGCGAGCGCGAACCGGTACGGGCCCTTCTTGGCCGGCCACTGGAAGAACTTCGTGCTGGCCGTCCACGGCTTGAAGCATTTGGGGTCCTCGCCGGGCCCGTTGACGACCTTGGGGCCGGCGGCCGCGGCCGCACCGGAGAAAACGGCGGCGGCGACCGCCAGGGCGATCAGACGAAACGCGTGCATGGAGCGGTCTCCTGTCGTGGTTGATGTTCTTGCCAACAGGAACGATTCTCGACCTCCCGACCCTACGGACGCACGGGGCTAACCCTGAGGATGGGGTGCTTTTTTGACTTGCGTCGGCATTGGTCATTTCTGCCGGCGGCCAACGCCGCCGCTGCGCGCGCCGCGAGGGGCTGCCCCGAAAAGAGACGTCCGGAAATGAAGAAGGCGCCCGGAGGCGCCTTCTGGAGTCACGTCTTGTCGACGGCTGGAAGCTGCTTGTCGACGGCCTCTCGCAAGGCCTTGCCCGGCTTGAAGTGGGGCACCAGCTTTTCGGGGATGGTGACCTGCTCGCCGGAGCGCGGGTTGCGGCCCACGCGCGGCGGGCGCCGGCTGATCGAGAAACTGCCGAAGCCGCGGATCTCGATGCGGTGTCCGCGCGCGAGCGCATCGGACATCGCATCGAGCACGGTCTTGACCGCGAACTCGGTGTCACGCACGGTGATCTGCGTGAAACGCTCGGCGAGCTGAGCGACGAGGTCGGACCGTGTCATCGGCAATTATTCCTTGCCGCCGTCCAGCTTGGCGCGCAGCAGGGCGCCCAGGCTGGTGGTGCCGGCGTTCTCGCGCTCGTTCGTCGTCGAGATGCGCTGCATGGCTTCCTGCTGGTCGGCGTTGTCCTTGGCCTTGATCGACAGCTGGATCGAACGCGTCTTGCGGTCGACGTTGATGATCATGGCTTCGACTTCGTCGCCTTCCTTCAGGATCGAGCGGGCGTCTTCCACGCGGTCGCGGGTCAGTTCCGAGGCGCGCAGGTAGCCGGTGACGTCTTCCGTCAGCTGGATCTCCGCGCCGCGCGGGTCGACCGTCTTGACCTTGCCGGTCACCAGGGCGCCACGGTCGTTGACCGAGGTGTAGTTGGCGAACGGGTCGCCGTCCAGCTGCTTGATGCCCAGCGAGATACGCTCGCGCTCGACGTCGATGCCCAGGACCACGGCTTCGACTTCCTGGCCCTTCTTGTAGTTGCGGACGGCGGCTTCGCCGGCTTCGTGCCACGAGAGGTCGGACAGGTGCACCAGGCCGTCGATGCCTTGCGCCAGGCCCACGAACACGCCGAAGTCGGTGATCGACTTGATCGGGCCGTGCACCTTGTCGCCGCGGTGGACGTTGGCCGCGAACTCTTCCCACGGGTTCGCGCGGCACTGCTTCATGCCCAGCGAGATGCGGCGCTTGTCTTCGTCGATCTCGAGGACCATGACTTCGACTTCCTCGCCCAGCGTGACGGTCTTGGACGGGGCGACGTTCTTGTTCGTCCAGTCCATTTCCGACACGTGCACCAGGCCTTCGATGCCCGGCTCGATCTCGACGAACGCGCCGTAGTCGGCGATGTTGGTGACCTTGCCGAACAGGCGCGTGCTGGTCGGGTAGCGGCGCGCGACGCCCATCCACGGATCGTCGCCCAGCTGCTTCAGGCCCAGCGAGACGCGGTTCTTCTCGGCGTCGAACTTCAGGACCTTGGCGGTCAGTTCCTGGCCGACCGTCACCACTTCGCTCGGGTGGCGGACACGGCGCCAGGCCATGTCGGTGATGTGCAGCAGGCCGTCGATGCCGCCGAGGTCGACGAACGCGCCGTACTCGGTGATGTTCTTGACCACGCCGTTGACGATGGCGCCTTCGGACAGCGTCTCGAGCAGCTTGGCGCGCTCTTCGCCCATCGAGGCCTCGACCACGGCACGGCGCGACAGCACGACGTTGTTGCGCTTGCGGTCGAGCTTGATGACCTTGAATTCCATGGTCTTGCCCTCGAACGGGCTCATGTCCTTGACCGGACGCGTGTCCAGCAGGGAGCCCGGCAGGAAGGCGCGGATGCCGTTGACCAGGACGGTCAGGCCGCCCTTGACCTTGCCGCTGACCGTGCCGGTGACGAAGTCGCCGGACTCGAGCGCGGTCTCGAGCGACAGCCACGAGGCCAGGCGCTTGGCCTTGTCGCGCGACAGGATGGTGTCGCCGTAGCCGTTCTCGACGGCGTCGATCGCGACGGAGACGAAGTCGCCGACCTGGACTTCGACTTCGCCCTGGTCGTTCTTGAATTCGTCGATGGGCACGTACGCTTCGGACTTGAGGCCGGCGTTGACGACGACGAAGCTGTGATCGATGCGCACCACCTCGGCGGTGATGACTTCGCCGGAGCGCATTTCGCTGCTCTTGAGCGACTCTTCGAACATCGCGGCGAACGAATCGGGGGCGAAGTCGGTGATGGCTTGGGTCTTGGGCATTGAGTTTTCCTGGGGGCCGGCGGGGCGACGGATGAAGCGAGCGCTGCCGGCGTGTGCGACCCGGGGAGGGCGCAGGGTTAGGGTGGAGAAGTTCACCGCCCCGAACCGGACGGGGAGTCCGGGTTCGACGCATCCGCAGGCGCGAGCCGGGGAAGATGCAGACGGTGGGCTGTCGTGGCCGCCTTGCGGCGACCTCAGTTACATGCGGCGCTTGTCCCAGGCTTCAAGCACGAACTCGACGCCTTCGTCGATGGACATGCCGGAGTTGTCGAGCAAAACCGCATCTTCCGCAGGCTTCAGGGGCGCGACGGCGCGATTCTGGTCGCGCTCGTCCCGCATCCGCAGGTCTGCGAGAAGACTGTCGATATTAGCAGGAATGCCCCGGGAAATCAATTGGTTATGCCGCCGGGCCGCTCTCTGCTCGACGCTGGCGGTGAGGAACACCTTCAGCGCGGCGCCGGGGAACACGACGGTGCCCATGTCGCGGCCGTCGGCCACCAGGCCCGGAAGGCGGCGGAACGCCAGCTGCAGGCCGTGCAGCGCCTGGCGCACGGCCGGGTGCACCGAGACCTTGGAGGCCATGTTGCCGGTCTCCTCGAGGCGCAGCGCGTCGGTGACGTCGCGGCCGTCGAGGAAGGCGCGGTCGGCCTCGAAGCGCAGGTCGAGGCGGGCCGCCAGCGCCGCGACGGCGCCCGCGTCGGCCGGGTCGACGCCGGCCGCCTTCACCGCCAGCGCGGTGGCCCGGTACAGCGCCCCGGAGTCGAGCAGCCCGTAGCCCAGGCGGCGCGCGACCTCGGAGGCCAGCGTGCCCTTGCCGGACGCCGTGGGGCCGTCGATCGCGATCACCGGCACGTCGGCCGGCTGCACCTGCGCGAGGCCGAACAGCGCCTCGAAGTAGTCGGGGAAGGTCTTGGCCACGCACTGCGGGTCGAGGATGCGCACGGAACGCGCCGGCTTCGCGCCGGCCAGCGGGTTGAAGGCGGCCAGCGACAGGCACATCGCCATGCGGTGGTCGTCGTACGTGTGGATGCTGCCGGACAGCCAGTGCGACGGCGACGCCGGCGGCGTCACCTCGATGAAGTCGGTGCCCTCGACCACCGTGGCCCCCATCTTGCGCAGCTCGGCGGCCATCGCGGCGATGCGGTCGGTCTCCTTCACGCGCCAGCTGGCGATGTTGGTCAGCCGGGTGGTGCCGTCGGCGTACAGGCCCATCACGGCCAGCGTCATCGCCGCGTCGGGGATGTGGTTGCAGTCCAGCGTGATGGCCTTCAGCGGCCAGGCGCCGCGGCGCACCTCCAGCCAGCCGGCGCCGCCGTCGACCTGCGCCCCCATCGCGCGGGCGGCCTCGACGAAGCGGATGTCCCCCTGGATCGAGTCCAGGCCGACGCCCTCGATGCGCACCGGCGCCTCGATGCCGGCCAGCGCGCCCAGCGCCACGAAGTAGGACGCCGACGAGGCGTCGGCCTCCACGTGGACGTCGCCCGGCGAGCGGTACTGCGAGCCGCGCGGCAGCGTGAAGCTGGCGTACGGGTGGGCGGCGTCGCGCTGCACCTCGATGCCGAAGCGGGCGAGCAGGTTCAGCGTGATGTCGATGTAGGGCTTGGAGATCAGCTCGCCGTCCACCGCGATCGTGACCGCGCGATCGGACGTGGCCAGCGGCAGCGCGAGCAGCAGCGCGGTGAGGAACTGGCTCGACACGTCGCCGCGCACGCGCACCGGCTCGTGGGTCGACAACGCCGCTGGACGGCCGTGGCCGATGCGCAGCGGCGGGTAGCCGGCGTTGCCGAGGTATTGCACGGGGCAGCCGAGCTGGCGCAGGGCGTCCACCAGGTCGCCGATCGGGCGCTCGTGCATGCGCGGCACGCCCGACAGGTCGAACTCGCCGCCCTGCAGCGTGGCCAGCACGGCCAGCGCGGCGGTGAGCGGACGCATCGCCGTGCCGGCGTTGCCCAGGAACAGCCTGGCGCGCCGGGCGGACAGCTGGCCGCCGATGCCCGTCACGTGCAGCACGGCCCCGTCGCGGCGCAGGCCGCAGCCGAGCGTCTCGAGGGCGGCCAGCATCACGCGGGTGTCGTCGGAGTCGAGCAGGTCGTGCACCGCCGTCGTGCCGGCGGCCAGGCCGGCCAGCAGCAGCACCCGGTTGGAGATGCTCTTGGAGCCCGGAAGGCGAACGCGGCCGGCGGCGGAACGCAGGGGCGGGATGTCGAGGAAGGGGATCGCGTACATGAGGGCGGCCGTGTGCCAGCGCGTCGCGCGCGTCACGCGCGAGGCAGCGTCGTCTTGGGAAGGGGCGGACGCGCGGCGGCGTCCCGTCAGCAGGCGAGGTTACCTGGGCAGGCTCACTTTTTCCAGTTGGCCCGGCCGGTGGCGGCTTCCTTGATCAGGCTCTCGATGACGTCGGCGTTGCCGTCGCGCATGGCGGACTCGAACTGATAGAGCGTCGTCTTGAACAGCTCCGCCTGCGCGAGCACCTGGGCCTTGTTGGCCAGCAGCACGTCGCGCCAGACGGCCGGGTCGCCCGCGGCGATGCGGGTGAAGTCGCGAAAGCCGGGGCCGGCCAGCTCGAGGAACTGCGCGCCCTCGGGCTGATGCTGCACCGACAGGTAGGCGGCGAACGCGAGCAGGTGCGGCAGGTGGCTGACGGCGGCGAACGCGGCGTCGTGCGCGTCGGGCGTCATCACGCGCACCTGCGCGCCGATGCCCGTCCACGCGGCGCGCGCCCGCTCGATCAGGTTCATGTCCGTCTCGAGCACGGGCGTCAGCACCACCTGGCAGTCCTGGTACAGGTTGACGTCGGCGTGCGTGATGCCCGCCACCTCCTTGCCGGCGATCGGGTGCGCCGGCACGAAGCTGGGCAGGCGCTCGCGCAGCACGCGGCGGGCGGCGGCGACGACGTCGGCCTTGGTGCTGCCCACGTCCATGAACAGCGTGTTCGGGTGCACCAGGTGGCGGATCGCGCGCAGCGTGGCCTCCGTGGCCGCCACGGGCACGGCGATGAGCACGATGTCGGCGCCCGACACGGCCATCAGCGCCGACTCGGCCATCTGGTCGATGACCCCCATCTTCTGTGCCGTGATCACGGTGGACGGCGACTTGCTGTAGCCCACGACGTGCTTCACGAGGCCTGCCCGCTTCATCGCGAGGGCGAACGAGCCGCCCATCAAGCCACAACCGATCAGCCCTAGCTGCCTGAACATCTGATTCTTTTCTATTGAGGATCAAGGCATGTCGAACCGCCCCGGAAACCCGGCCGGATACTCACGAACCGGGATTCCAATCCCGACGATGCGGTCGACATGGCATTCATTCCGGCGAGCCCGATGACGTTACAAAAGTAACAGTCATTTCGATGGCACACCGGCCGAATGCGAACGATAGGACCGCTCCGGGGCGGCCAGGCGCCAATTTTTGCACATCCGGCGGGCGCTCGAGGCGCCGACCCTCGCCGCGGGCGGAGGCCCGGCGCCGAATGCGGCGGCGCGAGCGGTCGATCGAGGGGGACGAACGACTCGCACGGGAGTTCGTAGGCGGCTAAACTCCATCGCAACTGGGCATATTCGACCCGGCCTTCATCTCAAGGATGGGTATGGCAGACCTTCAGCAACTGATTCGGCAAAAGGCCGATCTCGAGAGACAAATCGCCCAGCTCAATTCAAAAGGGCGCCAGGACGCGATCGACGAGATTCGCAAGATCATGACCGAGCACGGCCTCACTTCCGAGGACATCGTCGCTCCCGCGCGCGGGCGCAAGGCCGGCACCAAGCTCGATGGCTCCGAACGCAAGGCCGTCGCCCCCAAGTACCGGGACGAACAGGGCAACCAGTGGACGGGGCGCGGCCTCAAGCCGCGCTGGCTCACCGCGGCGCTGGCGGCGGGCAAGAAGCTCGAGGACTTCGCGGTCTGAACGCCGCGGCGCGAACGACGAGGGAGCTGCGGCTCCCTTTTTGTCGCCCGCCCCAAATCGACAGCCAGGCTTGCAAGTTTGCCTGTCTTGTCTTATGCTGGCTGCATGCCCGCTCCAGAGGACTCCGATCGTTCGCTCGCGCCGGTCGTC
>Ga0247779_1001737_pt1 | contig 10254 bp, 11 predicted proteins | sample UWRJL221509R5_FD_179925 | JGI IMG/M metagenome (GOLD analysis project Ga0247779, IMG submission 179925) | Plant litter microbial communities from Arlington Agricultural Research Station in Wisconsin, United States - UWRJ-L221-509R-5 | ecosystem: Environmental > Terrestrial > Plant litter >...
CTTTCAAGTTACCGAAGGTTGGTTGGGTCTACTTAAGCCCACTTCATCATCATTGACGATTCTTCTACGCTACCAATAGTCCCGGTGCCCACCTTTCAGATACTTCTTAAACTCTGAAAACGAACACTCTCTTTTAAATTTGCCCTCAACTATGCCTTCAATCGTTACTCGCCTCAAGTTGGCGTTTATCTCGACCTCTGGGACGTCAAACTCAAATCAATCTCCTCATGGCCCATTATCACCTACGTCGCCCAGCATTTTCACCAGCCCCAGTTCAGCCGTAACTTCCCCGGAACCGACGAGCGCTACCTCAATGAAAAGTACCGCAAGTCCAACAGTTCAATTCGCTCCCGCCAGAGGGATTGTTCGTACTCAATCAACCCCAGGGTTGAGCGATAAATCAAATCATAGACAGAGGAGATCGAGCACTATTTCTAGTGGAACGTATAAGAGTTGGGGGCGGCCAGCAGCTTACCAGGTGGTACGAATTCCAAATATTCCTGGGGTGAGCAGAATTCGCTTCTCGTTCACTGGTTCACACCTAAAATGAACGATCATGTTATAGTATTGCTTCTAGGCTACGGCCATCGGGCATTTGTCCTCGTGTTATGGGCCGTTATGGTTCTGTTCAACGTCTATGTAAGTACAGTATATGCCTTTGATGTCTCTGCGTATTCCTGACTAAGTAAATCATCAGACAATACTTGATAATCAAGGATTCATGATTGTTTACTACTGCGATAGTTGCATATCTAATTTATTCTACTACAGTTACCCCACAGATACGGCAGTGTTATTATTGAATGTAAGATGCACTTGGATGGTCGTGGCTAGTCGAAAGTAAGTCATAGGTTCTCTTCGGTATTGAGATTTTTAGAGTTAATTGAATAACACGGAGAGTTGAGATGAAAAATATAATGTATCAATGAGGGCAAACGCTCGCCGGTTACTTGATGGTCACACCCTTTGATATAATTGCTTCTAATTCACTTTTTTTCGTTTTTATTTTGCTTTTGCGACAGTATAAAGGCCAGCTCGATGTGCAGCTTTTGCCGGGCCAAGGTGGGGCAGGAAGCTTCAACTTCAAGCATCGCCTCGAGAAGTCGACGTTTTTCGGTCACCGAAAACGCCGTTAAAACTCGGTTTCAATTCAATTTCAAAATTTTAGTGTCCTATTGTTTTTCTTTTCAGGTGACCGAAAAACACTAGCCCCGGCGTGCATGTCGCATAAGCGCGTAAGGACAGCACGTGACTTTAACGCGAACCTCGGACGCGCCACGCGACGCGAGCTGAGTGTGTGACATCAAACACCAAATATCTGGGTCGCAACCCATACCTGTGTCTCACTACGTTCACTATCATTCGGACTTTGAACAGTTCACATGACCTTCCATTTTGGGTCCGCCGGCGACACGGCATTGTTCCGCGTGATGTACACGATGGCGCGTGTGACGTACGTGACCGTACAAGGCTGTACCTTAGCTGTACCGCCGTTTCGCCATCGTTCGCCATCGTTCTGCTTCTTACACTCATCTTCACCTTATCTGTTGCATACTTCAGCACTAATTTTGTGTCAAGGGTATGTATTAGCATGTTATATTGCTCAATAACACCATAAAATAATGTGTTTCTCTGTATTTGACACCAGATAGGTACCATTCGAAGCATTCAGTCGGGAAAATGGATGAGACACCTGGATTAGTGGGTTCAAGTGCGGAAAGTGAATTGAGAGTGTTACCCACTATGTATGTATGCTTACATGACCAAATCCATTCCATAATTGATCAATATACTTTTGACAAGTGCTCAACCTGTTGAAAATCAGACAGAAAGCACATTAACAAGCCCAGAAGGTGAAGTGCAGCATGAAGGAGGATTCAATAAGCGAGGCAGAGGCCGTCCAAAAGGTTCTAAAAACAAAAATCCACGACAAATGCCACTTACAACCCAGAACACTCCTCTCCGTGGGCCTGGACGGCCCCGTCATGAACCTATCAGGATTGTAACAGAAGTTCACACTGTTGTAAGTGCTCTGTATACCTCCTACTATGTGTGCTTATTTGATATTTCCTGCAGGATGGCCCTGTGGCTGTTATTCCTGGTGTAAACCAAGGTCATCGGTTGGCTGCAATATTCCAAAATAGATCACCACAAATTATTTCTGACTCTATACCCCCTCAGACTGTTTCTAAGAATGCTGCCACCAATGAAACACCAAATGATGTCATGGGAGAGACAGAATCATATGTTTTACCAGCTTATAATTCTTTACATCAACCAGATGAATCATTTTTTGAAGAAGATGATACTGTAGAGTTAACTGAAAACTGTGGGGGTATTCATGGTGATGCTGATAGTGGCAGAGAGGAGTGTGGAGAGGATGATGATATTGCAGAGACCAGCCAGTTCATACCCACATTAGTGATGGATGCATTCCGCAGCCATATTGACTACTTGAAAAAGCTGACAACAGGTCATGGTAAGTCAGCTAAGTATCAAGTATATGATACATTACAGTCTTTCTGGTTGCCAAAGAGTGATCCTTTTTTTGCTTTGCACCAGCTTCATCTATTTCCAGAGAAGCTTTTAGTGCCACATTTTTTCTTTTGGGATCCATTGATCCTTGTGGATCATATATCCTGTCCTATTGTTCTTTCAAATGGTGTATCCTGCACTGGGAAACTTGTTCATCATGGTTATTGCACAATACCACGTCGTATAATTGATATTGATGATTCCTTTTATATGATTACTGTTCGATATCGGTGCAATCAATGCAGACCAGTTCATACATTTTCAAGTTGTAGCCCTTTGGTGATGAACAAACTTCCTAAACCTCTCTTTGCACAATTTCCTGCATATCTTACCAAGAGAAGTGGACTTTCAAAACAAGTATTTGGAATCATGCGATGCTGTTTTCAAAATAGTCTTGGAGGAAAACAATTTGCAGATAGTTTGAATGTTCTTCACAGACAGAAACATGAGAGCCTTGAAGTACAGTACCTCCATACTGTCCTTTCACGTGGTACAGGGAAATTTAAACCTTTTCCTTCATATGAAACTGGTCCAACTGCAGCACCATCGGGCCAATATTGTCGTGATATATATGATCGAGAAATTGAAAGATTAGAGAGAAAGTTTGATCAACATACTGCAATGCTCTCCTCTCGTGGAATAGCTATTGATCATTCACATAAGGTAAAATTGTATTCTGATTAATATTTATAAGCCATAATAGTAATTATTATTATATTAGGTTACTAAGCAAATTGCGAAGATTCAAGGCGAGCCTGTATTTAATGGACTTCTTACCATAACAAATGAATTTGGTGAAATTCGGATCTGTGATCTTGTTCCTACCAAGGCACACTCTCAATTTGATATTGCATTAACAAGAATGAGCAAGTCAATTGAGACTTATGGACTGGAGCCTCCACGTATTGCATTTACAGATAATTTATCAGATCGGCCAATGTTAGAACACCACTTTCCAAGCCTTAAAGAAGGTGTTCAACCTATTAGTACTTATGATGATTTTCCAGTACTACATCTTCCATCTGATATTATGCCAAAAATCTGTTCAACTACTACACAAATAAATGATGCAATTTTAAGCATTATCGACAATTTCTCTACATTTGATAGTGATACTATGGTTGTAGGACTGGACACAGAATGGGATGTTGATATTATGGCCCGCCGTGAAGGCATTCCAGATCGACGTAAAACAGCAATTATGCAACTAGCATATGACAATGATGTGTGGATTTTTCAACTCAAGGAACATATCAGTAATAAATCATTTCCTGCTCAGTTGATAACATTTTTGGCCAATCCGCAAATCATCAAAGTTGGACGTAATGTACTTCTTGATTTAAAATATCTTCAGGAAGATAGTACATCATCCATAGCTTTTGTCGGTGGTATTGATCTGGCTCATAGAGCAAAGGAGAAAGGTATTATAAATGATGCACGTGCTAGTTTGAGTGACTTGTGTATCAAAGTATTATCAGCAGTACTACCAAAAGACTTCAATATGCGAGTAAATGCAGAATGGTCTGGTGATTTAAACCAAGACCAAATCCAATATGCCGCACTGGATGCATGGGCTTCTCTGAAAATATACCAAAAACTGGAAAATATCAGAGTTCCTGTTTCCATTGACTTTACAAGCAATGTGCCTGCAGGAACCAAAGTTTTTATTTATCAGCAAGATCGTACAAATATTATAGCTCATGGAACTATATCTCCGGACATAATCAGTAATTATCAAGGGGTCAATATCACAAAAACTCGAATCCTTGTTCAAGTTGTACATGTCTATGTCCCTGGCGCAATTATGTCTCTTCACCAAAATCAACCAATCACATCTTTTGGACCGGTACCATTTAATATTGTCTGTCGCAAGACACAATTAAAGACATATGTACCAAATTTTATACCTATAAAATCACACAATACTACAAATGTCCAAAATCAGATGATTGATGAAAGTGACATTATAAATCCATTGGCAGAGTTGATTTCAGAAGATAACTCAAATATTCATGGAGTAAATTTGGACCTTGAAAATCTAAACATAGGCTTTAATGAAATAAATTCAGGACCTGAAATAGCTGCCGATATCAATTTAGCCCATCATGCTATTGATCATCCAGCATTAAATGACTACAAAGCCCTTCTTCATAGCTTAACAGCAGTTCCATGGCCTCCTGAGATACGAAGCGGAGTATTAAAAGATATATTTCATGTTTTTCATATGATATATATTCCAAAATCACATGGACTGCGTGTTACATTCTCACAAGCCCTGAGAGATGCTATATTCCTCCCTGATCTGGAGGATAAAAAAAGAATCATTTCTTATCTTGCTTGTCGTAATCCACCATTAACATGGGACGAGTGCTTGCGTTCAAATCCAAAATTTATCAAAAAACATTGCAAACATGTTGTACCACCACCTGAGCAGCTTTACAATTTAGTTTCTACTGTCTTTAAAATATACGGGCCCTTAAAGGATGCACAATCTGGGTTGCCGTTATTCAGTTCAAATACGTGGAAGACTATTAAAAATATTCTTTATACCATCAAGCGTGGAGAAATCTCTGATCCACCAGGAATAGCATTCTACTATTGTCTTGGTACATCAAGCAATGGTCTTCCGCACTATCGATGCTGGCGTGGTACAAATTTTACAGAGGGTGCTGTTCATCGTCCTATCCGCAAGAGTATGCCATTTTCAGGTGTATCACCACGTCATACAGTAAACCGTTTGAAGGACTTTGTATATAGACATAATATGCTAGTATGTCTGTGTTTGGTTTCTTTTGTTTTATTTTTATACTGAAATTTCTCCATACAGGTTGGAACATTCAATACAACTGGAAAACGATACCTTGGACATTTTGATATAGGCTTAACAAATGAACGTCAAGCGTTACTTAACTCAGAAAAAGTCCGCGAGTTAGTTCCTAACTCAAATCCAGTAGCAAGATGGGTAAACGGCGATTTCTATCTTCAAACTACCGAGGTTTTTGGGATTCTTCCAATTCCGGATGCAGTAAAAACTGCAAGTGGGATTTTGACATACGATCCTCAGCTAAAACCTGAACAGTACTCATATCTTGCCTCAAAACAAGATTGCCGTTATGCTGTGCTAACAGTTCATACCACCGAGGAAAAGAAAATGTTCTCAAATTTCATGCGAAGCGACCCTGTATTTATGAAAGAAGGTGGTCCAGACTGGACATCTGCAGTTCGTAAGTGGAACACAAATGCAAATGGAAATTCAATATTCTACAAGGTTTTTTTTTTCTCACTGCTCACGATCATAACTACTCACTATTCTGTATACAGCTTATTGAACACATCAAATCATATTACAATGTATGGACAACTTCAGTCAATGCAAAACATACACGATCAAGCACCTACACGTCAAGAAAGGCAATTGATAATATCATACGAGACCCTGCACGTTTGAATTTCGCACCTGCCGTACCGCAGTATCCTACCTCAGAACGTCCAATACCTACAAAGGGGCTTATGCCCAGATCGGAAGCCGAATATCCGGGAATGGCTACAACATCCCGAGTTCGAATTGAAGACCTACCAACACACATTAGTAATCACTCTGGAAATTTCTTGAAATCACAAAAGAGACGCGGCGAGCATGAAGTTGATTCTGGTAGCGAAAATCAGGACTCACGCAAAAGAAGACGTAGATTGTGTGCAAAATGTGGTAGGGGCGAGGGCTGCAGTGGAAACTCAGGAAAAAGTAAATGCAAAAACCCATGTCAAGATTGCGGACAAATGGATTGTGATGGGAGGGATAGCCGAAACCGTAATAAAAAATGTAAGAGATTTGTTCACTAAATACGAATACAGTCAATAGTAGTATCAATAAGTATAAAGAGTCCTTACCTATCTATGCTGAAAGAAATGCATACTATACCGAGACATCAAAACTATCACTGATTTTGTTGGTGCCGCCGAAAGAAAACAACCAAGAGCGAACTGGAGTTTCATGGTCTGAATCGCCGGCTGCATATGTGGGATGAGTAATCTATGGTATAAGTTAGTCACATCTCGTATAGACGAAAAGATAACATTCACTGTCACTCACCTGAGTAGCATCTATTCCCCAATTCCTTTCGAGCACCGACAAGTTGACGACGACCGTTGCCATGGAGTGAGAAACCGAAATGACAAGGCATCGGTCGCCATTTCGTGTTACTAGTGGCATATTGGAGGCAAACACAACTGCTCCAGGGAGGAAAGCAGTTGCATGCACTCGGAAAACAGGGTGGATGCTGATAGGGTGCAAGGTGGGGCGAAATTTGAATTGGGGGGTGGTATAGACATGCTTACCGCTTTTTTTGCACACTTTACGCGTGCCACGTCACGCGCATAGCTACCCAAACCACTTTCTTGAGCTTTAAAGAGTCGGAAGGGGGCGGGGGATGGGAGAAAGACAAATAGGTGACGGAAATTTGAGCTTGAGGATGGAGGCAGCAGCAAGACTGTTTCTTGCTGCTGCCTCCTTTACCTTTTCTGTTCATAATGATTAGTTCCATAGAATATAGATTATACGGACAATATAACTCACCTCTTACGCCGTTCTTTGGTTTGGAGTGAGCGCGATGGCGAAAAACGAGAGATTGTTCGCGAAACGGCGGACTTGACAACGGCGATGACGAGATAACAACCGCCGAGACAGCATTATCTAATCTTATCTGTAAACCATGTGATCACGTAGTGAATTCTGCTCTGAGCTGCTCAATTCGCCACGGATTAAGCTAAAATTTGGCACAGTACCTTACATCGGTCACAGGTATATTTCAATTTTTTTTTGTTGCACATAAGTGAGCCGTTAATTTGCTGTGAGATAGTGAACGGTAGTGAATATTTCACTACCTCTGTGGCTGTGGTGATGGCCGCGATTGACAAATACGGCCAGTCGTTGGTTTGCCGTCTGAGTTGAGACAGGGCGATGGGCGCATCACGGCTCCCCGGAAATGGTGTAGAACGATGCTACGGTATGTCAAATCTCTTCCTTTTTTTCCCTTTTTCTTTCTCTTTCTTCCTTATTTTTATTTATTTATTTATTTTTTGGGACACAGGTATGCGTAGTGAGCCAAATATCTATGATCTGGCAGACAAATTTTTACTTATTTTAAATACGATTCTCAAAAGACTAAACTTTGTACGTAAAAGAAACAAATTCTAATGACCATTATAAACAAAACAAAAAAGTTGACACCGCACCGCACCGCACCGCACCGCATTGCCTAAGTCGAGGCCTTCTCAAACTATGGGTCTTGTAGTATTGGCAGTGTTTAATCAGATTTATGGAAACAAGAAAAGGAGGCAGAGCAATGTCAAACCGGGGCTCTCAAAAAGCCTATACAATCCAAATACGAGTTGTAGTTGGAAATGACAGTGTGATCAGTACTTCGGTTATAATTTACTTGCTAATATGACGTTAATCCTGTGGCTTTGCCCTATTATGCTGTACGCTTTGTGATAAAGAGAAGGTATTTGAAGGTCATGTGGGGGGGACTCAGGAGAAAGAGTTGTGGAATATGTTACGTTATAATCAGCCACCAGTATAAGAGAGCTACTGTGTTTGACATCTCACATTATACTTTCGTGCAGCCTATTTTTGGAATCCTATGTATCATGATGCAAGTGTATACGAGGCCAGTGATGAATGGACCACTCATTTGACCAGCATTTTTCCATATTTCATGGTGCATCGATGTCTTCCCCTCGTTAAATCTGGGGCTGTATACAATATTTCAAATTTACTACAATGGTTTTGGAATAGAGTAAGATAAGAGAATAGATAGGCTCGGGTATCTTATTTTCTCATCAATGAAATCTCAAGCACGAATTACTATAATGTAGGTGACATACTAACATCAATGGTATCTAAGAAAATTGTAGGTAACTGAGTTGAAATAATGCGCGAGAACAAAGCACTGAGTGCACGTTGTAATGTGCTCACCCCATGCCCACCTGCAGTATTCTAAGTACTGTGTGTTGGCTGAAATAATGTTAACTATTATCCATGTGCAAATTTCTCAAAGGCTCGGCGCTCAAGCGATGAGTCTATCAACAGAGGCTGTACGTACGAAGCATATGTACGATGTACAAATACATATAATATCTGTAATGTGTGATGGTATTGTCATACGTCTACGTCAAAGCTCATCTTAGACAGGTGTACAAGTATCGCCCTAATGCCGCGGCGGTGGTGGATCTTGTAACGCAGAAGTTGGATCTTTGTACGGTAAGCTAAGAGCTTGAGCTTTAAAAAGGACGCATACCGCAACATGTTTCCAGCTTTTCCCTCCGCTTGAAGTTTCAATTATAAAGGTGAAAGCTCCAAAGATGGCTCTCCGTATCAGCAGACCTCCTTTCACACGTACCAGCATACGTCGACAATATTCATGCAGTCACTTCTGAGCTTTCTCCGGTCCATTTGGAGAAGTAAAAGGGGACGTCCTGAGACTCAGTCACGACCTATTCAATATGTCCTGGTGTTCAACAGGGATGTTTACTTCACCGACAATGCCAATGACTATTCGACCCATTCCGCCAACTGTGGCAACGCCTATTCGAACAATGTCAACACCCACTCAACGGATAACTCTTCAAATGTGTTCACATCCGGGAATTCTCCAAGCGATAGAGCTGGTGAGACCGATTTTTGTGGACGATTCAGAATGGACGTGAGGTATACTTACTGCTCAATCGTTCTCGACTTCAGACTTTGACGATGCGAGCTCCTCGATTAATTCTAACAGTTCCATAGAGCTCTTTAACGCTCAATCTTTCACTGTAACTGATTAATCATAGACTGGTATGTTAATTTCGAGGATATTATGGGCAAACGGTGTTGACAACCCCATTAGTAGTGGTACTCGAACATATGTTGTCTTATCCGAGTCTCTATAGTAAGAGCAATCAGCAACTTTTTTGAATACGTCAGAATTGGAATGGACTCCCATATATTTTCTTTGGTTTACAAATACAGATTGTTGAATGCAATACGTGCCCTTGGTAATTACCATAAGGAAGAACCGAATTGGATTCAGGCATTATGTGTCGGCCATATGTATTCAAGTATTTCTGGCATACTTACCAAGCTGAAAAATCTTCCTTTGTGAATAGGCGCTCTTCCCTTGAAGGAAAATCTTCGTACAGTTCAGAGAATGCATACATATTGCTTACTTTATCTGGTACATGGTGTGTATAATATTGTTACATTTGTCAATTATATGTACCACAACCTAAATCAATCAATCAAGCTCATCGATTTCCATATCCCGTGCAATGCGAGTGTTGACGACCGGTCCATGGCCGAAGAACTTTGGGAACACTGGCTCGCGCGCCTCGATTTCGCTATCGTCGAAGTCGCGTTGTTGCTGCTGGGGAGCGTTCATACCGGCACCCATACCGTGTCCGAAGTGCTTTGCAAAACCGCCGAATCCGAATCGTGGTTCGCGCGCCTCGATTTCAATGTCGTCGAAGTCGCGTTGCTGCTGCTGGGGCGCATTCATGCCGGCACCCATACCATGTCCGAAGTGCTTCCCGAAGCCTCCGCGTCCAAATCGTGGCTCGCGGGCCTCAATCTCACTATCGTCGAAGTCACGCTGCTGTTGTTGAGGAGCATTCATACCGGCACCCATACCATGTCCGAAGTGCTTCCCGAAACCTCCGCGTCCGAATCGTGGCTCGCGCGCCTCG
>Ga0247779_1001738_pt1 | contig 10251 bp, 7 predicted proteins | sample UWRJL221509R5_FD_179925 | JGI IMG/M metagenome (GOLD analysis project Ga0247779, IMG submission 179925) | Plant litter microbial communities from Arlington Agricultural Research Station in Wisconsin, United States - UWRJ-L221-509R-5 | ecosystem: Environmental > Terrestrial > Plant litter >...
CGCGGGCTCGGTCGCGTCGATGTGGTCCAGCCAGCGGTGGATGCCGCGCGGGTAGCCCACGCGCACCTGCTCGGCCAGCGCCTGCAGCGACGTCGACCCGGGCAGCGCCGCGGCGGGCGCCGCCGACTCGACTGCCGCCGATGCCGCGGGCGGCGCCGGGGCCGCCGGCGCCTCGCTCCACTCGAGCTTCAACGCGCGGCCCAGCCAGTCCAGCAACTCCTCGCCGCGCACCGGCTTGAGCACGTAGTCGCGGGCGACGATGCCGACGTCGTTGTCCAGCCGGCGGTCGAACGCGTTGGCCGACACGATGGCCACCGGCGCGTCGCTCAGGCCCTCGGCGCGCAGCCGGCGGATCGTCTCCCAGCCGTCGATGCCGGGCATCGCGAGGTCCATCAGGATCGCGTCGGGCGAGGCGCCGTCGCGCAACAGGCGCAGCGCGTCCTCGCCGGACGCCGCCTGCTGCACGGCGAAGCCGGTCGGCTCCAGCAGCTGGCGCAGCAGCTCGCGGTCGACCTCCTCGTTGTCGACCACCAGCACCCGGCGCCGCGGCCCCAGGTAGCCGGCGTGCCGGCGCGACGCCGGCAGCGCCGCGGGCGCGCCGGCGCGCTGCTCGGCCAGGAACAGCACGATGCGAAAGCGCGTGCCCACGCCCGGCGTGCTGTGCACGGTCATCTCGCCGCCCATCAGGTCGGTGAGCATCTTGGCGATCGTCAGGCCCAGGCCGGTGCCGTCGCTGGCGCCGCTGCGCGCCGCGCCGCGCGCGAACGGCTCGAAGATGCGCTCGAGGTCGCGCTCGGCGATCCCCGGGCCGGTGTCCTCGATCTCGAAGTAGGCCATCTCGCGCTCGTGGCGGATGCGCAGCGTCACGGCGCCGCGGTCGGTGAACTTCACCGCGTTGCCGATCACGTTGATCAGGATCTGCCGCAGCCGGCGCTCGTCGGCGCGCACCCATTGCGGCAGCGCCGCGTCGAACTCGCGCACGAAGCGCAGGCCCTTGGCGCCGGCCTGCAGCTCGAACAGGTCCGCGAGCTGGTCGACGGCCTCGCGGAAGTGCATGGTCGCGGTGGCGAGCGACACCTTGCCGCTCTCGATGCGCGCGAGGTCGAGCGTGCCCTCGATCAGCGACAGCAGATGCTCGCCGCCGCGCCGGATCACGCTGACGGCCTGCCGGCGGTGGGCGGGCAGCGCCGGATCGTCGTCGAGCAGCTGCGCATAGCCGATCACGCTGTTCAGCGGCGTGCGCAGCTCGTGGCTGAGCGTCGAGATGTAGCGGCTCTTGGCCTGGTTGGCGGCGTCGGCCGCGGCCTTGGCGCGCTGCAGCTCGGCGTCGGTGCGGCGATGCGACTCGATCTCCTGCGTCAGCCGCATCGTCTGCTCGCCGAGCGCCTGCGTCTGGCGGTTGCTCTCCTCCTGCGCGACGCGCCGGCTCTGGCGCGTCAGCACCGCCCACCAGCCGACGATGCCGCTGGCCAGCAGCAGCATCGCGAACACGCCGATGACCGACTGCCGCAGCGCCGCCGACGCCTCCGGCGCCGCGTGGCCCAGCACCCGCAGCTCCTGCTGGTAGAGCAGCGCGCAGACGCCGGCCAGCAGCAGCGACACCGGCAGCATCAGCGCCAGCCAGCCGCCCAGGCCGCTGTCCATCGCCGGCCACAGGCGGCGCGGGAGCAGCGCGTGCACCGCGTTGCGCGCCTGCGCGGCCAGGCGCGCGTCGGGCTTGCACAGGTCGCCGCAGCGCGCGTCGAGCGAGCAGCACAGCGAGCAGATCGGGCCTTGATAGGCCGGGCAGTGCGACATGTCCGGCCCTTCGTACTCGCGCTCGCAGATGCAGCAGCGCAAGTTTCGGTAGCGCCCCGGAGTGTCCCCCTGGCCGCCGAGCGCTCGGCCGCTCCGGAGCGAGCCGGCCCGAGCCCCCTGGGGCCGGGGAGCGGAGCGAGCCAGGTCGTCACTCCTCGCGACGTAGTAGCGGCCCCGGGTCGCCCAGGCGATCAGCGGCGACGCGACGAACGCGGTGACCAGCGCGATCAGCGCCGAGAACGCCTGCGCCAGCGGCCCGAACGCGCCCAGGTGCGCCGCGACGCTGAGCACCGACGCGATGCCCATCGCCCCGACGCCCACCGGATTGACGTCGTACAGGTAGGCGCGGCGGAACTCGATGCCGCGCGGCGACAGCCCCAGCGGCTTGTTGACGACGAGGTCGGCGACGACCGCCATCAGCCACGAGATCGCCAGGTTGGCGTAGAGCCCGAGCACCTTGCCCAGCACGGTGAACACGTCGAGCTCCATCAGCATCAGCGCGATGGCCGTGTTGAACGCGACCCAGACGACGCGGCCCGGGTGGCTGTGCGTCAGCCGCGCGAAGAAGTTCGACCAGGCCAGCGAGCCGGCATACGCGTTGGTGACGTTGATCTTGAGCTGCGACAGCACGACGAACGTCGCCGTCGCGGCCACCGCCATGCCGGGGCGGCTGAACACGCTGTCCCAGGCCGCGAGGTACATCTGGTTCGGGTCCACCGCGCGGTCCAGCGGCACCGACTGCCCGATCGCGATCCACGCCAGCAGCGCGCCGCCCAGCATCTTCAGCACGCCCGGCAGCACCCAGCCCGGGCCGCCGATCGCGACGCCCCACCACCAGCGGCGCCGGTTGGCTTCGGTGCGCGCGGGCATGAAGCGCAGGTAGTCGGCCTGCTCGCCCATCTGCGTCATCAGCGCGATGCCCACGGTCATCGCGCTGCCGAACTTCAGCACGTCGAACACGCCGCCGCGGCCGTCCTCGCCGGCGTAGCTCCACAGCCCGGCGAGCGCGTGCGGATGCGCGCGGAACACGTAGACGTAGGGCAGCACCAGCATCGCGATCCACAGCGGCTGCGTCCACACCTGCAGGCGGCCGATGGCCGTCACGCCGTGCGTCACCAGCGGCAGCACGACGACCGCGCACACCAGGTAGCCCCAGGCCGGCGGGATGTCGAACGCGAGGTCCAGCGCGTAGGCCATCACCGCGGCCTCCAGCGCGAAGAAGATGAACGTGAAGCTCGCGTAGATCAGCGACGTGATCGTCGAGCCGAGGTAGCCGAAGCCGGCGCCGCGGGTGAGCAGGTCCATGTCCAGGCCGTGGCGCGCCGCGTACACCGCGATCGGCCAGCCGGCCAGCGCGATGATCAGCCCCGTCGCCAGGATCGCCCAGAACGCGTTGACGAAGCCGTACTGCACGAGCAGCGTCGCGCCCACCGCCTCCAGCACCAGGAACGACGCCGCCCCGAACGCCGTGTTGGCTACCCGCAGCTCCGACCACTTGCGGAACGACTGCGGCGTGTAGCGCAGCGCGTAGTCCTCCAGCGATTCCTGCGCCACCCAGCTGTTGTAGTCGCGCCGCACCTTCACCACGCGCTGCAGGGCGGGGGCGGCGGTCGCGGAGAGGGGGGCGTCGGTCATGGGCGGCTGTCATGCACTCAAGACTCGTGCCGTCCCTCTTGCGTCTGGCATCAAAGCTGCAATACGCTGCTCAAGATGAACCTGACTCCGCGCGAAAAGGACAAGCTCCTGCTCTTCACTGCCTCGCTGCTGGCCGAGCGGCGCAAGGCGCGGGGCCTGAAATTGAACTATCCCGAGGCCGTGGCGCTCATCAGCGCGACCATCATGGAGGGCGCGCGCGACGGCCGCAGCGTGGCCGAGCTGATGAGCGCGGGCCGCCATGTGCTGACGCGCGCCGACGTGATGGACGGCATCGCGGAGATGATCCCCGAGATCCAGGTCGAGGCCACGTTCCCGGACGGCACCAAGTTGGTGACCGTCCACCAGCCGATCACTTGATCGGGGCGTCGCGCACTCCCGAGGTGCGAACGTGTCCGATCCACCCTTCCCAAGGAAACGATGATCCCCGGCGAACTGCTCACCGACGATGGCGACATCGATCTCAACCCCGGCCGGCGCCGCCTGACGCTGGTCGTCGAGAACGGCGGCGACCGCCCGATCCAGGTCGGCTCGCACTACCACTTCGCGGAGACGAACGGCGCGCTGCGCTTCGACCGCGCGGCCGCGCGCGGCATGCGGCTGGACATCGCGTCCGGCACCGCCGTGCGCTTCGAGCCGGGCCAGCAGCGCACGGTCGATCTGGTCGACCTGGCCGGCGCGCGCACGGTCTACGGCTTCCGCGGCCTCGTGCAGGGACGGCTCTGATGCTCACGATCGGAAGACGCGCCTATGCCGAGATGTTCGGCCCGACCACCGGCGACCGCGTGCGGCTGGCCGACACCAATCTCGTCGTCGAAGTCGAGCGCGACTTCACCCTCGCGGCCGGCGGCTACGGCGAGGAGGTGAAGTTCGGCGGCGGCAAGACGATCCGCGACGGCATGGGGCAGGGCCAGGCCGTCAACGGGCCGGGCGCGGACGAGGCCGTCGACTGCGTCATCACCAACGCGCTGATCGTCGACCACTGGGGCATCGTCAAGGCCGACATCGGCCTGCGCGGCTGCCGCATCGCGGCGATCGGCAAGGCCGGCAACCCGGACGTGCAGCCGGGCGTGGACATCGTCATCGGCCCCGGCACCGAGATCATCGCGGCCGAGGGCATGATCGTCACGCCGGGCGGCATCGACACCCACATCCACTTCATCTGCCCGCAGCAGATCGAGGAGGCGCTGGCCAGCGGCGTCACCACCATGATGGGCGGCGGCACCGGGCCGGCGACCGGCACGTTCGCGACCACCTGCACGCCCGGCCCCGCCAACATCCAGCGCATGCTGCAGTCGGCCGACGCGTTCCCGATGAACCTGGGCTTCATGGGCAAGGGCAACGCGAGCCGGCCCGAGGCGCTGCGCCAGCAGGTCGAGGCCGGCGCGATCGGCCTGAAGCTGCACGAGGACTGGGGCACCACGCCGGCGGCGATCGACTGCTGCCTGACGGTGGCCGACGAAACCGACGTGCAGGTCGCGATCCACACCGACACGCTCAACGAGAGCGGCTTCGTCGAGGACACCATCGCGGCCTTCAAGGGCCGCACCATCCACAGCTTCCACACCGAAGGCGCCGGCGGCGGCCACGCGCCCGACATCATGCGCGTGGTCGGCGAGGGCAACGTGCTGCCGTCGTCCACCAACCCGACGCGGCCGTTCACCGTCAACACGCTGGACGAGCACCTCGACATGCTGATGGTGTGCCACCACCTGGACGCCGGCATCGCCGAGGACCTGGCCTTCGCCGAGAGCCGCATCCGCCGCGAGACGATCGCCGCCGAGGACATCCTGCACGACCTCGGCGCGATCAGCATGTTCTCTTCCGACTCGCAGGCCATGGGCCGCGTCGGCGAAGTGATCCTGCGCTGCTGGCAGACGGCGCACAAGATGAAGGCGCAGCGCGGCGCGCTGCCGGGCGACTCGGAGCGCAACGACAACCAGCGCGTGAAGCGCTACATCGCCAAGCTCTCGATCAACCCGGCGCTGACCCACGGCATCGCCCACGAGGTCGGCTCGATCGAGGTGGGCAAGTGGGCCGACCTGGTGCTGTGGCAGCCGGCGTTCTTCGGCGTCAAGCCGGCGCTGATCCTCAAGGGTGGCTTCATCGCGATGGCCGCGATGGGCGATCCGAACGCGTCGATCCCGACGCCGCAGCCGGTGCACTACCGGCCGATGTTCGGCAGCTACGGCGGCGCGCTGCACCAGGGCTCGCTGACGTTCGTGTCGCAGGCCGGCGTGGCCGCGGGCGTGCCGGCGCGGGCGGGACTGAAGAAGGCCATCGCCACCGTCAAGGGCTGCCGCAGCGTCACCAAGCGCGACATGATCCACAACGACTGGCTGCCCAGGATGGAGATCGATGCGCAGACCTACGAGGTGCGCGCCGACGGCCAGCTGCTGACGTGCGAGCCGGCCACCGAGCTGCCGATGGCGCAGCGCTACTTCCTGTTCTGATCAGAGCGCGGCGAGCGACGCCGCGCGAAGCGTCCACGCCGCGTTCGCGAACAGGATCGCGCTCGCGCCGAACGGCCCCGCCGCCGCGGACGCGCCCTCCGCGAACAGCCACGGGTATCCCAGGGCCCAGGCCGTCATCGCGGCGCCGGTGACCGCATGCGGCCGGTAGCCCACCGCGAGCGACAGCGGAAAGAAGTGCAGCCCCACCACCGTCATGATGGCCGCCGGCTGCCATTGCGGATGGCCCAGGGCGACGACGAGTTGGATCGCCAGGAAGATGCCGGCCACTTCGCCGACGCTCGTCCACAGGAACATCCGCGCGCTGCGGCGCCGGCGCTCCGCGACCTGCGCCGGCAACGGGCCGGCGACGGCCGGGTTGGCGCGCAGCAGCCGAGCCGCGCGCACGCCGAACGCCGCCGCCGCCACGGCGATGGCCAGCCACGCCCATGCGGGAGCGCCCGACAGCATCGCGCCGGCCACAGCCCACAGCGCACCGAAGCCGCTGATCAGGAGCACGCCGCGGGCGCGGGAGCGGGCACGCAGCCGCGCGGCCGCGTCACGCGCGGGCGCGGCGCCCGGGGCCTCTGCGCGCGACAGTGTCTGGTTCATGGCGATCTCCGGAAGGAACGTGGACGGATCGCAGTCTCGCGGCCGCCGGGCCGCGCGTCCGCATCCACTCGACCAACGGCGAGCCGGGCCGACGAATCGACGGAAAGCGACTGTGCAAATGCGGCCGCCGAGGTGCACGCGGCACCGGCCCGGCGCGTTGCATGGGCAGGCGTGCGCGCCGCCTCCGCCGCCTCATCGTTTACACCGGAAGGCGAATCCCTGGCGCGCCGATTGCTAGTGTTCGAGAGCTCACAAGGCATCCGACAAGGAGAGCAGATGAAAGTCGCTGGCGAATCCGAACCCGCACCCTGGCAACCCCTCGGCGAGCGCGTCATGCGCCAGCCGCCGGCGCAGCCCGAGTGGCAGCCGTTGGCCCATGCGCCGTGCATCGAGGTCAACCGGCAAGGCCAGTTGCGCACCAACCTGCCGCTTCCGAAGTAACTCGGCGCGGCCACCCAGGGCGACGCCCGCGCGCGTCGCCCGCGATCACGGTCGGCATCGTCCGATCGACACGCCGGCTCCGCCGCAGCGGAGCAGCCAACGGCGAAACGACGCTTCCCGGAGGCGTCAAGGCGGAGCTTCCCTCCCCTATACAACGGCCCCGGCGCGGGAAGCCCCGAGGCACGACGCCCTTGCCGACCTGCGAAACTACGGCCCTTGCCCGCGCGCCCTTTCGCCGCGGCACACGCCGGAGATCCGCATGAAAGCCACCTGGAACGGGGCCGTCCTGGCCGAGAGCGACGACATCGTCACGGTCGAAGGGAACCACTACTTCCCCGAGGCCAGCCTGAACCGCGACTACGTCACGTTCAGCAACCACCGCACGAGCTGCCCGTGGAAGGGCCAGGCCTACTACTACACGCTGTTCGTCAACGGCGAGATGAATCCCGAGGCCGTCTGGTACTACCCCGAGCCCACGGAGGCCGCCTCCGACATCAAGGGCCGCGTCGCGTTCTGGAAGGGCGTGAAGGTCGAGTGACCGCCCACGCCGAGCAGACATATTCCCCACTCCCACCACCGCCCATGCATCCCTCCACCAGGAAGTCTTTCGCCGCCGTCGCCGCCGGCCTCCTCGTCGCCTCGGCGTTCGCCCAGGACGCCGCGCCGCCCGCGCCCGGCACGCCGGCCGCGTCGTCGGCCGCGGCCGCGGTCACCGCCGCGTCGTCGCCCGCCGCGGCCACGCCGCTCGCCAGGCTGCCTTACACGCCGGTGCTCGACGTCAGCTCGATGGACAAGACCGCCGACCCGTGCAGCGACTTCTTCCAGTACGCCTGCGGCGGCTGGCAGAAGAACAACCCGATCCCGGCCGACCAGTCGCGCTGGGACGTCTATTCGAAGATGGAGCAGGACAACCGCCGCGTGCTGTGGGGCATCCTCGACAAGTTCGCCACGCAGACCGACGGCCGCACCGTCTCGCAGCAGAAGATCGGCGACGCGTTCGCCGCCTGCACCAACGAGGAACTCACGCAGCGGCTGGGCGCGGCGCCGATGAAGCCGGAGCTCAATCTGATCGACGGCATGAAGACCAAGAAGGACCTGCCGGCCGTGCTCGCGCGCCTGCAGCTCAACTCCGGCGACGACGGCCTGTTCTTCAACTTCGGCTCGGCGCAGGATTACGCCGACTCGACGCGGGTGATCGCCTTCGCGACGCAGGGCGGGCTCGGCCTGCCCGAGCGCGACTACTACTTCAAGACCGACGCGCGATCGAAGGAGCTGCGCGACAAGTACGTGGCGCACGTCGAGAACATGTTCCGGCTGATGGGCGACAGCGCAGCCGACGCCAAGGCGAACGCGGCCACGGTGATGTCGATCGAGACGGCGCTGGCCAAGGGCTCGATGACGGCCGTGCAGCTGCGCGATCCGCGCCAGCAGTTCCATCCGGCCGACGAGCGCAAGCTGCAGTCGTTCACGCCGTCGTTCGACTGGAAGTCCTACCTGGCCGGCATGGGCCTGCAGGGCAACGACCGCTTCAACGTGAGCCAGCCGAAGTTCTTCCAGACGCTGGACTTCCAGCTGCGCATGCGCTCGCTCGACGAGATCAAGGCCTACCTGCGCTGGCACGTGGCGCACGTGTCGGCGCCGTTCCTGTCCAAGCCGTTCGTCGACGAAAACTTCGCGTTCTATCGCAAGACGCTGCGCGGCGTGACCGCGGTGGCGCCGCTGTGGCAGCGTTGCGTGGTGCTGGTGGACAACCAGATCGGCGAGGCACTGGGCCAGGAGTTCGTCAAGGAGAACTTCAGCCCCGAGCTGAAGGCCAAGACGCTGCACATGACCCGGCAGATCCAGGCCGCGATGGAGAGCGAGATCAAGGGCCTCGACTGGATGGGCCCGCAGACCAAGGCGAAGGCGCTCGAGAAGCTGCACGGCATGGTCGACAAGATCGGCTACCCGGACAAGTGGCGCGACTACTCGTCGCTCGAGATCCGGCGCGACGACCTGCTGGGCAACGTGCAGCGCGGCGATGCGTTCGAGCAGCGCCGCCAGCTCGCCAAGATCGGCAAGCCGGTCGACCATACCGAGTGGGGCATGACCCCGCCGACGGTCAACGCGTACTACGACCCGCAGATGAACGACATCAACTTCCCGGCCGGCGTGCTGCAGCCGCCGCTGTTCGACGCCAAGCTCGACGACGCGCCCAACTACGGCAACACCGGCGGCACCATCGGCCACGAGCTGACGCACGGCTTCGACGACGAGGGCCGCCAGTTCGACGCCACCGGCAACCTGAAGAACTGGTGGACGAAGAAGGACGCCGCGGAGTTCGAGAAGCGCACCAGCTGCCTGACCGACCAGTACGGCAAGTACATCGTCGTCGACGACGTGCACATCAACTCCAAGCTGACGCTGGGCGAGGACCTGGCCGACTTCGGCGGCCTGGTGCTGGCCATCATCGCGTACAAGGCCGAGGCGGCCGAGCACCCGGCGCCGCCCTCGGTGGACGGCTTCACGCCCGACCAGCGCTTCTTCATCGGCATGGCGCAGTGGGCCTGTTCCAACGATCGCCCCGAACAGCTGCGCCTGAACGCCGCCACCAATCCGCACTCGCCGAACCGCTACCGCGTGAACGGCCTGGTGGCGAACTTCAAGGAGTTCGAGACGGCGTTCTCGTGCAAGCCGGGGCAGCCGATGGCACCGGTCAAGCGCTGCCAGGTCTGGTGAGGTAAGGTCGAGGCCGCGGTCCGCCGCGGCCTGGCGCGGGTGCATCGAGAACGGGCCGCCGGCGAGCGGCCCGCGCTGTTTTCTGCTCGAGGATTTCAAGATGACTGACAAGCCAACCGCCGCCCTCCAGGTCGGCAAGCGCATCGCCGGCGGCCAGGGGCTCAGCGCGGTGCTGCTGCGCCGCGCCAGCGAGGTGGAGCTGGACTGGGACGTGCGCCAGAAGAGCCGCATCGAGGCGACCGACTCGCTGGGCCGCGCGCTCAACGTGTTCCTGCCGCGCGGCAGCGTGCTGCGCGGCGGCGACGTGCTGGTGGGCGAGGACGGCTCGCTGGTGCGCGTGAAGGCCGCGCCGCAGCCGGTGCTGGTCGTCACGCACTGCCCCGACCACGGCACGCCGTTCGACCTGCTGCGCGCCGCGTACCACCTGGGCAATCGCCACGTGCCGCTGGAGCTGCAGCCCGATCGCCTGCTGCTCGAGCCCGACCACGTGCTGGCCGACATGCTGCGCGGGCAGCACCTGATCGTGACCGAGGCGTCCAGCGCGTTCGAGCCCGAGGGCGGCGCGTACGGCGCGGGCGGC
>Ga0247779_1001739_pt1 | contig 10245 bp, 9 predicted proteins | sample UWRJL221509R5_FD_179925 | JGI IMG/M metagenome (GOLD analysis project Ga0247779, IMG submission 179925) | Plant litter microbial communities from Arlington Agricultural Research Station in Wisconsin, United States - UWRJ-L221-509R-5 | ecosystem: Environmental > Terrestrial > Plant litter >...
GGTCCGATTCTAACATTCGCACCCCGTTTCGGTGGGCACTTCCTGCGAATGTTAGAATCAGAGGACCACTAGCTAATATAAGTTTCTAGTGGAGTTTTGGATTTGACATTCGCTTGACGAGTTCGCGGCAGGGTGGGTAGCGAATGTCAAATTCACTCCACTAGCATGCGTCACGGCTAGCGGACATGCGTTTGTTGTTTACGGTAAATCCGGTTCGAACGATGGAGAACCGAGCGCATTCGCGCGAATATCGGAAGGCCTTGCAGCGTAGCGTCGGCGGAAAGTGCGATTGAAGTAGGACAAGTCACTGAAGCCGGATTCGAACGCAATCAAACTGATTGCACGGTTGGCATAGCGAGGGTCGGTCAGCATGCGGTGTGCATGAGCGAGCCGATAATGGGTCACCAGCTCGGTGAACGTGGTGCCGTCGGCCGCCAACAATTGCCGGATATAGACCGGCGAAATCTGGTGCTGTCGGACAATGGTTTCGATGGAGAAATGGTGCTGACGGCAGTTCTCGATGATGTCAGCCTTGATCGCCCGCAGGCGTGCGGCTTTGACGCCTCGCTCGTTGGCCAGGGCAGCGGCGTCGCCTGTTGCGCCAAGGGCAAGTGCAGCGAGGTCATGGACGTGATTGCTGACCGCATGCTGGAGCTGCGGGGTGGCGAGCGCGTGATCGTCGCTCAATGCCGATGCATAACCGGTGAGCAGCCGCAATGCCGGATGGTTTGCGGGTATCTGACGGATCAGAGCGTCGTCAAGGTCAGGAATGCGTGACGCAAGGAGATCGCGTGTCAGGCGAAACGTGAGAAGGAAAGAGGGGACGTGGCCAATGAACGATCCGACAACGCCGTTGCTCGTCAGGGTTGCTTGGCCGCTTTCGAGCGTTGTCTCGCGGCCCACCTGTCTCAGGGTGCCGGCGCCATGGCGTGAGACGACCAGCACGGGATCGTCATTGTCGATCAGGCTCGCAGGATGATGATTGATCGTAGGAGAAATCCAACCCGTTCCAATACCTAATCCAGGCAGGGCACGCAGGGTCATATCGACGTTGAGGGGATGCCCGGGGAGCGGATCGATATCGAGCCGCATGATCGCGCGGCCGAACGTTTCATGAAATGCCTCGCGATCGGAAAAATCCGAACTTGCGAGACGTACCGTTGTGATCTCGTCGTTTGACACGACCTGCCCCTACCCCGATCCATATGTGGCAGTTTGTCGCAGTTTTGCAACGGTCGGTTCAAAATTGACGAAAGGAGTGTCCTGTCCCGGCCGGGTACCGGCGAGCCCAAGAAATCATCGGAGGCTTCTCATAGGTTGCCGCCTATGCGGTAAGCTTTCGAGGTGAGATATGGTTTGGGATTTTTTACGGGCTGCGAGAGGTGCGGCCAGTTTGCTGCTCGCGGTTTCGACGTTGAGCGTGGCCCATGCTGCCGATCTGCCGGTCAAGGCAAGTCCGGTCTCTCGGATATATGACTGGTCAGGTTTCTACGTGGGCGCAAATGCCGGCTACGGTTTTGGCGCGAACCCTGTGGTGCAGTCATTTGCAGCGGCGTCCGACGGCACCAACCAGCCATCCCTGAGCCCGGCCGGCTGGTTCGGCGGCGTGCAGGCGGGCTACAATTTACAGATGTCGAATTTGGTCGTCGGCATCGAGGGGGATTTTCAGGCCGGCGCCCAGCGCGATTCAATTTGCTTTGATTTTTGTGGCGTTCTGACGTTTCAGGACAGCCAACGATTGCCACGGTTCGCCACGGTGCGAGGCCGCCTCGGTTATGCGGCTGGTCCCGTACTCTTCTACGCGACGGGGGGTGCAGCCTTTACGAAAGTGGAAACGTCGCTTTCCGATTTCGATGGGACTATCCCAAAAACGACATCCGGCAATTTCTCGGACAGCAAGTCCGGGTGGACAATCGGAGGCGGCATCGAGGCTGCGCTCTGGGGCAATTGGACGGCGAAGGCCGAGTATCTCTATCTTGATTTCGGTCACGTGACTCACGCAATTCCCGAGACGCTCAACGGTCAGCCGGAGACGTTCGCAAACCCTGTTCGCGATCACATCGTGCGCGCGGGTTTGAACTACAGGTTTGGCGACGGTAACTTGAATGCCGAGTCCCGGGTAGCTCCTGCATGGTCCACGGCCCCGATCTATAACTGGAGAGGCTTTTACATCGGCGGGAATGCTGGTTACGGCGTTGAGCGCTCGCCGGGCGCGTTTATTGGAAACGGCGCCACAAGTGATGAATTCTCATCCGCGCCCAGATCCGTCCTTGGCGGTGTGCAGGGCGGGTTCAATTGGCAGAGTGAAAGATGGGTTCTCGGCGTGGAAGCCGATTATCAATTCGCTAAACAGAAGGGTGATCTCTGTGTGAGCTTCTGTCTGCCGGATCAGACCATCAATGTTGAGCATAGTTTGCAGTGGTTTTCGACATTGCGCGGCAGGGTTGGTTATACGAGCGGTCCAGCGCTCTTTTATGCGACCGGCGGCTTGGCGGTCACGCAGGTCAAGTCCAGTCTCTCGGCCGTCGATTTCTCTCCGGTATTCGCGAACGACTCCAAGGACAACCTGACGGGTTATGCGGTCGGCGGGGGGATCGAAACCGCGTTAGGCGGACATTGGTCGGCCAAGGTCGAATATCTTTACATGGATTTCGGCTCAATCTCCCACGGCCTTGTGGTGCCAGGTCCGGATGGAGGAGAGTTCGCTTTTGCTCTCCGCGTCCGCGACAACATTGCACGTGCCGGCATCAATTATCGGTTTGACTGAGGCCGACGAACGGTATCGCTCACTCGGGGTACAAACCCGCCAGTTTGCGCACATCCGTCGGCGTTACACCGTAACGCCGACGGAATGTACGGTTGAAGTAGGAAAGGTCGTGGAAGCCGACATCGTAAGCGATGGCGCTGATGGCGCGCCTTGCCATGCGCGGATCGGACAGCATCCGATGAGCGTGCATCAGGCGCTGTGTCAGGATGAATCCGGATACGGACAAGTCTTCCGCTTCGAACAGCATGTTGACGTAGCGCGGCGAAATGCCATGGCGATTTGCCAGCACCTCCGCGGAAAGATTTTTCTGGAAGAGATTGGCCGCGATGTCGTCCTTGATGGCGCGGAGCCGCGCCATGCGCACGCCACGCTCTCTCGCGATCTGGGCGCCGTCAGACGTCGCCCCGAGTGCCAGGCTGGCGAGATCATGCATGTGTAGCACCACAGCGCGGCGCAGCTCCGGTGTTGCCAACGCGTCCATATCGTCCATGATTCCGGCGTATCTCGCCAACATCTGCAATGCTGGATTGTCGCGCGGAATCGGACGGACAAGGGAGTCGTCGATGTTCGTCATCATCGATGCCAGCAGCGAGCGGCTCAGCCGGAAGTTACGCAGGCGGGATGTGACATTGCCGCAGAAAACGCCCTCCGAGCCGTTTGCCAATAACGTCGCTTCGCCACCCTGAATGGTAACTTCGCGTCCGATCTGCTGCAGAGTGCCGCAGCCCTGTGATGGGCAGATAAGAACGACATCGTCGTTATCGATCATGTCCGCAGTATGCGTGTTGCGCGTCGGCGAAATGATGCCCGATGCCAAGCCGAAGCCAGGAAGCCCACGAATGATAAAATCGAGTTCGAAGGGGTGATCGGGATGCGGATTGATTTCGACCTGCATCAGCTGGCGCCCGTAGGTCTCGCGGAACGCCTCCACACGATCTCGGCCCGAGAACGCTGCACTGGTGACGTGCATCGTGAGAAAATCGTCGTTCATCATCCTGCCCCGCCGTAGGCACCACATTACCACGTGATTGGTGGTGGTTCCATCGAGGCGGGTTCAACTACGGGTGAGATTTATCGAATATGGATTGCCGACTTTCCGACAGTTTTGCCTTGATTTTCAGCAAATCCGAACGGCCCGTGACAGCGACGAGCACCGTGTGATGAAGGCATTGCCCATGGCGTGAACGGCGGCTTGGATGAAATTGGGCGCACCACCCACTGTACCGCAAAATACGCGGCACACGAATTTTCGCAGCCAAGGGCCGCGATCGATCAGCGCATCTCAGCGCGCGCGTTTTGCCGTCGGCTTGTCCGGGGTCCACATCTTCTCGAGATTGTAGAACTCACGGACTTCCGGTCTGAACACGTGAACGATCACATCGCCGGAATCGATCAGTACCCAGTCGCAGGCGGATAAGCCTTCGACATGGGGAGCGGCGATTCCGCTTTCCTTGAGACCCTTCGCGACATTCTCCGCGATCGCGCCGACGTGGCGGTTGGCCCGCCCCGAGGTGACGATCATGTAGTCGGTGATGGAGGATTTGCCGCGGAGGTCGATGGTGACCGTCTCTTCCGCCTTCATATCATCAAGACGGGAGAGGATCAGGTTCAGCGTCTCGTCGGCGTCAGGTCGCGCCTTCAAGGCCGCTACAGGCATCGTTTCAGTACGAGCCTTAGACAATACAGATGTGGTCAGGGACCATTCCTTTCACTGTATCGCGAGCATCGAATCCTGATGCCCAGCGTCATCATAAACACTTGGGGTTAACGTTTTCAATCTTCCAGAGTGGAACCCGAGTGCTTCGCAGAGTTCCGTGCTGAAAAAACATCATGCGCTCTTCCAGCTCCCGTCCGGGTTCCGGAGTCGCGTGGATGAGAGATCTGATTTGAGGCCAGTCAAGAATGTCCATGCAGGCGCACGGCGCGCAGCCAAAGTTCCTGCATCTCGCTCATCGATGCGGTAAGGCGCAAGCGTTTGTGCTGTCACAGAGGAGAGAGCGCGAAAGCTGTCAGGCGGGCGGTCGATCACGGCGATCGGCACCAGATCCGCGATGCGTCGCCAACTTTCCCAGCGATTGAATTGCGCAAGATTATCGGCGCCCATGATCCAAACGAAACGCACGCCGGAACAACGGCGCCGCAGGTATGAAATCGTGTCCATTGTATACCGTGTGCCGATGACAGCTTCGAGACAGCTCACATCGATACGCGGATCGTGCGCCATTTTCTCTGCAGCTGCGACGCGATCATCGAGTGCATGAAGTGCGCGGCCTTGCTTCAGCGGATTGCCCGGCGACACCAGCCACCAAATGCGATCGAGCTTCAAGCGCTTCAATGCAAACAGGCTGATCGCGCGATGGGCTTCATGCGGCGGATTGAATGATCCTCCAAGCAGGCCGATGCGCATGCCGTCCGTATAAAACGGAATGTCGTGAGGCTGATGAATCTCGGTTGGCAATGTCGGATCGTTCACGGGCGGGTTTGGCCCGTGCCGTGAACGCGGTATTTGAAGCTGGTCAATTGCTCGACGCCGACCGGCCCTCTTGCATGGAATTTGCCGGTTGCGATTCCGATCTCTGCGCCGAAGCCGAACTCTCCACCGTCGGCGAATTGCGTCGAGGCGTTGTGCAGAACAATGGCGGAGTCGACCTGGTTGAGAAATGTTGTCGCGGCGCTCGCATCCTCGGTGACGATGGCATCGGTATGATGCGAACCATAGCGCTCGATATGCGCGATGGCCTCGTCGAGCCCGCTGACAATCTTCGCCGAGATAATCGGGGCCTCGTATTCGGTCGCCCAGTCTTCTTCCGACACCGGCATCACGCGGGCATCGACGCTGCGAACGCTATCGTCGCCGCGAACTTCGCAGCCGGCATCGAGAAGCATGGTCACGAGCGGCTTGAGCTGGGTCGGTGCCACGGCTTTGTCAACCAAGAGTGTCTCGGCGGCTCCGCACACACCGGGCCGTCGCATCTTGGCGTTGAGCACGATGGTCTTGGCCATATCGAGCGATGCTGCTTTGTCGATGAAGACGTGGTTGACGCCTTCGAGGTGCGCGAACACCGGCACGCGTGCTTCATCCTGCACGCGGGCGACGAGGTTCTTGCCGCCGCGCGGGACGATCACATCGACCGCGCCTTGAAGCCCGCTAAGCATTAATCCGACGGCCGCGCGATCGCGGGTCGGCACCAGTGCAATTGCTTCCGCAGGAAGTCCGGCTTTGCGGAGGCCTTCGACGAGACATTGATGGATCGCTGCGCAGGAGCGGAAGCTGTCGGAGCCGCCGCGGAGGATGACCGCGTTGCCGGACTTAAGGCAAAGCGCACCGGCATCGGCCGCAACATTGGGGCGGCTTTCGAAAATCACGCCGATGACACCAAGCGGGACGCGCACGCGTTCGATCGTCATGCCGTTGGGGCGTGTCCAACTCTCGGTGACTTTGCCAACGGGGTCGGCGATGTTGCGCACCACATCAATGCCGTCGGCCATCGCGTTGATGCGTGCTTCATTGAGCGCGAGACGGTCGACAAAGGCCGCACTTGAACCGCCGGCTTTCGCCTCAGCGACATCCTCGGCATTGGCGGCGAGAATGGTAGATGCATTGGCGCGGATGGCATCAGCCATCGCAGCCAGAGCCGCATTCTTCTGCTCAGTAGGCGCGATCGCCAGCGCGCGGGCGGCGCGGCAGGCGCCGGCAGCAAGCTCCATCATGAGCGCATTGAGATCGGTCGTGCCGTCGAGGGCTTTGAGCGGGGCGGTCATTTGCGTCTATCTGGTGTGGAATTCACGTAAAGCTATGCCGTAGCACAGAAAATTCAGCCTCGCGAGGCAAAGAGGGCATGGCTGCCCGGCATCAGCCCGGAAAGCCTATTTGGCGCTGTCCGTGCCGCGAGGCCCGCCCACGACCAAATCGTCCCGGTGGATCATCTCGGCCCGGCCGCTGACGCCCAGGATCTGGGCGGCGTCCGACGACGAGCGTCCTTTGATTTTCTCGGCGTCCTCAGTGTCATAGGCAACGAGGCCGCGCCCGATTTCGTGGGTATCCGGCCCCCGAACCACCACGGCATCTCCGCGGGCGAATTGTCCATCCACCCGGATGATGCCCGCCGGCAGCAGGCTTTTACCTGCGCGCAATGCCGCCACGGCGCCGGCGTCGATGGTGAGGGTGCCCTTGGGCTCGAGCGATCCCGCGATCCAGCGCTTGCGCGCAGTCACGGGATTGGCCGGCGTGAGGAACCACGTGCAAGGCCCGCCATCGGCAATGGCCTGCAGCGGATGATCGATCTTGCCGGATGCGATCAGCATATGCGTGCCAGCGCTGGTTGCGATCTTCGCGGCCTCGATCTTAGTGCGCATGCCGCCGCGCGAGAGCTCGGATTCGGCCGCGCCTGCCATCGCTTCGATGTCGGCGGTCACGGACTCAACGACAGGAATGAGTTTCGCGTTCGGATTGGCCGCGGGTGGCGCTGTGTAAAGCCCATCGATGTCCGAGAGCAGCACAAGCAGATCCGCGCTGGTCATGGTCGCGACGCGTGCGGCGAGACGGTCGTTGTCGCCGTAGCGGATTTCGTTGGTGGCAACGGTGTCGTTCTCATTGATCACGGGCACCGCGCGCCATTCGAGCAATTTCGAAATGGTGGAGCGCGCGTTGAGATAGCGTCGCCGTTCTTCGGTATCCTGCAGCGTGACGAGAATTTGCCCCGCGCCAATGCCGTGGGCGCCGAGCACTTCGGACCAGGTTCGCGCCAGCGCGATTTGGCCGACGGCGGCTGCGGCCTGACTTTCCTCGAGCTTCAGCGTGCCGCTTGGCAGTTTGAGGCGACTGCGACCAAGGGCGATCGAGCCCGACGAGACAACGAGTACGTCCTTGCCGGCGTGGTGCAGCTTGGCGATATCGGCTGCCAACGCTGCCAGCCACGCTGCGCGCACTTCGCCCGCTTTCGCATCGATCAACAGTGATGAGCCGACCTTGACGACGATGCGGCGAAATTTCTTGAGAGAGGGCTTCGACATGAGAACGCAGTGTTTGACGGGAATAAATCAGCTTTGCAAAGAACGGATCAGGTGCCGAGTGGCGACCACGCCTTGGTCTCCGGCTCTTCTTCGCTTGCAGAGGGGGACTCGATCGCTTTTCGTGCGTTGGCGGAGACCGGCGCTTCGTCGATCACTGTGACAAGTGCGCGCAATGCCTCGGAGATGCCTTCCCGCGATACGCCAGAAATCAACAATGGCGTCTTTTTCGCAGCCCGCTTCAGCCGAGCCTTCTGGTCCTTGAGTTGTTCAGGTGTGACCGCATCAATCTTGTTGAGCGCGACGATTTCGATCTTCTCAGCAAGGTGCTCGTCATAGGCTTCGAGTTCAGCGCGAACGGTTTTGTACGCTTTGCCCGCATGCTCACAGGTGGCATCGACAAGGTGCAGCAACACGCGGCAGCGCTCGACGTGGCCCAGAAATCTATCGCCGAGTCCTACACCCTCGTGGGCACCTTCGATCAACCCTGGAATGTCCGCGAGGACGAATTCGCGACCGTCGACGGCGACGACGCCCAGCTGCGGGTGCAGTGTCGTGAATGGATAATCGGCGATCTTCGGTTTCGCTGCGCTGACGACAGAGAGAAATGTGGATTTGCCGGCGTTGGGTAATCCGACAAGACCGGCATCGGCGATCAGTTTCAGTCGGAGCCAAATCCAGCGTTCATCACCCGGCTGACCAGGATTGGCATTGCGCGGTGCGCGATTGGTCGAGGTTTTGAAGTGCGCGTTGCCGAAGCCGCCATTGCCGCCCTCAGCCAGCACGAATTTCTCGCCAACTTTCGTAAAATCGTGAATGAGGGTTTCGCGATCCTCATCAAAGATTTGCGTGCCGAGCGGGACCTTGAGCACGATGTCTTTGCCGCCCGCGCCATGGCGATCTGACCCCATGCCGTTCACGCCCTTCTGGGCCTTGAAGTGCTGTTGGTAGCGATAGTCGATCAGGGTATTGAGGCCATCCGCAACTTCGACGATCACGTCGCCGCCGCGGCCGCCATTGCCGCCGCTTGGTCCGCCGAACTCAATGAACTTCTCGCGGCGAAATGCCACGCAGCCGTTTCCGCCGTCGCCGGAGCGAATATAGACCTTGGCTTCATCGAGGAATTTCATGGTTCATCCGTAGCGGAGCGCGATCAGCAAAAATGCACTTCGGGCGCCGAAAATGCGGAAACCGGCCGTGCCGTCGTTTCCATCCAGACGCATATATGCGCTATGGGCGCCGCAGCGGCAACCAATTGATGCAAGTTCATGGGTTAATGGCTGCATTTGTAGCGGTTGCAGTAAACGGCTCAGCCCCGTAAACGCCCTTTAAGCCGCATTTTTGTCTGATTCATCCCCGGCATAGCCCCATGTTTGCGAAAATCTCAGCGGATGCCAACAACCGCTCAGCCCGGCTTGCCGGCATTGGCTTGATGCTGCTTGGCATCTTTTTGTTCTCGTTCGGGGACGCGCTCGGGAAATTCATCGTTGGGACCTATTCGGTCGGACAGTTGCTGTTCTTTCGCAGTGTCGGGTCGCTGATCCTGGTATCACCGTTGATCTGGCGATATCGGGCGCAATTCACCAACTGGCGGCGGCCCGGTCTGCAGGTTCTACGGGTGGTTCTGTCCACGGCGGAAGTGGCGGCGTTTTTTGTTGCAGCGGTCTATCTGCCGCTTGCCGACATCATCACGTATTACCTCGCAGCTCCGATCTTTGTGACGGCAGGCGCGGCGTTTTTCCTCGGTGAACACGTTGGGTGGCGACGTTGGGCCGCGATTGCGGTGGGATTCTGCGGCGTCCTGATCGCGCTGCAACCCTCAACGCAGACCATCAGCTGGCCCGCGCTGATCGCGCTCGGCGGCAGCGCGTCGTTTGCCGCGTTGATGCTGGTGACGCGTTTTCTGCGCGATACACCGGACATCGTGCTCGCCTCGAGCCAATTCGTCGGCACACTCGCGTTGGGCGGTTTGATCGCACCATTTGGATGGGTAACACCATCATTCTCGCATCTTGGTTTCTTCCTGCTGGCCTCGTGCTTCTCTGTCGGCGCAGGTCTTAGCGTGAACCGTTCATTGATCCTGGCGCCAGCCAGCGTCGTGGTGCCGTATCAATATTCTATGATCATCTGGGCAGTGATCTTCGGCTATGTCGCGTTCGGAGATGTTCCTGCGCCGCATACGCTTGCCGGGGCTGCGATCATCATCGGCGCCGGCCTTTACATCTTTTTCCGCGAGCGCTCCCTCGCGCGGGAGGAGCCCGTGGTGGTGTCGCCGCCGGGCTGAAACGCTGTTGGCATAGCAACGGCGAAAGGCGTGCATTTCTGCGGGTTGTTCTGCGTGAGAATGCTTTCTAAGCATCCGGGCGCTCGGTTTTCACCGCACCATGCCCGCCCATATTTCAAATTTTAGCAATTGCTGATGCCTTTCTCTGTCAAACCGCCCGCCGCGACGAGGGCGAAATCGGCCA